>Ga0209128_1000343_pt1 | contig 34923 bp, 25 predicted proteins | sample ETNvirnome_6_100_FD_184072 | JGI IMG/M metagenome (GOLD analysis project Ga0209128, IMG submission 184072) | Marine viral communities from the Pacific Ocean - ETNP_6_100 (SPAdes) (version 2) | ecosystem: Environmental > Aquatic > Marine > Oceanic | place: Pacific Ocean | collected 2013-06-19
CTACATCAATACTTCCAGTAAACATTGCTAACCGTTGATAGTCTGCATCTAATGCTACTGAACCACTTGAATTATCATATTGTAACCTTCCTCTAGTTAAATCCCATCCAGCAATCATAGCCCTATTTCTATGAATTAACATTACTGCATTTGTATCTGGATCTGAAATATCACTTCCTGTAAATGCTGCCATTCCATAATAATGGTTGGTATCTATACTTCCAGTAGGCAAATTACCTACTACAAATCTTGGTTTATCTACATCAATACTACCTGTAAACATAGCTAATCTTTGATAATTAGCATCTAAAGCAACTGAACCACTTGAATTATCATATTGAAGTCTTGCTGGTGTTAAATCCCACCCTGCAATCATAGCTCTATTTTTATTAACCAACATCACTGCATTTGTATCTGGATCAGAAATATCCGAACCTGTGAAAGCTGCCATTCCGTAATAAGAAGCACTATCTACACTTCCAGTTGGTAAATTACCAACTACAAATCGTGGTCTATCCACATCAATACTTCCAGTAAACATAGCAAGTCTTTGATAGTTAGCATCAAGAGCTACAGAACCACTATCGTTGTCGTACTGTAATCTGCCTGGCGTTAAATCCCAACCTGCAATCATTGCTCTATTTCTATGAACTAACATTACCGCATTTGTATCTGGATCTGAAACTTCACTTCCCGTAAAAGCTGCCATTCCATAATAATGAGTGGTATCTACACTACCAGTTGGAAGTTTACCTACTACGAATCTTGGTTTATCTACATCAATACTACCTGTAAACATAGCTAACCGTTGGTAGTTAGCATCAAGAGCTACAGAACCACTAATGTTATCATATTGAAGTCTCGCTGGTGTTAAATCCCATCCAGCTATCATAGCTCTGTTTTTATTAATCAACATTACTGCATTTGTATCTGGATCAGAAATATCTGAACCTGTAAAAGCTGCCATTCCATAGTAAGAAGCACTATCTACACTACCAGTTGGTAAATTACCTACAACAAATCGTGGTCTTTCTACATCAATACTGCCTGTGAACATAGCAAGTCTTTGATAGTTAGCATCTAATGCTACTGAACCGCTATCATTATCATATTGTAATCTACCTGGAGTCAAATCCCAACCAGCTATCATGGCTCTGTTTTTATGTATTAACATAACCGCATTTGTATCTGGATCTGAAATACCACTTCCTGTAAAAGCCGCCATTCCATAATAATGAGAATTATCTACACTACCAGTTGGTAATTTTCCTACTACAAATCTTGGTTTTAATACATCAATACTACCTGTGAACATAGCTAATCTTTGATAATCTGCATCTAATGCTACTGAACCACTATCGTTATCATATTGTAATCTACCTGGAGTCATATCCCAACCAGCTATCATGGCTCTATTTTTATGAACTAACATTACAGCATTTGTATCTGGGTCAGAAATTTCGCTTCCTGTAAATGCTGCCATTCCGTAATAATGAGAATTATCTACACTTCCCGTTGGTAACTTACCCACTACAAATCTTGGTTTTAATACATCAATACTACTTGTATACATTGCTAATCTTTGGTAATCTGCATCAAGAGCTACTGAACCACTAATATTATCATATTGCAAACGGCCTGGAGTTAAATCCCACCCTGCAATCATAGCTCTATTTTTATTAACCAACATTACTGCGTTTGTATCTGGATCTGAAACTTCAGAGCCGGTAAAGGCCGCCATTCCATAGTAAGAAGCACTATCTACACTACCAGTTGGCAAATTGCCAACTACAAATCGTGGTCTTTCTACATCAATACTGCCTGTGAACATTGCTAGTCGTTGATAATCTGCATCAAGAGCAATCGAACCACTAACATCATCATATTGTAAACGACCTGTAGTCATATCCCAACCAGCAATTGTATGTCTATCATCCGTACTAACAAAAAGAGCATTACTTTCTATATCTGATTCCCAAGCTGCACCACTTCCACTAAATATTGCAAAACCATAATGTGTACCTGCAGACGTTGGTAATTTACCCATTACAACTTTTGGTTGTTTTACATCTGCATCATTCCAATCACTTGAAGCAGTTATACTTGATGTATAAACTGATAATCTTCTAAGATAACTATCCCCATCAAATGATACTGTACCTTCATCTTCACCTCTCCAAAATCTATTTTCTGAAATAGACCATCCAGAAAAAACTCCTGAAGATCCATCTCCGTAAGGAAAACTTGAAACTTCAAATACTGAATTATCCGAACCATCTAAAAGTTTAATACCAAAAGTTGAAGCATCTAACTGTCCAATTCTTGTCCACTCATAAAAATTTGTAGTATCCTTAACTTCAATTCTTGAATCGACAGTATCAGAATATTTTGCCCATAACTTTACTCCAAGTCCATCTAATGAAGATGTAGTAGCTGTCCATCCAGCAAGTTTTCCACCATATAAAACTTCAACATCAGAAGTAGAAGATGATATTACAAGATTAGAAGTTCCCTTAAGTGCGTTTGAAGTACCTCCAAAAGATCCTGAATACACCGCAATATCACCGCCCGATCCACTTTTTATTGATACTGGAGCAGCTGCACTAGCTAAGGGATCCCATCCAAATGAAGTATATCTATATACTGAATCATCAGTAGTATTAAAAAATAATTGTCCTAATGTTCCTGTAGAAGGATTTGAAGCTCCACGAGAAAGTATAATACCTGGACCAGTTAAATCTAAACTTCCAGTTAAATTAACAGATCCTGTAATATGTGAAGAACCACTAACATACAATCCAGATAATCCATACGGGAAACTAAATCCCTCACTTATATTTTCAAAAAAAGCTGGAGTGCTAAGTAAACTATTAACTACATTAAATCTTAAATCATGTCTATGGTCTCCTTTAGCGTAAAGACCACCCAAGTTTCCTTCATATGCCCCCTGGTCTACCGATATTGGATTTGGAGTATCACCGTATGCTGTTGGTAAATCAGCCGAAAAATCTCCCAGTACACTCATATCTAACGCAGCCAACTCTCCAAATGCTGATTCTTCACTTTTAATAACTAACCCATTTTCATCTAACCTAATATAACTGTCTGGGGAACTATATATTAATAAACCATCTGGAGTCAATTCTACCGTAGGTTTTTCTATTCCAATTGAAAACTTATCAAAATATAATTCTGTTTCACCAGTATAATCACCCACCTTATTAGGATCTGAACCAATACTACCTGTTAGTTGTAACCATATAACTTCAGAATCCACAGGCATAGCAGCGGTAAAGAATTTCTTTTGAAAATTATTTCCTATAGAAAATCTCTTCCAATTACCACCCCCACCAGAACCAGAACCTGGACCAATATAAGAATATGCACTTCCAGATGGGTAAATTCTCATTGCACTTCCACTCCATGCCCCATTTTCCCAATTACTTCCACTATTTTCAGCAATTTGTAATCTATACCAATTTGACATACCAGATGGAGAACGACTTCCAGATAAGTTAGACCAAAAACTAACAGATACAGTTTCTCCAGCAGAAAAACTACCCGTTAAAACTTGCTCTAAGTAATAACTTCCTGTAACATAATTTTCTCCTGCTGATCCTGTGTATGAAGTATCATCATCAGCATCTGGCCAGCCCCAAAAAGACCAATCACCACCACCACCCATTTGTGGTATTGCGGTAAAATCTTTACCGCCCCAATATGTTATTCTTTTATTTTTCATATCTTTTTTTCTAACACCCAAAATTTATCAAGTTTTGAAAATCCCCATCTACGAACCCAAGTATCTGGATTTCTATGGGTTTGGAATAAAATTCTATTACACCCAAGAGATTTAGCAGATTCAAGAATTTGTTCATAAACTTCATTATCATAATTACTATTTTTCTTTAACATTTCTTGTTCAGCATTTGAATCTGCGTAAATACTAAGTATTATACAATCATCATTTTTTTTACGATAATTAACCCATCCCTTTCCATTTAAAATTTCCAATGTATGAAAGTTTGGAGAAGTTAAAGTATCTTGATTAAAAAAAGGATCTTTTGCTCTTTGTTTATAATCATTTATATATTTTTGTTCAATCATAACATATTTTCCTTTATGGTGCTGTTCCAGCTGGATTTTCAATTTTTAAAAGACTCAATAAATCAACAGTTATATTTTGAGATGATGTTACTGCATAAGTAGCAGAATTAGTAGTCTCAATTCTCCATCCAGGAACATCTTGAGCATTAGATCCTGTAACTTCAAAACTTCCATTTGTAGATTCATTTGCAGATCCTGTTATTTCACCTAACGATTTATCACCAACATAAACTCTATCCTTTCCATAAGCATTTTTAACTACAAATCCAGAACGATCTGAATCCAAAGCTACAGAACCACCGCTTGGACCAGTGCTATATAATCTTCCAGCTTCAACTACCCAACCACCAATATTACCAGTTTCTGCAGTAACATGACCTGCAAGATTTACATTTGAAGCTGAAATGTTACCATTTTCTAATAAAAAGTTAGATGATGAAATATATACACTATCTCCTTTAGCCGAAAAATTTTCTACATCAATATTAACATCAGACCCAGTTATTAAAGCTGCACTAGCTGTTATCTGTCCACTATCTTTTAGATAAAGTTTAGCTGGACTACCTAATGTAATATCCCCACTCGTCATAGTAAAACTAGTATTAGTTAAAATAACTGAATTATCATCAGTTCTAATTTTTCCTGCTGCATCGTCAAGAACAACTTCATTTTTAATAAAGAGTTCATGTAATTCTCCACTATATGCTTGAATGTGTCCTGAAAACCAAGCACTTGAAGCAGACATAGTTCCATCAGTTTTAACTTTAAATGCACCACCTGCTCCAGCAACAATCTCACCACCATCTACTTTAATAATTGGAACTCCACCAGTACCACCATCATCATCTAATATAATTTCTCTACTATTTCCAAGTGACATAGATTTTTGAGTTGAACTAATTTCAAGTCCTGAAGCAGACACTTCAAGTTCTCTTGGATGTAACGAAATCTTACCATCAGTAGACCCAGAAAAATAAAATTCTTCATCTCCTAATCTAAACTCTCCTGAATCAAACCATTTATTATAAGGATTAATCCAAAGTCCAGCACTTCCACTTTCGTCAACATCATTACCCATTACAATACCCTTACCACCATTTCCAGTTCCAGCGTGTACCCTACCAGAAAATGAACCTGTTGTTGCTCTTATAGCTCCCTGTAAAAATATATTTTCAGTAAATAAACCAAATCCAGGCTCAGTTTCACCGTACAATAAATCTGGACTTATTCCACTTAAATCTCCAAGTCTAGTTGTCAATTTAACATCATAAACTCCACTTCCAGTTCTTTCAGCTATATCGATATAAGGTGTTGTTGGATCACTTGGATTTGCATTCATTCTCATATATCCAGTACCAATTGTGTCATCTCCAGTTCCACTAATATATCTACCAGTAGAAACAATAACTTGTCCTGGTTCATATGATTGTGATATACTTGCTGTTCCAGCTAAATATACCGCTTGGTCTGTATTAGTTTCTGTGTTTCCGTATGCTCTTTCTACATAAAGACGACCAGTATAATCCGTATTACTGTCAGGATTATTTTGAGAACTACTTATTATTTTAACATACTCAATTGCAAATCCTGTATCCGTTAGTTTCTTAGCTACTACAATTTCATCCTCTGCCCATCCTGACGCATTTTCAACACTCCATGTAGTTTCAGAATCAGGAATTGTTCCCGAACTAGTAATAACAGTAGAATTTGCTATCCATAATTGACCACCAACGGCATTAACAGATTCTTTCTCAAAAGTAGTAGTACCAAGAGTTCCTCTAACCTTTACATTTCCAAATTCAGCAAACCCATCATCAGCTGAAGTTATTATCCAACCTTTCTGATTAGTTACATAATCTTTAGTTCTTATTGTTCCTTCAGATTCAATAGCAAGATTTGTACTTTCAAGACTAGAAGTATTAATTGTCCAACCACCAATAGTTCCACCATCAAATAAAACATTTGACCCTGATATATCACCGTTTTCTTTAACATTGAAATTTGATGTTGATATAAACATATATCGTGGATCGTCAACACCCCCTACTAATGGACTACCACTTATAAAAATATGATCTGAATATAATGATGATGTTTCAATATGGAAACCACCAATTAAACCTGCACTTGCAGTGATTGTTCCTTCAAATACAGCTCCACTTGCGTATAAAAATCCACTATGACTTACAGCAAAATTTGGTCCAAACTTTACATAATACTGGCCATTTACATTTTGATCAGCTGGAGTAAAATCTACATAATATTCATCTGATTGTAATGAAAAAGGTGCAGAACCATCACTTCCTGGACCTTGATCTGCTTTATATAACATAGAACGACTAGCATCCAATACAATATTACTACCACTTAATAAAGACTCGTCCATTGTAGAACCAGTAATAATCTTCCATCCAGCTATTTGCCCCTGTTCAGCATAAACTGTTCCCCTCATTATAACATCACCCTCTGGAGTCAAGTGAAAATTAGAAGAACTTATTTCTAAAAGAGAATCCGCCCCACTAACAAACATCGTATCTTCTCTACCAAAGAAAAATCTATCAGTTCGAACTTCAAATTTGCTTGGATCTGTTCTAAATATCATTGATCCACTATTACCATCGTGTAATTCTAATCCAACTCCTTTATAATCATCACCACTATCTGGTAATATAGAACCACTAAAAAATACAAAGCCTCCGAGCCCATACTCAGATGCACTTGAAAATCCTTCATATCCTATTGAACGAATATAAGCGGAATTTCCACCATACATTTCAATCCCTTCTCCCACAACATTTCCCACACAAATAGAACCAGAAAATAAATTTCCAGATCCATCAATATTAAGTGGTGCTCCATTAAAAGGAATATTATCCTTAAAAGTTATAGATTCTGCAACATTATTATTTAAATCATAAAATTCTACAAGAAAATCAAATGTATCTGGACGTTTTTCCATATTCATTGGAGCTACAATCTGTATAAATTCAGGATTAAATGAAGTTTCTGTTGCTGGTGTTATTGATATATCTGATATATGCCAACTTCCAGCGTTAGAAACAAATACTGGAGTACCAGTTCCTGTTTTATCTGGATAAATTGTTGTTTCTACTATACCATAATTCCACTCTGGAATATCAATAGTAGGTGCTTCATATTGAGTACTGAGATGCCCAATTCGTTTTCCATGATGTCTATCCCATGTTCTACTTACAGGAACTGCAAATGCTGACCCAGAAAGATAAGTACTAAGATAAGCTATACCCGCCTCCGCTCCAGGATAAGTCTGCTCTGACCAATTTTTTGGCCCCTTAACTCCATGAGCACTATACCTTAAAGTATACGGAACACCTTCAACAAAATCAATATCCTTTGTTGTCCTAGCTTCTAATCTATAACCATTAGTATAATTAGATCCTGATAAATACATTGAATCTACAATCTTAGACGAATTATATGTTAAAGTAACATCACTATACTCACCATAAGAGTCTTGACTTCCACTTAAATATTTTGCAGAATATGCTCCAGAACCTGTCCAATAGACATCAATATCATCTTGATTTAAAAATCCACCAATTCTTGTTTCACCAGTTATAGAGAAGGTATCAGTTAAGAGTTCAGGAGTTTCTATTGGAGAATCATAAATTGGTTCATAATCTCCAAATGTACCATCACTTTTAGCATAAACTTTTACTCTAAAAACATCACCTGAAAATGTTCTTAAATCAGATAATCTAATATCAGCAAAAGACCTAAAATGTGTTGTACTTAATTCTTGTCCAGGATAAGGTTCGTATGAAGCAGTAAAATATGTTTCACCTATTCTAGATGGATATTTTATACCACTCTGGGTATCCAATACCAAAAAATCATTTTCTGGTACAAATTGTAAGTTATTATTAACAGATTGAATCGATGAAGTATAAACTGATGGCCAGGTGTATCTACTACCACTCCCATCTATATAAAGAGAGTTTTCATTTCCATCTACAGGTTGAGGATTATTAAATGTAACAGTTCCACCAACCCATTGAGAACTTGCAGTTGCCTCTCCTACTCCTGTTGATGTAATATTAATTAAAGCTCTTGGTTGAGGAGGAGATGCAAATCTCATTAATCTCTTTAAATTACCAAAAAATCCACGTTTCCTATTTCCACGATACATTCTTTTAATTTTAGTTATCATGGCATTTTGCATCTCTATTCTATCCATGGGATCCATAAATGGAGGTTGAGATGGTAATGGCGGAGGAGGTGGTTCAATAGGAACAGCTGGTGGAGATACTGGAGCTAGTTTAGCACTACCAGTTACAATAAAAGAACCAGTAATTGGAATTGTTTCTACATAACCTTTTACTATTTCAAAAGTATTTATTACTGGTTGTTTATAAAACAAAATAGGTTGACTATTTATACCAGCAGAATTAATAGAAAGGCTCCTTGACCACCTTACATTATAATGATTTCTCCATTGTCTTGGAACATTAGTTCCTCCAGTAGGCGGTCTACCTCGTCTACGACCCCACCACCACCAATAAGGAAGTTCAGCTACTTCACCCTGATGTAAAAGTTCACCAACAACATGCATTGTTGCATCACCAGGAACAGTGTCCTGATAAACTTCAATGGAAACTCGTCTGAATGGAAGTTCGTTTTCATACCCAGAAACTGCTTCTGTATATATTGAATTACCAGATGCATCTATAATTTCAATTTTTACTTCAACATTAGGTTTAAGTAATTCTGAGCCTGCTATGAGAAATGAAGTTTTGCCTTGTGTTAATGAGTCTGGCAACTCCATAATATTGAAATATTTAGAAATATGAGAATCGTCATCAATTAAAACATCTAATTCTCCCAATCCCTGATATTCATTTTGCCTTCTAATTACGCCCAATTAAATTCTCCAAGATAAATCTATTCAACAATAAATATCAAAACCTCAAATTCTTACTATTTATTATATGTATAAGATATGGAGAATATCGGTATGAAGAAGAAATATTCATTCACAATAGAAGATAGACTAATGGATTGGTTTAGGCTCTATGTTAGAGAAGAAAGCACAACTATGAGTGCTATACTTAATCAACATATTTTGGGTTTGAAAAGAGAACGGGAAGGACGTCCCGCTCCAAAGAATATTTTAAGAAGTTCTAGTTAAATTTAGAAGGCAAATCAATTTTACTATATCCATTTTCTTGTGTAATTTCAAGTAAAGAATCAACAGCATCTCTCATACCTTCAATATGAGATACAATTAATGCAAATTGAAATTGAGTTTTTAAATATTGAAATAACATATAAACAGAATTAAGATTATCAGAATCCATTTTCCCCCAACCTTCATCAATAGCAAGAAAATTACTTCTTGGTAAATTACATACATTTATTAACGCTGTACGAATTGATAGTGATGATATAAATTTTTCCATCCCGCTACTCAATTCAAGTGGCCAAACATTATCTGCATCATATGCAAGATAAGTATTAATGTTCTTACCATCCATTTCAATAACTATACCAAAATCTACCATTTGAGAAAGTATATCATTTACTTCACCTTCAATTGTTGGTAAAGCTTTTTCAATCAACTCATATGGAACACCATCTCTTTTTATTGCATCCAAATAATATTCATATGCATTATATTTTTGTTCAAAAGTTTCAACTTTATCAATATCATCCAATATACTTTTTTTCTTTGACTTAAATACTTGAATTTCACTATAAATAGTTTGCATCTTTTGTACAAGAACATCAATTTGATAATTAACATTATCTAAATCATTTTGTACATTATCAACCTCTGCTTCAATATCTTCATTATATTTAATATCACTTTCCTTCTCATAATACTCTGATATCTTATTATCAACAATAGAAATTTTTTGTAATATATTTTCTTTATTAGATTTAATTAATATGTTCTCTGAATCTAATTTATTCTGTTGTATATTTGTATTTTTTAAAGCTTCTAAAGTTCTATCAAAATTAATTTTATCAGTTCTAATTGAATCAATCTCTTTGAGTATATCATCAAGATTATCTATCCGTTCTACATATTTACTAGCAAGTTTTTTATCCTTCTCAAGTTCATTCTTAGTATGTATAGCATCCTTTACAAAAATATTATTCATACAGTAAGTACACTCTGGATCATATTCAAGATTACCAAGTTTATTTATTTTATCTATTTTATGTTGAACATCAATTTTTAATTTATCTATTTCAATTTTAGTTTCTGACCTATCACTTTCATATTCTTGTAATTCAAGATATTGTTTATTAATATTATGTTTAGTATAATGTTCAATACGCTCTTCTAATTCAATTACTTTTACTCCATTTTCATTTTTAGCAGACTTTATTGTACCCAACCTCAAATCAATATCTCCAAGAGATTCTTTTAACGTATCTTTAACTTCAACTAGTTTATTTATATTTAATATTGAACTATCAATTGGTTTAATTTTTGTAGTCAACAATATAACTTGTTCATCTAAATCACGTTTTTGATCAATTAATTTTTTATTATCATTTTTTAAATTTTTATGATGTTCTTTATAACTTATCATTTCCTTTTCTATATCTGCTAAATCCTTACCATAATCTTGTTTCTTAAAATTTTTCAATACAGAAAGTACATCTTTTATATCTTCTGAAGCAAGTTGGTATAATTCATCAAAAATCCCCATTCCCATAAATTGAGCAAGTAATTCTTTCCTTTCTTTTTGTCCCTTATCTATAAAAACAGTAGAATTATCTTGTAAGGATAAAGAAGTCATTACAAAATCTTCATAAGTTCCAATTACCTTTCTAATATTTGCATCAGTACTTCTTCTTTGGTCACCATTTAATGATATTTTATCACCACTCTCATCTACTAACCAAAATTCAACATCAACTTTTACATGACCCCGTTTTAATTTTTTAGCATGTCGTTCTATAAAATAATCTAACCCTTCAATTTCAAAATTAACTTTACAAGAAAAAGAACCCTTTTTATTATTTAAAATACGATCTGCTTTAAATGTTCTTGAACACGTATCAAATAAACAAAATGATAAAGCATCTAACATTGCTGATTTACCACTAGCATTAGGTGCAAACATTCCAATAATACCATTTAACCTAGAAAAATCTACCACATTATCTTCACCATAAGAAAACATATTATCAAATTCAAACCGCTTTAATTTCCAAAATACATTACGAGAAATTTCTTCACTTGGTATTAAAGTATTTAAATTATCATTTATATCTTTTATTTTTAATAAAGTATCATCATCTACAATATGATTCCGTTTTAAATAATCCTCTATTAATTCATATTGATATCCTGGACTTGTAATATCACCCACATTTATTTGTTTACCATCCCGAACTCGTTCAGTTAATCTATCAGTTCTATTTACAACTATCTCTTTTATTCCATATCGTTTATGAATAATAGCTAAAGCTTTTTTTAACTGAACAGCATCTGTATCTGATACTCGTATTCTTAATCTAGCTTTCTGTGGCATATCATTCACATCTGGAACTATACCATTATCAACATCTAATGTATAATAACCATAATCATTCTGAATAGGTATATATGTAGATTTACGACTTGGTACATCCCATAACAAATATCCATGATCTAATCCTTCTCCATGATTTTGTTGAACTAATGAACCACAATAAGAAATAGTTTTCTTTCTATTTAAATGTTGACGTTTATGAATATCACCAAGAAGTGCTAAATCATACCCTCTAAATTTAGAAATTTTTACTTTTGATGGTAATCTAAATCCCAAATCAGTTCTTGATTGATCAACAGTTCCATGAAACAATACAACCTTTGTATCACCCTCTATATCCTTTGCTAATGGATAATCCTTTTGATTATCCCAAACATCCCACACTGCAAATTGTACATCTGCACATTTATATACTCCAGTATTCTTTAAATAATGTAAATTTTTATGATTTAAATTGTTTACAATTGGAGAAAGTACATCCATACGAGAACGATTATTTAAATTACAATCGTGATTTCCAGCAATGATTATAGTAGGACATATATCAGCTAAATTCTTAAACAACCTTGATAGTTGATCAACTAACTCTGGAGACATTTGCGTTTTAGAGTGAGCTATATCTCCCCCAATATATGCTACAGAATTATATGGGTATTTCTTTACCTCTTCATACAACCGATCAAAAACTTCCTCATATTCTTTATGGCGTTTTAAATTACGAATTTGAATATCTGAAATGTGGTGTATATATCGTAATTTTCTAAAAGAAACTTTTATAGTATCTTTAATCAAAATATTTCCATATGTTTTCTCGTTTTTCCATTTAATTTATATTTTATTAAGTCTGAAAATTTCATTTTCTTTGTTTCTTTTAATAGTGGAATAACCTTTTCAAATCCCAAGTCTGATGGATCTTTTTCAGGTAAATCAACAAAATACACTTCAATATCATTTTTCATAAATTCTTCAACCATTTTTAGAGAATCTAATATAGCATCCTTATCTAAAGATATGTATATCTGTTTAACTTTTTTTTCAATAATTTTTCGTCTAAGATTTGATAATATAGTTTTTCCAAATAACGGTATAGCGTTTCGTTTAACTGCTATGGCATCAAATGGGCCTTCACATAAGACTATTGGTTCATCCCAATTTATAAATAATTCAAATCCAACCACATTTTTCGGTGTAGGTGAATTTTTATATTTCATTTTACTTTCAAATATATCTCGTCCTACAAAAAAATTCAACTTACCATCTTCATCATAACTTGGAATAATAACTCTATTAGTATAAATTCCTTGATCACAATAACCAATATTATATTTTAATACATCCTCGTGTGTAATTCCTCTTTTAGATAAATAATATATTGCATGTTTATATATTGGAGATGGATGTTTATATGACAAAGATAAAAATTCTTTTGGTAATTCTACTTTACTTTCTTTTTTTGTAATATCACTTCCATAACTTCCATATTTATACGAAGTTGTACCTACTATATCACGAAGTTCTGTAAATTGTTCATTTGTAGCATTTAATTTCTTAAATAATTGAAATAAATTATGGCCACCTTCGTCACTTACCCAACAATGCCATTTACCACTAATTACATTTATTTGTAACTTTTGTTTATGATGTGAAACAAAAGGAGACCAATACATATACTCATTTTGTTTCTTTAGTTTTTGACCTTTAGAACCTACTACTTTATCAATCAAATATACTATATTATTTTGGTCTGTCATGTATTAATTTTAAAAATTCATCTATTTCTATAACTACATAAGTTTTACTTCTATTTCTTTTGAATATCAAAACGGGTGGATAATCTCCACTATTTTCTTCAGCCTGTTCTAACGATGACCAAATATTTAATTTTTCTTGATTTTTACACTCAAATGAATATGGAATTAGTTTACGAGCTGCAGGGGATAATTTGATATCTTCACCAGTTTCACCCATAATTGCTGTACGAATGTCATCTGGTTCTAATTCCTCTGAAAAATGTTCTAATAGAACATCTCTAACTTTGTTTTGGAGTCTACGGCCTTTGGCCTTACCTGAGCGTGTGTTCATAACCTATAATAAATATAACCTTGTTTTCCCAAATTAACGAAATTTTTGCTTCCATTTTCTACTATACTCTTTTTGAGCCCATTTTTCTGCTTTTTCTTCAAATTCATTATCATCATGGAAATCACGACCTTTATTTACAGCTTCATCACCAGCTTTTTGATATGCTTTTTCATACTTTTTTGCACCCATTTTTTTCCTATCTGTTGCATGGTCTATTTCGTGTAATACTGTAATTATGAATTCCTTAACTGAAGAATAACTTTTTCTTAAATTAATTATATCATTAATCCAATCATAATCTGCTTCATTAGTACCTTTACTTTTTCCAAATCTAACCTTTGAACGTAACTTATAACTTTTAATTAACTGTACTGCAGTTTCATGATAATCAATTCTTTCTGATAATAAACTTTTTAATTTAATCATTACCAATCCCATCCTATCATAGATTTTGTTCTTTTAAAATTGTCTGACGCTTCTTTTGGTGTATATTTTTTCACATTCTTTGGATTCCAGAATTTATAAAATTCTCTTTTAGGCCATCCCTTCATAGCCCATTTACTTGTACGAGGTCCTTTCGGGTCATTCGTTTGCCAATCTTTTACTAAATTACCTTCCTCTACCCAAGCGTGTGGATACCTCTTATTGTTACTAATCCATTTATTCTGAACTGTACCAAATGCAATCTTCATTCTACGATTTGCCGATTTATTATCTTGGTTTACAATATAGGTTCTCCAAGCATAAGAAAGACATTCACCACAGGCGATAGTTTCAGTTAATAAATCTTTTAATTTAATCATTTTTATACATCAAACCTTACAACAAAATTAAGTGGTAATGAGTCATCATTTTTTATTGGTTTTGCTAATTTTCCAACAGCAGCCAGATCTCCACCTTCAGTATAAAGTCCTACTGTTGTTACATATGGAGACCAATCCGAATGTGTGGCTTCAGTTGTAAAAAATTCTGTAGCTTGGTATGAAGTTTGATATGATCCACTCCCCCCAAATGAATTTGATTGTGAAATTGGCTTATCTCCTGGAGGAAAGTAGATATGAATTTTTGGTGTTCCTTCTGTTACAGTTATACTTCCACTTCTTTGATGTGATACACTTGGATTTGTAGTAAAATTAAATTCATTTATATTTGTTCTACATACATATTCATGTTCAAGTATAGTATGAGTTGATCTAAATTCTGTACTAAACCCATCAGATCCTGTACCCAAACTACACGAAACATATCTTGAACCTGTATCCGTAATAACTACTATACCATGTGAATAAAAAACATTTCCAACAACACTTCCACTACCATTTTCTGAACCTAGTGCTCCAACATCCCATTGATTGCTAGAATATGAAGCAAAACTAGCTGAATACTCAATATCATATAAATTTCCATACTTATCATCTTTAATAACCACAGTTTCACTAGTAAAATCATCAGTCAAAGTTAAAGATCCAGGATGTATTTTTTCTCCAAAATATTCTTGTGGAATTGTTATAATATTAGCTCTATCATGTAACTTTCTTTTTTCTTTTTCTGTTCTATTTCCACCAAATGTTTGCCAAGGTTGATCAGAATCAGAATAATATAAATGATTTATAAGTTGATATGCTGGTTCTTTATAAAAAGATTGAGAATACGGATAATTTGATTTTGAATAGGATTGTGATGGTGAGTTTATAGGATCAAAATCCCAAGAAGTACCATAAAAAGTTTCTAAACCAATAACACCACTTCCACTATCAGCTTCAGTTAATGTAAATTGTTTATAAGTTTTAAATGGTTTTATTGAAATATCACCAGATTCTATTTTTTTTAACACGTATCACTCCTTTGATAAGAAAGATTCCTTATATCTAATATAAATATAAGAAAAAGCACTCATTTTTATTTTAAAAATACTTTTAAAAATCTAGACGTACTTTTATGATTGCTTCACGTGAATATGATTTCAATAACGGCTGACTTAATTTTGCAACTGCTAATAATTCATTTGCATTATTATACAAACCAACTGTAGTAATATAAGTTTTTGGATCCTTATGAAATGAAGCATTTGTAAATGCACCATCTGAAGCAGTAAAAAAAGTAGGATTATTACTGAAATTATATTTTTTATTTGGAACTCTACAGAAAAAATGAGTTGATGATATTTTTTCTTCTCTACGACTCAAAAATTGACCTGCCTCATTTAATGCGTTAACAAACAATTCAGCATTATTTGTATCAACACCACTCGTTCTAGTAGTTCCCAAAGTTAATCCAGTTGCTCCAGCTTTATCTAATCTAGCTCCATTAAAAATAAGAACTCCCATATCTGGAAAAAACAATCCATAACTACCAACACTTGAATCTGTATTTTCTTGAGCTGCCGATTTATAAATAGTTGCTATTCCACCTTCAATTGAACCACTAACAATATTAAATACTCGTCCAGCTTGATTTACCTTTGGATTTGTTGTTGCACCACTATCATCAATAAACTTAAATTGTTTAGCATTCGCTTTAAGTTCTAATTCCCAGTTTCCTGGATCCATCTTTTCTCTAAGTCTTGCTCTTTGTACCACAAGAGAATAAATATACTCGCCATCATATGTATCAAAATCAAATGTTAAATCACTTGGTGGTAAAAACACCTGAGCCATCTGTGAATACATCGCTTTACTTGGACTATTATCTGTACCCTCATGAGTCAATACAGATCCACTTCCTCTATAATCACCATAACTAACTGCGAACTGCACTGCTGCTGTAGATGCTGATGGATCTTCGTGATATACATCATAAAAATATTGGCCAGTACTTCCACTTTGAGTTGAAGATGTATAAAATGAAGTTAATTCTCCAGTCCCAGTAGACCACATTCCTGAAGAGACTACACTTTTTTGATTTTCAATCATTGTATCTCCGCGTCTAAACCTTGAAAAGACAGCCGATCTTACCCTTCTTTTAGTCCTTCTCCGGCCGGCCCCCCCAAACTGCATAGTAGGAATGTTTGTATCTTCAGTTCCACCCCAATTTATAGTTAACTTTCTATTATTCATTTTGTATCTCCTAATTATTCAGCTGTAGTTGAACTAGTGCTTGCTGGTGGATTGACTACTACTGAAACTGTATATGTCGTTCCTGTTTGATTTCCAGTTATAGTTAATTGAGTTGTCATTGCTGACACAACTGTTCTCGAAATTATATTAACTGATTGCCCAACTAACACAACACTTAATTTACGTTCTTCATCTGTCATAAAAACAGGTGCAGTTGGTGTTCCTCCTGGAATACCACCTCCTGTTGCTAATGTCATTCTACATGCATCAGAATTATGAAGTGTGAAAGTATATCCTAAAGCTGCGTCTGATCCGTTTCTTGTATTTGGAGACACAGTTTGTGTAATTCCTGCCCCATTAAATGTAAATGATGGTGCTGGTAATTCAAGAATTGGCAGTTTAGTTGTATTCTTTGGTAAAGTTGTAAGTTTATACCTCATAATCTGATTTTCATCTGGACTTGCTTCTAATAAAGGCATATTTTCAATAACTTCTCCATAATAATTAGTCCCATTAGGATGGGTAACATCCCACAATGTATAATCAATTTCATCATCAGATAAAGCAAATTTTGTTATTTTGAATTCATTCTTTCCTCGTGCCAATAACTCTCGACCTTTTTTAGTTAAAATAGCATCTACAGTAATTGATGTGTTGTCAAGAAATCCCATTTTTTTCTCCTGTTTTTTTAAATTTAAATAATCCTCTGGAAATTATTCAAAAACTTGAAATATAACTACTCACATATAAATATAAAAGTTTTGAATTTTTCCACCTTATTCTACTCTCAATTTAGAATCACTTGGATCTTGTGATACTAATACCGTTGGTGATGTCAACGTCAATTCAACTACCTTCTCACCAAAAAGAGTTGTTTCATCAGTATTTTTACATCCCTCATAATATAATCTATTATATGAAATATTTTCTTCTACCCTTGTGTCATATGAACTTCTAAAATATGAAGAACTATAGGGCCAATTCATAGACTGACTAAAACTTGAACTAAAATATAATTCCATCTCATAATTAAAATCTGACAATCTTGAAGCAGAAATAAATGGTTGTACTGCTTCAACAAAAACATATTTTGGACCACCAAGTACAACTGATCCAGATTGATATTCTACCCAATCTCCATTTATTTCTCCAAATTTAACAAGAGTTGGTTGTTGTAAATAATCTGATGTATCAACGTTCCCGTCAGAATACTGTTGATATCCTCCAGGAATAATAAAATCTTCTATTTCAATAAGTGATGTATATGTATTTTCATTTCCTGTAAAAGTATATGTACTTGCAGTAAAATTAAGTGGAGCAGTATACTGATTATGATATCCAATAAGTGATATATCCTCATTTATTTCTATGGAAGCTGAATGTTTTGGCATTTCACCAGTTACTACTATGCCATCATCTATAACTATAGTTGATTCATAAGATAAATTTTCAAAGTACGGTGGATTTCCAATAATAACTTTTGGACGTTCAAGTATATTAGGTTCAACAACTACTCCAGTAAGTACATTTGCTCTAGCTGGAACTAATTTTTTTAACTGGTCAAATATTGAAAAATCGTAATTTTTAATAAGTCTCATATAATCCCAAAAATTATTTGGAGAAGTATATTTTTGCCAATAAGAATCTCTAACTAATCTTAACCTTTTATATGATAATTCCCACTTATCTCGTGGATCTCCAACAAAATTATAAAAATCGGCTCCACCAAGAGCCATTATAATATCTTCATTAATTACATCTGTTGGAGAAAAATATATTCCAATCTTATTTGAATCTAAAGGAGCAAAATCAAGATTACTTTTTTCTTTACGTTCTGTAGCACTTAAATGTATATACCCATCTGATCCTAATTCAATATAATTATTTTCAATTCTAATCTTATTAGAAGTTGGACGATTAGCTCCTATATTTGGCATTATTACTTTTAATTTATCCGCTACAGCAGCAAAGTGTGGTCTATTGCCCTCTGTATACCCAATAGCACTTCCAGATTGAATGTAAGATTGGTCAGCACTTGTATCACCAATATCACCATCAAGGTCAAGATTTTTATTATCGTTAAATGAATATCTTAAAACCAAATCTGTATATGAAGCAGATATGTGATTGCCATCATATGATTGTGGAGCCTCAACATGATTATCAAATGAAGATGTATTTAAAGTTGAATTCCAATATCTAAATTCCATCATATTCCCTGTAAACTGGGAGCCAAAATCGTCACTTGGTTTTCCACCTATATATGATGTCTCATCCCCCACATAAGCACTATTATAAGAACTTTCTGTTGTACCATCTATAGACATAGTAACAACCGAACTAAACATAATTTTTTCCATAGATTCATCATATTGTTTTGCAAATAATTGATATTCATTATCTATTCCAGTAGAATCACTACCTGTCATTCTTCTCATCATAACAGAAAAATATTTATCATTATAAACTGGTAATAACGAAGAACTTAATTCTTTATATCCACTAACTCCATTTAATAAAAACGATACATATCCGTAATTATCTGTTGAACCATTATCAGTCAATCTAATTGCCCAATCTGTTCCCGCCTGTACAAGAGTTTGGTTAGACCCAGTTGCAGTTTTAAATCTAAATTCAACTGTATCTGGTTTTCTATTACTACTAGTATCATCCACCCAAGTAGTTTCAATATATTGACCACCCTTAAGATCAAGTGCTTTCGTAAAATTTCTTAGTTGTAAATAAGATGGTGGTGCATCAGGTGGATCTGCTCCTCCAAATTCTTTTATTCTTAATATAGAAGTTGATATCCCAAAACAATTAAGAACTGCTTTCAGAGATCTAATTGTTCCTTTAGTTTTTAAAATAAAAGGTAAATTATTAATTAATCTATTTTGTATATCCTTAGCAATATCCCTATCTGATAATCCATGCGTGGTTACATCCCCAGAACCACTTACAATTTTACCAAGAGAATATTGAGATAAGGAAATAAGACTTTTACCATCTTCCATATGAAGTCCTAATGATTTAGCCACATCAAAAATTAAATCTTTAGATATTCCAATTGACATATCATCATCTCTATTATGAATATCTGGCATATGTTTTATGTAGCTCCAAATATTATCAAAATATTCTCCAAACATATCCAAAAAATTTAAAAATAAAGCATTACCATCATCACCAGCAACATGCATTGGAAGTTGATTTGACAACATATTTAAATTTTTCATATCATAGAAAGAAGCACTTTCAATTTGATTGTCATACCACTCTGTAACTTGTGATGAAGTTACTGGATACAAACTATATGGTTTACTTGAATTTGTTTTTGGCCAAGAATTATCAAAATATTCACCAACTGAACTACTAACATAAGACGAACTTTCAAAATACAAATATTTTTCATACCCCATAAAACTATTTATTGTTTGTCGTTTTTTAAGGTCCCAGCTAGCAACAATATCAGAAGAACCACTAACGGATGAAGAATAATAATTACTCTGGCTAGTATATAATTCAATATTTTCTAATTTAGATTTAAAATTTTCAATTCGTTTTTTAGCAGAACTAAAATTAATGAAATTCTCATACTTACTATAATCAACATTAAGATATGAACTTCCTACTGGATTACTTGCACTAAAAATTAAATTTTCTAAATCATCTGATACAGTTTGATCATCTGTTAATATTTCATCCCAAGTTTGATACTGAGTTTCTAAATCAGAAATTGGACTTTCAAGTTCAGTTGTATTTGGATCTCGTAATATTAAAGCACCAATATCCTCATCTACATAATCTATTAATAAAACTTTATCTTCGTGTTGTGGAATCTTTTCTTGTACAACATAAGCAGAAGTTTTTTCAGTAATTCCAGCTGGTAAAGGTTCATATAACTTATAAACTACCGAATACGGCCATTCCTTAAATTCACTATTATCTTGTTCTACATTTACAACAAGAGAAGTTTTATCGTTATCAAAATGTATATATGTATCTAAATCTTTTTTATCTTTTATTCTATAATCTAACTGCCATTTATCAAACGGATATTCCCAAGGTCCCCCTTCTCCCCAATCACCAGGATGCCTATTAGACCCCAAATCTCCTGCAATATGTCCTCGTAAAAGAGATTGGTCTTTCCATGTATCTTCCACTCTAACTTTAGTTTTATCTATAACATCACTCACAGTTGAAATAAATGGAGCGTAAGATGGAATATATTCTACATCATCAACTGTAATAGTAAGTTCTGCTTCTGTTTCTAACCCATTATTATCAATTGCAGTACAAGTAACAGTATAATTTCCCTCGGTATCATAAAGGTGTGGCATTGTATATGTTCCACTTGAACTAAAAACTTGAATTTCATCACTTCCTTCCCACACATCCTGTTCTTCAGTTTTTCCATCTCCAAATTCCCATTCTAAAAGTTTAACAACTCCATCAGTATCCGATGCTTCTACTGTAAATTCAATGGGAGTTTCCTTATCAGTTCTCCTATTATCAACCGACAAAGTTATTGTAGGTGGATCATTTGGATATACAACAACTTCTCGTGCTCTAACAAGTGCACTTCCATTTGAATAATTAATAGAAACTGTTACAGTATAAGTACCTGCTTCATTATAAACATGGTTTGTAGCATATTCATCAACTACAGTACCATCTCCAAAATCCCACGAAACTGAATCAATTAATGGCTCAACAATTACATTTATAGCACCAGCTTTTCTCGTACCATCATTGTATACAGTAACACAACTAACTGAATAAGCTCCAGGTTCATCAAAAGCATGATCTACATTTGGTTCTTCTGGAGTACTTTCAATAGTATTACCATCTCCGAAATCCCAAATATATTTTGTAATAAAAGCTGGAGATGGAATGCCTACAAATTGTTTTCCATATTCAGTGTCTCTGTGTGCCCACTCATAATCAGATCCTGTCCAAACCCAAGCTTTCTCTGGACTTAAATTTCCTATAAAAATATCAGGATTTAAACTTGGTATCCAACCCTCAGGTGGATTTGTAGGTTCATCTTCATCCGCATTATACGAACCTCCACTTCCAAAATTAAGTTGACTATTATTTAAAAAATTACTCCACCAACTCATTAATGGTATTTTAGTAGAATTAAATCCACCCCAATTTACTGATTTTTTATTTTGTTTTTTCTTCATAATTTTAATCAAATGGGTTCCACGGGCTATTTATATCAATATAAACAGTTTTTGTTGTTACAGTTCCACCCGCATTGGTTATTTTACATGAATAATTTCCTTCATCACTATATCTAGAATTATTAATTCTTAAAGTTGGAGTATTTGAACCATATCTTCCACCATTAGGTAATTTAGATCCTCCCCTATACCACGCATAAGATAATCCAACTCCTGTAACTCTAAGTCCATGTATAGAAAAACTTCTTCCTGGTCTTACTCGTGTAGAACTTGAAGTTGGTTGGTTAGTAATATTTGGTGGGTATGTAATATCAACACTAAACGGTGCACTATCTGTATAAACATTTTTAGTAATTGGAATTGCTCCAACTCTTAAAAGTTCCAATCGTATTCTATAATCATTTCTATTTGGAAAATTAGTTCTATCTGAAATTCTTATTCCTCTATGATATCTACCTGTATTTGGATATTCATCTTCAATAACTTTCCATTTATTTAATTTACCATCCCACAAAGATATTTTAATAAATCCTGATTCATTTTCATCATCCCCTTTAGGAATAAAATTAGACCTCCAAACAGGCATAACAACATCCCCCTTACCAAATGATTTTCCACTTATTGGACTAATAACTTTAAATCCAGTAGAATATTCTGGTGGTGGTGCTGGTTTTGGTGGAGCCCATGGTTGAACACCACTTGTTGTTACCCACCCACGAGTTTCTTCCACAGTATGAACTGGAGGTATACCTTCTGTTACTTCAGTTGGTAAACTTGATTCATCTTCTACAAGTATTGGAATAACATTCCTTTCTTCATGAACTACAAATGCATTATTAATAATAACTGTCCCACCAACCATTTGTTTAGTGAATCCAGGATCAACTTCTGGTTTTTTACTAACTCTTAATGTAGTTTCATCTTCATCTGATGTAATAAATTGAATCTTACCATACTCATCTTCTTTAACTGGAGTATGACTTAAATGTGTTTCAGGAAGTAATGAAAAATCTTTTTTATATTTATCAGAAATAATATCATATGGAGCTAATCTAATTTCTTTTCTATCTGGAGATATCTTATGAATCCAATACCCATAATCTTTAATAACTAACTCCTCTCCAATTTCACCATTTTCTTTATCTTCTTCACTTCCAGCATAAATTTTTCCATCTTCATCAACCCAATAAGATTCATTATAAATTTCCCCATATTCATCAGGATTAATTTTCATTAAAACTACTTCATCTGAACCAGCAAGTCGTCTAAAAAAATTATATTTAACATTATATCTTCCTTTATTATAACCAAGTTTTCTTAAATCTGCTCCAGGATTTAATCTTAACCCACTCGAATCAAGTTGTAAATCTTCATACTCAACAATTTTCTTTTCAATATAAGTTCCATCAACATCATAAACCCACATTTCGACAAAATCAGTTTCTTCCCCAAATGTAGGCCATTGGTAACCAGAATCCCCAACCTCATGATAAGTTCCTAATCTTAATAATTTTTGATCTTCTTTATTTAATCCTTGTATCATATCTTATCTCTTTATGAAGAAGTAACTACCCACTTCGATTCTAAAGCTCCTATATTTACAGTTACTACTTGTTCTCCCCCTCCTACTGTTTTTGATTTTCTATCTCGTCCTCTCCACCAACGCCTTTGTCTCCTACTCCAATAACCTTCTGATCTAACTGGTTCTGGAGCAAAACATTTTAAACTTATCATATCTCCGTTACTAACTTCATCCTCACCTGATTGCCACCTACCTCCATTTATATTATATTTAGCTCCAGGTTTAATATAATGGCTACCAGCATCACTATTATGAGCAGTTCCAGTTGATGAAATTGAAATTTTAATTGGTCTATTTATCCCAGTAATCATTACAGGATCACTGGTAACTTCTTTTGTTAAATTAGCTGAAGTTAACGATTTACTATCAAAAATTATAGGATTTGGTATTACATCAGATATTTCTCCTGGAGATTCTACTGTTAATGTATCCCTTATTACTGGTGTTTCTGCTGCTGTCCCCCAAAGTGTAGCTGCCCATTCTGGATCTATTGTTGCTGCAGTAAAATCTATGGGGACTCCAACCTTATAAATTGTAGTATCATCATAAGACAGTTCAACTCCTGGATCAATTAGTTCTTCTTCTATAACTGCACCTAAGCGGGGAGAAATCACTTCAACTACAGGTTCACCTTCTTTTATTATCTTATGAATTTTATCAATGACTTTAGGACGCTTAACAATTTTTTCTGGTATACCTACTTCCTTCTTTACATTACTTACGCTACTTTTAGGATTACCACGGCTACCGCCACCAGAACCACCAGAACTCTGGCCACCCACAGCTTCTCTTAACATTTTAAGAATTGTAGTATTTTTACTACCACCCCATTCTATTTTAATATTTTTTTTCATTTTATTCATCTTCTTCTTCAGTTGCTAATGCCTCGGTAAGTCTTACCAAATCAAATGATATTGCTTCCAATCTCGCTGGTTGTCCAGCTGTTGTTATATTTCCTTCCGAATCTAACTGTTCCCCAAATCGAGTCGAATCTGGCAACCCAATTATCGTAGGACTTATTACCCATTCAGACCAAGTATCTCCACCATATAATCTATTAAACATACCTCGATATGAAATTTCAAAATCTTGTGGAGCACCTTCAGTTCTAGCTTGAAATGCAGATATGTATCTATTTAATCCTATGTATCCTGCAGGTTCTCCATCTTTAACCCAATCCTGCCACCCAAGGTCTATACTATAAACTCTATATTCAATGGTTGCACCAGGACATTTCCTTAACCGCATCCTCAATCCTTCAATTCCAGCTTCTGGATTACCAGCCTGTCCAATTCCCCCATCACCAAACCAACGATTTGGCTCCGAAGGCCCCCCTGGACCCATCCAATCATCATCAGAAACACCCTTTATTTGAAACTGTATTGAAGGTTCAAGTGGAGTTTGTATTACTCCAGTAATTAATGGTTCTGCAGCATTTACTGAAAAGGTAACAGGTTCATCTTGTAATTGATGTTGAGTTGCAAGAGTTTGTCCTGAAGGAGCTGAAAGTATTGATATCAATACCTCATTATTACCATTAACTCCTGTTGGAACTGAACCTGCTTTTTGTGGAGCTGGAGGATCTTCTATAATATCCTCAACTATAGGACCTCCATTTATAGAAAAAACTTCAGATATATCTTCAATCTGTACACCACGGTCTGGTAAAACTGGACCAGCACTTCCTATTCTTATAACTCTAGCTCTAAGTTTATAATCACTTCTTTCTGGATAATCACTTGGCAATAATACTCCACCACTCAATGCACCATCATTATGAGTACCTTTATTTCGTACAATCCATTCTTGTAAATCTTGTCTCCAAATAGAAAGTTCAACATATGCAGTTGTTGAACTATCAACTCCAGTAGGAAGTCTGTTAGTTGACCATTTTGGTACTATTCGTTGTCCTACATTATATGTTTCTCCTCCAACTGGAGCCCTAAGTGAGATAGTCGGTAATGTTGCCATTTATTAATCCTTTGATGTCCATTCTATTGGTTCTGACCAAACTTCAGCTCCAGAATTCCAAACTTTACAAACATAAGTTCCAATAGAATCTGCATTAGCGTGTTCATTTTCAAATTTAGGTTTATTAGCTCCTTCGATTTCAATTTCATTATGATACCATTGATAACTTGGTGTTTGTCCACTAACCCTAATTTCACATATTATATGTCCACCTTCAGCTGAATTTGGATAAAATTCTGGACTTTCAGAATCAACTACAACATCATAAGATTCTAACCATTCTGCCCAACAATCCATTGGTTGTGAAAGTATTGTTAAAGCGAATTCTTCGTCTATAGTAGCTTCTAATTCAGCAACAATAGATTCATACTCTGTCCTAATATCAGCTTCAGTTTCTATCTTAGTATTTTGTATCGATACAGCAACTGCTTGGTCTCTTTCCTGTTTCGCTTCCAATAAAGATTGATTTAAAGTTAAATCTGCTTCCCTTTGTGATTCAGAAACTGCTTCTGAAACAGATTGATCTATAGCTGCTATATGTTCTTGTCGTGTTAAAACTCCACTTAAAACTTCTCCTGTTTCTGGATCTACCACAACTACATTCTTAAATATATTATCTATAACCTTATCAAATTTGTCATCCTTAGTGTGTTCTTCAGACATTTTATTAATTGTAATGTATTGATTTGGATGATCAAGAGCATCTCCTGTATTACGATCCTCAAATGAAAGTACAACTCCATTTTCATCTCTTAAAGTTGGAGCTACATTTGGATCACCAGATCCAGAAATATTTAAATTAGTTATAGCTTCTTGTAATAAAAGTTCATATTCCCTTGCATCTGCATCATTCATGCTTGTCCAAGCTTCATTATCTTTTAATTCTTTTAAAGTATACGGCATAATTTATCTTGAAACTTTAAATGTCCAATTTTCATCAAAATATTGAACGGTTTCACCAGCAGTTCCACTACCACTAACTACTTTAAAAAGTACCCGATAAAATCTTTCGGACTGTAATCCGTTCATCCACAAATTGAAATAATTTCCTGTTGAATCACAACTTACCTTTGAACCATTACCAAATGGAATAATAACATCTTCCGTATGTGCATCTCTAATAGAATAATATGTACTACCACTTGGTAAAGTCTTTACTGTTAAATAATCTGATGTGGTGGAAAATGTTTTAACTGGATATCTTTCTCTACCAACTACCCTAAACTTTGTCTTTGAAGTTTCTTGATACTCTGGTCTAACCCCTTTCATATAAAGAATCATATCTTCAACATCAGTATTAGAAAGTGCAGATAAAGACCCCGTTGTCCAAGTAGAATCATCCCATTCAACTTCTAATTTTGGTTGAAAAACAGTATGTGTTTCTCTTGAAAAGAATTTAAAATTTCCATAATGGACAGTATTTCCTTCTGAAGCTGAAACATTAGTATTACCAATACTACCACTTCTCTTTAACATGAATCCTTCGTTTGGATAATTAGAACCACTATAAATCCAATTATTTACAATACCAGTTACATCCATTCTAACATCTGCTGCTTCGTGCGTAAATGATTGAGAAGCCTCTAAACTATATTGTCCATCAGAACCACTATACCAAGTTCCACCAGAAGCAGATATTGCTGATGTCCAATAAGTTGAAGTATCATCATTATCTCTGTATGTCCAACTTGCTCCTTCCTTAACTATTGGATTGGAATCAAACCTTCCCGATCCCATATCCCAAGATTGACTTACTGGATATCCATATAAAGTTTGTACTGTATTTAATTCTTCTGATCCCGCATCGTATAAATTAAGATAATATTTTGGATTAGATATAATTCCATTAGATATCGAAGAAGAAATATCTGTTAAATCAAATTTAATTAGTGCTCTAGAAACTGTAATTATTTCTTCTAAACTACTACCTATTTTTTGTATTTCAAGAATTTCATCTAATCCACTATTCATACTTGCACTTGATTCGTATAATGTTGTATCTTTGGTTGCATATTCAAAATAATACATTAGCTCTCTCCTCCTGTACTATCTCCTTTAACCCTGCCTTCAATATCTTGATTTGGAAATTTAAGTTCAAATATAGCTGGATCAACAGAGGGATAAATTACTCCGTTTTTTGTAGATGATTGTATATTAAAAATATTTCCTGAATACCCATCAACTTGTTTATATTTATTATATACAACTACTGGCAAACTGTTTGGATTATTAGCTTCTGGAGGAACAACCGCGGCCACTCCTTCAGCAAAAGAAATTTGTTGTGCTAAATCTACAAGAACAATAGGCTGATTAATTTGCCACCTATCAATGGCGAAAAATTGTTTTACTTTATTAATACATCTTAAAATTACTTCTTGTTTATTATATCCAGACTTCGTAATAATTGTAAATTTAACCCCAATATTAATAACCCAAGCATCTTTAATATTAACAGCATCAGTAATCAATCTATATTGTCCAAGATATGTTTTAACATTTTCCTTTACTGCCTGATTTACAGTAACTATCTGTTTGGATGGTGTGTACCCTAAAACATACATATTTAATGCTAATGGATTTGCTGTTTCTATTGGTGGAGTTGAAGGGCCAGATGGAATATCATCCTCATTAATAAGACTTGGATCTATTGAAAAAACTCCAGGACTAACTTGTGTCTGCATTCCACCTTCAAGTTGAGTATCTTGAACAATATATACTTTAGCAACATTACCATATTTTGGAGGCAAAGAATAAACACGAATTATATAATCTTCTTTTGTAACACATCTATTTTGACTTTGAAAATGTTTAAGTGCATTATTCTTAACTTCTTGAATTGTCTCTTCTCCACCACCACCACTTGTTGGTTCTGGATTAATTACTGCTACAGAGTTTTTACTCTCCTGAACTAAACTCGCATTTAGTGACTGAGGAACTTCTCCATAAACAACATTGCCAAAATTAATTATACTTCCTGCAGCTGCATTATCATTAATACTACCACCATATGAATATTGAACTGTTAATGTTGTATTAGAAGGAGCTAATCCATATGTTTTTGTATTTAAAAAATTTGTAGGATCAAAAGAACTATCTAACCTAGTAGCACCACCTGTTAAAATATCAGCGTTTACATTTCCAGGACTTGGGATTATTTCTTCATCTGGATTATCTGAAACTCCAGCCCCAAATCTCACTTCACTCCTACCATCTGGACGAATGAAAGTTGTAAATCTATATGGAGTCTTTAATAATTTTAATAAATACGGAGCTGTCTCATTAAATTGAAATAGTTCTGGATCATTAGTTGATGTATTTTCTACTTCTTCAAAAACTGTATCTTGTGCTAAAAATGGAACTTCTTTCCAAATATTTCCATCACTATCTGTAACACTTAAAATCTCTATAACATTAGGATTAGATAAAGTTACCTTATTATATTTAACTGCAGAACCAAAATCAAAAGTTTCTGTTGATGTTTCTCCACTTTTTACTTGTATTGATTTTTTAAGTAAATATTTACTTGGAGTTCCTCCGTTATCTACTTCAAAAATAGTTACATCTGTTTGATCAAATGAACCTGAACTTTTAAAATTACAGTTATCAACACTTCTATATTCAGTACCAGTGGTTGATTTAACAACAAGTCCTTCTAAAAGATTTAACGCATATCTCATATCAGGAGCGACCGATTCTCCACTTCCACTTGATGGTACAGTTTGAAACACATCTAATTTACCGACAGATGGACTGCTAAGTCTAGGTCTGTATCCATAACCTTGTGCCATTTCAAATACAGTTTTTCTTTCCTCTGCATACGCTAATAAAGATTCTTTAAATTGTTCATCTATGTAATAAGATAAAACATCTCCAACATATGATGCCATTTCAATAAACATCATACCTGGTGATGCTTCATTAAAATCATTATATGTGTTAGGATAATAAATTTTTGTAAATTCAATTAATTGATTTCTAAGTGATGCAAAATCCTTATTTAAATATTTTACTTCCTTTACTACATCTGCACTCTGGTTATACGCCATTTCCAATTCCCCTTTTATTTACTATTCAACTTCATTTCCATATACTAATTCCCCCCTTGAAGAATCAAAATTCAAAGTTAAATTACTATAATCGCCTGGATTTACCGCAAGACTAAATTCAAGTTCAATATTAACTATATTATCTACAAAACTAATATCTAATTTTGATATTGTAACGTGTGGCATCCAAATACTTATAGCCCCATTAATAGAAGTTGATATTTCTTCTTCCCATTGTCCCTCGTCTGCCATAGGTTCAAATACTGATTGGTGTAATGCTGATCCAAAAGTTGGTTGTCCAACTCTTTCTCCTGGAACAGTTAATAACAAATTTTTAATATTGTGTCTAGTTTGTTCAAGTACTGTTTGAGTTTGTTTGAAAAATCCACCATTATGTCTACCTAACGGAAAACTAAGCCCTATCCAAGTATTTGGATCTAAGTTTTTTTCTCTAATACCAGCCATTTATCTTCCTCACTTTTATTTGTCAAATTTTTTCATTAAAGAACTATAATCTTTTGTTAACGCGTCTGTTACATAATCAGGAACATCATTGACATTTTTACCTCGTGACTTTATAGATTCTACTGCTCCTATATCTCGCTTATCTTGATCTGATTTTCCATGTACCGCCAACTCATCTACTCTAGAAGTATCATATGTTCCACCACCCATAGTTGGATATGATTCTTGGCCATTTCCTTGTGGAAGCCCACCAACAGTTTCATTTAATACCTTATTTAGAACTTTATTTTCTGTATAGTTTTTATACTCTACTTTAGTTTTCTTTTTTGATTTAGTCACAACTGGTTCCGAAACTAACTCGGTAAGTGAAGATGAGTTTTCTTCTTTAATAAATATCTCATTTAATTGTTTTTTCACTTCTTTACTAACCAGCGATTCTATTATTTTTGTCAATTCACTTCTTTTCATTTTATTACCTCTTTATCTATTAAAAAAATTTAAACCTCTATCAACTAACCAACTTGGTTTTTTACCTTGCCAAACTACCTTCCCCTTTACAGAAAAAGAATGTGGTTTTCTTACATTTTTAAATTTTGGAACAACCTCATGTCCTGTAGCAATACCTCTTCCAGTAGTAACTACTCTCCCAGCTCCTGCAGCACTCCACGAAGTTCCAACACTTTTAACAACAACTGGACCAGACCATTTAATTTTTGGTGAAGATCCAAGTTCTACACTTTCTATACTAACCAATCCTTCTGCCACACCTTTAACTTCTGCTTCTAATACAAATTTACCAATAGCTTCAGATATAAGTCTAGATATTTTTTTATTCTTTTTAGACATATCTACACGCATTTTACCCTTTATTTTTTTTGGTATTTGAGAATCAAAAGCTTTTTTAATATCACTTGACAATCTTCTTACAGTAACTTCATTTATTGCCATTATGTACCTCCTACAGTATCAGCAACCGTGTTTACGGCTTCAGTTAAACTACCTGGAATCTTTTCCAATGAAGTTCCAAATCTTTTTTCATTTACATATGTATCTTTTTCATTATCTTCTAAATTTTTAAATCCAGTATACATAAAAGTTCCTGGAACTGCAAGTTCTTCGGATGAATCTCCATCAAAAAACAATACATTGACCGAAGCCTTTCCAGCTATTTCAACAACATCATCTGTAAAAAGATAAAGTGATCCACCAGATGGTATTGGTATAGTTCCTTCTCCAAAATAAGCTGGTTTACGTTTTAATGTTTCACCCTTAGTACCTTCTGGAGCAAAATCTGGTCCTATTTGACCTGGTGAACTTCTTTTGACAAGTACATCAAAAAGACTTCCTGTAGTCATCGAAATTACTCCACATGGTGGTTCATATCCAATATTTTCAACACGTTCCCAATTATAATTTAAATCAGAATCAAATGGTAACTTCATTTGTATCTTTGTTCCATATAAAATAGGTGGTGGAGCTTTTAACTCTTCCATTATTTTATCATATTTAGGTTTTAAATAATCTTTAATTTTATCATCTAATTCTTCACACTCTTCTTTAACATTTTCAGCTGCAGCTTTTAGAATATCTGGTAACGGATCTAATTTTTCCTTAACATAATCCACCCCCATTTTTGCTATTGTAGATATACCAATAGTAGGTGCAAATGGTTGTGGTATCATAATACCCTGTTGTATATAACCCAACCATTTTAAAAGATGCATAATCGTTCTAAATACAGCTATTAATAATTTCAAAATTGATATTGCTAATAAAATTTTTCCTATCAATTCAAGTAACCAAATTAATTTTTCCTTTACCCACCCCGGCAAATCAACTTTTAAATTTTCAGCTTCATCCAACTTCTCTTCTATTTCTCTAATTTTTTCTCTAATCGGTTCTAACATTGCCATAAGTTCTGCAATTTTTGATTGAATATACTCTGGCAAATTAAATGAAAGTAACCAATCAAGAAAACCTTGTGGATCATATTCTTCAATATTACCCTCGTCTTGCATCTTAAATATTTTTGCTCGCTCTTCTTCCATTCCAACATTAAGTTGATCAACAAGTGACTGTATTGGATTTATAGTATCCTGTACGGCCGCAGGAATATCTTCAAGTGGTATTTCTGCTACTTCTTCAATAACACCTAATACCCACGATCCTCCCATTAAAATACACTCTCGTTCAGTTAACATAAGAGTTTCACCAGAAGGTAAAGAACATACTCCCATTTCATCAGATGGGCCTGTGGTCATTGGTTGTTCAGATCTAGAAGTTAAATCACCATCTTCTAATCTGCGTTTTTCTTGTAATTCTTGAAGTTCGTCTTGTCGTTCTTTATTTATTGGCATTAGAATTATCCTTGAGTCGTATCTGGTATTTCATATCCCTTAGTATGAATTTCTACTATATTATCCCAGTCTGTATTATCCCATAAATCGTCTAAGTTTGATCCTTCATTTACTACTGGAACTTCTGGATCCATAGCTTTTTTCTTATCTGGAGATACTGACTTCGGAGACATAAATACTACATCACTTAAACATTTTGAATCTAATGGATATCCTTGTAAAGTAGTTCTCTTTGCAGCTGGAAATCCCCCTTGTAAATCTTCAATTGTTTTCTCTATAGCTTTTTTTACATTTTTTGCTGACCCTACCAATGGATCTGGTTCTCCTTCTTTCACTTGAGGAGCTTCAACCGTCATGTTCATATGTTTCCATAAAGCTTTTAAAACTTCCGTCAATGTCATTACAGTTGCTTTTCCAAGTAATGCTTGTTCATAAGCAATTGTACCTGAAGCTTTAGCTCCTGGTGCTGAAAGTCCTAATTCTATTCTATTACTATTTAAAAGTATTCTTTGTTCTGCATCTACTACAAATTTTCTAGGTGTATTAAAATACATACCACCACCACTAAATCCATATATCTTATCATATTTAGAATTAAAAGTTATTCCACCAGAATTAAGTATTATTTGTTTACCTTTCCATGTTGGTACTGGTAATCCAAGTATTGAAAGTGATTTCCCATACCATATATCACTATCCCACAATGCAGCTGGAGTTAAATTTACATCCTCATTTGTAGTCATCCACATAGAAGATCCATCAAAATTTATATTCTCCTTACATGGTAAATTATGATGTTTCACAAGTGGTTTCATTACTCCAAGAGCTCTTTCACCAAACATTTGTAAGTCTGTCATTTGTCCAGCTCTTATTTTAATATTAGGAGAATGTTTATATTTTTTTCTACTTTCTTCAGTGTTACCTTTAACTATATTACTACTAAGTCTAATTGTATTACCAAATCTCCCCTGTATGGATAAATCTCCTTCTTCTGGAGTAAGTTGTCTAATTCGTTGAGCATAATCATGGTAAGCCTTACCTAGTTTTTCTATAAAAATTTTATCTTCAAATTCATTAGGATCATCTATTTTACGCAACATACTGCGAACTTCACTTAATCCAGGTACAACACTTTGATTTACAGAATTACGTATATTTAATTTTTGAGTATAATAAGATTTTCCCAAATAATTTGCAACAATAACATACTCATGTACCAATGGATATTGTTTTATATTTGAATCTAATGGAAAAATCCATTCCAATTCTTCAACTTTAGCAGTTCCCTGTTGACTATAAACCATTCTAGCTTTAATTGCTCCCAAATAACTAAAATCTGGAGTTTTATTGTCAGCCAATACAAGATTATTATCTATAAAATCTTGTGAGTCTAAAATAACCCTTTCTACTTCAGCTACTTCTAATTCATAAAATTCCTGTTTAGATGTAGTAGCCTGTTTAATTAAACTATATACAAATGGAACTTTTGTAATTCCACCTTTAAACTTACTAAAAATATTTTTAGTAGGACTAGACCACCATGCCATTTTAATTTTCCTTAACTTCGCTAATATCTTTATTTATTTCATCTGATTTCTTTTGAATATCTACAACTACTTCATCTATACTTGTTAATAATTGTTCTTTTTCACTATCCGATAATCCAAATTCTGAATCTGAACCGCCCCTTGCTTCAGCAGCTATTAATCGTTGTACAACGGTTGCCAACTTAACAAGTTGTTCATCATTCTTTACATTTATATCCAAATACTCCTTTATCATAGGAATTAACTGAACAGCCATGTCCCCATCCTTAATAAATCCAGCAACTTCTTTTACTAATACTTCAAGTTGTTTTTTATTATGAACGGAATTATCATATATGTCTTTAAATAATGAAGATAGCGATTTACCCTCAAATAATTCATAATCTTGACTCATTTTGATTTCCTTCTAATATTAAAATAAGATATTATAACTCATCTATAAATATAAAATATACCAAAAATAGAAGATTTTAATAGCGCACATATATATCAAAAAATAAAATATAATATATACCATATTTATTATACGGAAGAAGGGTAAATCCCTTTTTTGTTAAAAGATAAGTAAATAACGGGAGAAAACAATGAAGGAAATCATCGCATTAGTCAAAGGTTGGTTAGACGATTTAGTTCATCTAATGACCTCTTTTATAGCAATAGGAGCCGTTGGCGAAGTATTGTTTGGAAGTGGTGTCTTTGGCGTTAATGTTATAGGTAACCTAACATCAATCATAGATAAATTCGGCGAATCCGGTTTCGCTGGCCTCGTCGCTTTATTGGTGTTGGTGGGTTTATTTCGTAAATAGCTATTATCGGATAATAAAAAAGGGGAACTTCGTTCCCCTTTTTTTTGCTTTAAATTGTTATCCAAGTACTTAAATCAACATTTCTCGAATATATGTGACAAACTCGTATTTCGTATTCTCCAGGCAGTATTTCATCCCCGTAGTCCTGTGTATAATATAATGTCCAACTATAGGTAAAATCTCTCG
>Ga0209128_1000346_pt1 | contig 34802 bp, 37 predicted proteins | sample ETNvirnome_6_100_FD_184072 | JGI IMG/M metagenome (GOLD analysis project Ga0209128, IMG submission 184072) | Marine viral communities from the Pacific Ocean - ETNP_6_100 (SPAdes) (version 2) | ecosystem: Environmental > Aquatic > Marine > Oceanic | place: Pacific Ocean | collected 2013-06-19
TCCCAAAGTTGACGCAACATTGTCTGCCAATATATTCACACCCTTGATGATCTTCTGTTGGAGGGCATCTTTGCTCTCATATGCTCTACTCATTAATACCTCTGAGTTATATATATTATTATAACCTATTGTAGATTATTTGTCAAGGAATAGATTCTTCTGCCTGAGTTTGAATATATTCTTCAGTACCAGATTTAATTTCTTCGGCTGTTATGGCGGCTGCAAGACCATCTTCCTTGTTGCCAGCAACAAAGTATCCATTAATTTGATTTGTCAAGCGTTCGACTTTTTCAAATAGATCAAAAATCTGCTGGTTAAGCACATCAACATATTTTTGTGCCAATTCATCAACGGCTTCTCTCCCAACATTTATTCTTCCGACATAGCCGAAACCATCTTGGCCATAGTTCATATCTTTAAAATACGAGGAACTAATAATAAACTGTGTTTCGCCGGCGGATCCTTCATATCCAGAAGTTCTTGCAATAAGTCCCCAAAATTGTGCCGGATCTTCAACCAAGGCACGTTGTAATATTTTGATGGATGTTCTGTAATCTAAGTAATCTTTGTGGGTGATTGCTCCTATCTTTTTCCAGCGGACATCTCCAGCGGACAACTTTTTATACACGATTGGCTCTCCATCTGGCCCAACCAATTGTCCCTTTTTGGGGTTTTCCGGGTGTGGTATAATTTCGGCGCCGTCTAATACTTCTTTAGCAAAATCAGAATCATAATTATTAATAATTTTCAAATATGTATTGGCAGTTCCAGCCGTTCTCCGGTTGAGGTCTCGCTTTGCGTACAAGAACTTAAGTCTGTCTGCCGGAAATGGATCATAGGTCGTGTCTTGGTTTCCTGGGATTTCTGGTGCAATAGTTAAATCTGCCGGCAATAAAAGCAAGTTTGCGTTTTGCTTACTGCTCATCATCGATTCTAAAAATGTCTTTGCGGTAAAATCAAATTGATAAAATGTAATGTATTCCCTGCCTTTCAACTTAGCTTCAGCTTCCTTTTCTCGAAAAGTTTTAAGAGCCACTACGTAACGCATTCTTCCTTCGGCGCCGGCTTGACCTACATATTGATCAGTTTCTGGATCTCGCTTAAGTCCGCCTGGATCAATAAAGTGATCAACTAAATCTCTATAGCTTCCATGAACATCGCCCGGCTTTTCTGTTAATAGTTTTAAGCTAATCGGATTCTTATCATTATCAACAATATCTTGAATACCTGCAGTGCCAGGTGGAATTTGTTCGCCTTCTAACATTGCGGCCAAGAATCCTTCAAAGGTGAAACCAGCGGCGCTAGCGTTAAAATGTACCATGATATTAGTAAGCGTATCCAACAAGACAATGTGAGTTAAAACCTCTGAGATGTCGTCTGTTTGCGGAGGGCTATCCAAAAAACTATTAATAGCTTGTACCTTGTCGGATAATGTTCTGCCTTTGCCAACAATTTTAGCTAGCAATTTCTGAATTACCTCTCTATCCTTTGTTCCTTTCTTCCCCCACATCTTTTCAGATAGCCTAATGATAGGCATCTTAAGAGTAATTTGTTTAGTCTTGCCTTCTCTCTTTTGTTCCTCTATGGTAAATATGCCACTATCCATCATCTCTTCAATCATTTCAACCAATGACTGCGACGTGATTGTGTTCTTCTTATCGTATTCTTCTCGGAGAATCTTACTTAAATCAAACATTTATAAACCTCATATAATTTCATCAGCGATACCGTACTCTACTGCTTGCTCTGCAGATAAATAGATGTTAACTTTTTGTTCTAACATTTTTTTGAGTTGCTTTTTGGTCATTTTTGTTTCTTCTACTAAACGATTTATATACATTTCTTGCAAGTCTTGGATTGCTTCCATCTCATTAATAAGGTTGTGGATGGATCCCTGGTTGCCGGCAATCACAGAATGAAGCATTACGCGGCAATTTCTTCCAATCTTGCGCTTGCCATGTGTGCCACCAGCCAGAATAAGAACGCCGGCTGACATGACCTTGCCCAAACCGATGGTGCTGATATCGGTTGTCTGCTCAATCACCTTCATCATATCATAGAGAGCAAACATGTCATCGGCGGAACCGCCGTAAGTTGAGAGATAAAACTCGATATCTTTTTTCTTTGTATCGTCTTTCTGAAGTTTGTTCATTTCGTTCATGTAGAGCATAGCTTGAACTATTTCGGCCACCTTCTCGTCTAGCACTTCGGTAAACAAGCCTATGACTCGCAAATCCGGCTCTTGGGTGTTCGGATCCAGACTCTCCAAAAGAATTATCTTCTTCTCATCGTCGCCTAAAAGCTTCTCTAATTTGTTTTTTAAACGTTTAATCATTGCTCATCCTTTGTTAAGAATTCCATAACCGTGTCTCGATTGTTTTCTAAAAATACCATAGCACTTTTCCAGTCAATAAAGTCAACTGCTTCGCTAAAAAAGCCACCATGCGCGTCAATAATTTGCAAAATTGCTCTTCTCTTATAAAATTCTGTCTCTTCTCCAAACCGAATCGCAAGGGCATTAATGTTGTGATCGCTTTCGCCCTCTTCTTTCATGACCCGAATGCGATAATCGCGAGCATAGTGAAAACTCTCTAAAGCCTTGGTGATAATAAATAGAGACACCACTTGAGTTAGTTGCAATATTCTAATACTTCTACGGCTCGCATTAAGAAAATAAAAGAGGCGGCAAGTAGCATGTCCGAATATAAAAAACAAAACATAAAAAAGCCAAGGATGCTCCACGCTGCTCCTTCAAAAAAATAACCACCAGAATCTCTTCTAGTGGTTACATTATAACTGCTCGTAAGATTTGTGTCAACAATTATTTTATTTTTTTGTCAGTCTCATAAAGATGCGCTGGGTAAGCTCATCAGTCAGTTTTGCTTTTCTGTTTTCTTTGACCAATCGAGCAGCAACTCGCTTGGCAACTCTATTTACAATCTGCTCTTGCATGGAGAACTCTGCTTCATCTTCTACAGCGCCCACATCTAAGCCACCGGGCTCGGCGGGCCCAGGCTCCTCAAGAGACATATCCACATCAAGTTCTTCACCCCCTTCGAGTGGTGCCTCTTCGTCTCCTGTGTCAAGGTCGGCAGTTGTGGGTTCGCCAGTTACCTCCTCAACAGCCTGCTCAAGCGCATCAACAAAGTCAGCAAGCGAAATCATGGGCCCGCCTTCAACTTCTACATCTGCATCAAGCTCAAGGTCTTCGGGAGCGGGCTCTGCATCAAGCTCACCCTCAAGATCCCCAATTTCGTCGCGCTCACGGTCAGCTTCACTGTCCTCGGCGCCCAACTCACGCTCAAGGGCTCCTTCTTCTTCATCGCGGCCGCCGGCAGTATACAAGCCTTCAAACTTCTTTTCGCCAAGGGCGCCCAACTTGGCCAATTTCATGAAACGGCGGATTTCCGCTTCGGTTAAAAGTGTCTTACGAGCCATCATAGTTCTCCTTTAAATAAAACTCATCTGTAATTAGTGATCGCTGATGATAAACACCCTAAAAAATTATACCTTTATTCAAACATCGTCTTCTAAGCTTTTCTAATGCTTGGGTTTCTATTTGTTTAACTCTCGCAAAAGAAATGGCTAATCTTTCCGCTACCTGTCTTAGCGTCATGCGGCCATTTTCATAAATAGATATCAAAGTACAATTTTGCTCATCTTCATATTTTATCCACTGTCTACAATCTACCTGCGTGCAAGACCGTTTATTCTGCATGCACACTCTTGCACATTCGCGCATGCCATCTTCACGTTTCATAATTTTGGAAACTCCCCCTCTATTAAGTCGAAAATATTCTCCACGTCATCTTCAGAAAGCCCAAAATCTCGCATTTTTTGAACGCCGGCTTTTTGGAGTTTTTCAGATTTCGCTCTTTTCTCTTTTGATTTGAAGGCTATATCATTAACGTAATCTACAATGCGTGGATCATCTTCCAAAAGTCCTGTGATAACATGTCGAAAGAATGCAGACTGCGTTAGTCTCAAGTACTTCAATTTTAAAACCAGCTGGGCATGCCTGTGATCGTTTTCGGTAAAAACAATTCGCTTTGTCATATTCCCGTAATCATCATGAGTAGGCATACGTCACCACTGCCGATGAGAGATGTGGGATCCGCTCTCTGAAAGCCCTGACGAGGTTTGAATCAAAAATTGAGCTTTTGCCTGCAGTTCTTCTATTGTCAAAGCGCCCGAGTAACTAAACCCAGATCGAATTCCTCTCTCTATGTCTTTCAAGATATCGTTGACGCTCCCTCGATAGGGCACTCGCGTAGCTACGCCCTCAAAAGAACTATAGCGTCCATGCCATTCAACTTGCGCCTCTTTGCTGGCCATCCCTCGATAGGATTTCCATTTATGACCATCAAGATCTTCATGAACGCGACCGGGAGTCTCTGACGTTCCTGCGAACAAGGAGCCACACATAACCGCATCGGCACCAGCAGCCAAAGCCTTCACTATATCGCCCGAATTCTTAATGCCACCATCGGCAATAATCTTTACATTGCGATCAGACTTGGCGCAATCCATAATCGTTTGCAGACCCGGCATGCCGTGTCCCGTCTGAACTCTCGTAGAGCATATCGAACCTCCCCCGATATTACACCGTACCGAATCTGCTCCCCAGTCTGCTAAATCATTTAAACCTTCTAGCGTTGCAACGTTGCCGGCCATAATGTGCAAGTCCGCCCCAAACGTATTCCTCAACGTAGAAATAGCTTGGCGCATCATGGCATGGTGTCCGTGCGCAACATCAACACATATCAGGCGGCCCCCAGCCCTATAAACCTCCGTAGCTCTCTCCAAATAATCACCCGAGACGCCAATAGCTGCGCCCGTCATCAAATTCAAATATGTATCTTGAGTGCATAAAGAACGAATAATGTTAATCTGACGCACCTGATTCTCAATTGAATTATATCTGTGAACAATGGCCGAGGCTCCAGCGCGGTGCATTGCTGCGCCCATCGACGCTTCTGAAATGGTATCCATTGGAGACGAAAAAATAGGCAACTCAAGAAATATTCCGTTGCCCAAATCTGTGCCAATGTTTATGTCGCCTCTGGAAGTAATCTCAGAATATTGCGGCTTAAGCAACACATCATCGTATGATAGACATCTATCAAACGCCCTCATCGGTTCTCCTTTTCAATAAAACGCTGAATCTCGCCTTGTCGATACCACGTCTTTTTATCGGGACGTTCTGGCTCCCCCATCAAGCGAATACGCGGAGTAGTGGTGCCGGTCCGAATCAAAGAAATGGTCGGAACTCCATTAAAATCTAAAACTTTTTGAACGCTGGGGTAATCTGCGATATTAAAAGCAAAAAATACAATGTCTTCGTGTTCTTCCGCCACTTCCTCGAAAATGTCTTTCAACTTGCGGCAGTAATGGCACCCGTTAGAATAAAACTTTATAACGCAAGTGGCGGACTCTTTCACATCGCCACTCAAAATCTTTTGCAGCGCTCTTTTACTTATTCTTTTTACTGCCATCATTCTTTTTCCCCTTCTTCGGTCGAGGAGGGTTGTCAATCAGATTCTGAAGCCTCCGTCGCTCTTTCTGGGCGCCCACACCGTCGCCTAAGTGCTTGTCAAGAAGGTCCAACTGTTGCGCCGATGTGCGCTTGGCGCGCTGCTCGGCTCTTTCGAGCGCTTGCTCTCTAAGCTCGTGGCGGCGTGCTCTACCTCTATTCGTGCTGCCCATTACCATACTCCTTGTTGTTTGGTGTGTTCATTCCGTTTCAAAGTTTATCTCCTAAACGACTTCGCCATTCCGTATTACTTATTTCTTCTGCAGTGGCACAACGATTCCCCACCGCTGTTATAATTTCAATCATAACCATGATTAATTCGTTGGCTTCAGGATGTAACGTAGAAGAACGTGTAACTATTTCACCGATTCTTGGTAACCCCCATCGATCGGCTTCTTCATTTAAAATATAAACGCAAGCATCAGTGGCAATTGGCTCTTCTCTAATTGTTCGATCTTTTACTATTTTCTTGCCTCGATCGACTTTCTGCAAATCTTTTATACTTACAGACATTTCAAATGTTTTCTTATCAGACATAATTATTTTTCTCCAGATAAAGAGCTATTAATCCAATAGCTGTAGATGCCAAACCTATTCGTCTTGTGCTGGTGACGTGCGATCATCAATAGCCTCCTTGGCTTTCTTCATACATTGCGGACAAAATAATCTAACTGTTTCTTGTCTCACTACCACACTCCATGAGAATACCATATCTTTATTCTTTTTGTCAAATGTTTTTTGACAAGTATCACAAGTTTGTGGTAGCTTGCCAAACAAGGCAACCCGATCGGACATGGACTGTTGGGGGTCTCCAGCCTTTCTTCGTTTCTCGGCATGCCGGCGTTGTCTTCTATTCATACTTAAGTTTAACTTCTTCTAATACAATTGCCGAGGTCATCGATCGATAACTCCCATATGTGGGCCCGGAGCATTGTGCTTCCTAAAAACAACTATAGCCGATGGGAAGGGCGCGCTGTTCTCGCCATTGCCAAACTTTAAGCGGCCTTTGATAAAATAAATAGCATCCGCCTTCATAACATAATCATGCCAATAGCGGGTATCTGTGCGCGCTGGAAGCAGGGCTACTACCGTAGTGCTCTCCTTTTGCCCCTCTTCGTATGCCTTCTTAATCCAATCTTTGATTGCGCGGCCATAAGGGGGATTCATAAAAACATTATTCCCCGACCAATCCTGCTTAAGTCCATCGTCCCTCTCGGTAAAACGATTCTTCACTTTATAATTCGCGTCATTAGAACAAGGATCTAATGTGAAAGTTCCAAAGATCTCTTCTAATCTATCAAAAAAATGTTGCGGAGTAGTCCACTCCGTACTCTTTGAGCTAAACATAGTTTGCTGCGATGTCGTGTCCACTGTACCTCCATTAAATATAATTCTCTAGTAATATACAAATGATAATAAAAACCCCCATGCTAATCAAGTAAGAGATTAAAGCTTTCGTATCATCTGTCCATCTGTTAAAAATTGGGATATGGTCCCATAGCCAATCTGTGATATTATAGATTGTTCTCGTCAGCGGACCCATATACTCGTCTTAAATAGACACCATGCAGTCTGATTGCAGTATCACAATCCAGTAGTATCTCATAGTAACTATATGAATCATCATCAAGAACGTCAATAATTATTCCTATTCGCGTAGAATCGACCAACTCCGGTTCCCATACACCTTCGGCGATTTTCACCAGATCGCCCTTAACGAACTTCAACTCAGTCCGTACTCCCCAAGGCGCCATCGCCGCGATTGCTAATCGTCATAGGATAGTCATATAAGTTGCCTTGGGCGCGCTCTGTTGCGCGAAAATGCACCACGGGGGTAAGCACTACCTGCGCAATTTTCATCCCGGGCTGGATGAATTGTGGGGTAGTACCTACGTTGTGGAGATTGATAAACACTTCTCCATCGTAGCCAGAATCAATCACGCATGCTCCCACAAGAAGACTCTTCTTAGCTGCGGTACCCGACCGATTCTTAACCTCCAGCATATAGCCATGAGGCACCCCAAACTTAAGTCCGGTGCCCAGGATAACAGATTGGCCCGGTGTAATATATACACCGGGCTCATCGTCCGGAGACGGGCTATAGAACAATCCATCCCGGGACGGGCTATAGAACACATCCATTCCCGCATCCGATGGATTAGCGCGGTCGGGGGGACGAGCGCTCGAATGTGTACGCTGGTACTCCAAGATCACTGCTCTTCTCCCTCTTCTCCCATAAGAAGTCGGAAGTTGTCAACAACCTCGTCAATATTAAACTTACCCTTGTAAAGCCGATAAGCCTTAACTGCGGTGCGAATCTCATCCGTATTGAGCCATGAGTTGTCGCGAAACTCCTTTCGCAAGTCTCGCTTCTGCTCCTTATACGGTTCCATCGCATCCTCAATTGCACTAAGCGAACGAATGTACTCCTTCACATAGCGCTTCTTCTCTTCATATGTATTGGCCACTTAAGCCCTCCTTTATTCTTTATTAATATATCAAATTTTGACTGTGTTGTCAAATGAATTCTGGCGAATTTGAGAAATAAAATTCCTCGATGTTATCCGGCAAGTTCTCCTGAAGAAAGTCCCGAATCTCCTTTTCGCTCTTAAACCCCATGTCGGGATTCATAATACCCCATTCTTCCACTTCACGCAACACATCCATCTTGTTGAAGATGAGCTTGTTAACCCCATTCATTCTAATGGCTTGCTCAAGTTGCTTAAAGTTTAGCCAATTGCACTGGCGTACTCTCCCGGTCGTGGCGCCAACCTCGTCGCCAACCTCTTGAATTCTATTGAATACATTCCCATCGGGCTGAAATTCTTTCTTACCCACATATGTTTCATAAATCTTGGCAACCCCCCATACATTTCTAAGGGAACGAGGGTCAACGCCGTTCAACAAAGCGGCGGCCGCACCACAGTGGCTGGACGTAACGTAGGGGTAATCTCCCCAGTCCGGATCGAGCCAAAATCCCTGCGCGCCCTCCATCAAGATGACAGAAGGGCCCGGCTGATTGTGCAGTTCTTCATAAACATCAATCAAAAATGGCTGCAGAAAATTAATGTCCGAAGCGCGAATCCCGCGACGATCATACTTATCGCGATATGCGGGGCCATTGCCCGACTTGGTGGTGCCGATCGTCTCATCCTTAGAGTCTTCATCGACATGCTCTTCAGTAATGATATGCACATTATTGGCAATCTTAAGTGTGCGAGCGAGATTAACGCCCTTCTCAGAAAGTTCGACTATTTCCCTAAAAAGTTTGTTTACGTTTAATACACAGCCAGGACCAATGATGGACGGAATTCCAAAGAACACGCCGGCTGGGATGCTGTGTGTAACAAATTTGGTTCCTCCGTGATAAATTGTATGCCCGGCGTTTGGACCGCCGTTGAACCTAATACAGTGAGTATATTCTCCGCTTTTCAAAAGATGGTGAGTTACCTTTCCTTTGCCTTCATCCCCGTGCTGAAGCCCGATAACGATGTCTGTAATCATTCTTTCTCCTTATTATTTCTTCTTGTAAGAATATTTTTCATCAGCCAAATCTTGTTTTTACTCGAAGTTAAACTTAACATTGGCCGTGATTTTTAAAGTAGGCACACGGGCATGATTAGCCAAATTATGCTTACGTGCTTCCTCCACGTCCAAAAACCAATCTGCATGGCCTTTTTCATGAATAATATCAAGGAAATAGTCCTCCTGGTGCCCACAATTCTCAGCCATCATTTTATAAATCTTTTGATTTAGCCGGTCAGTCTCTGCGGCATCGGCTTTAATTTCTTCAACCTTTCCCCGCCCCATCGAACTAACATCGTGAATCATAACCGTAGCATCCGGGTCCATATATCGATGCCCCTCGGCGCCGAAACTAAACAAAACTGCGCCACAAGACATAGCCTTGCCCTGCCCAATTGTGGCCACCGGAAGATTGGAGTGCCTAATATCAGAAATCATTGACATTAGGCTGTAAACCTGTCCGCCATAACTATCAATAATGACGGGAATGATTGGCTGGCCTGTGTTCTGTGCTTTGTTCATCTTTATTGAAAACTCATTCGCTGCATCTTCATCAAACTTCTTAACTCGGATGATGATTGGTAAGTCACCGATTAACTCTTTCTCTTTGAGAAGTGGACTAAAATATTTTATGACTTTCATTGTTCATCCTCCGGAAAATTTAATTTTGCAAACACTCCGTGAAGCTCTTTTGCTTTTACATCGTATACTTTGGCAGCTTCTTCCAGTGTTCTATGGTGCCCCAAATGATACACTTTGCCATCTTTTTGTATTTTGGCTGTATAGGGATTTGTCTTGCTGTCTCCACAATCATAAACCCCCTTATACTTTCCGGAGTGAACTTTGGTTTTTCCACGGTTCATCATGTTCTCCGACATTGTGCATATGCGTAGGTTCTCACGCCTGTTGTCTAAGCCATTGCCGTTTTTGTGATCAATCATCTTGCCCTTGGGGCATTCTGTTATCTCTCTGTGAAGGAGGAGGTTCCGCCTATTTGGTCTTGCTGTTTGTCTGCGAACATAATAGGTGCTATGCCCCTTCATAACATGCCACTTATATGGCTCAACCTTGGGTGCGTCCTCTGCATCGTATCGGACGGTAAATGTTCCGTGCTTGCTCTCAATGATTAACTTTCTAATTTCCATTTTCTACCCCAATAGTTTAAACGACCTGCCCACGGCGTATGTGGAAAACCCCCACTGCTCATCATATTTCAGTCGTGCCATGTAAGGTCTGTTTAAGCAAATACGATCCTTCTCGGGTTTAATCCCCCAACATCTAATTTTTGTTGTTTGGTTATTGGAATCAATTACTTCCACAATCCAATAAAGCTTGCCATTCTTAGTCTTCTTGGGTGTAATTTTGCGAGGAATAAACCAACACAATAATAATTCCGGATCGAACTCCGAGATGGGTGGCACTAATTTTTCATGCAACCTATCCAAAACATGTGGTTTAATGACAAGGTTAAGCGGAAACACACCGGTTAAGTCTGCCTTGAATTGAATAATTTCTTCCTCGGAGAAATCCCCTTCTGGTTTGAATGTCTCCAAGTTTTCACCAAACCGCTTTAAACTCTTCGGGCGATCTACCACGCACGCAGACCAAAAATGTTTGCGTCCAGTAAATCGATCATCAACAATATTATCCAAGGCGCCTGCTCGACACAGCGCGTCGAGAGATTTCTTGTTTAATTTGCTGTAAGTGATTTCTTCTCGAAACAAAAGATCCTCTGCATTGGCGAACGGCCGATGATTTAAGATTTGTTCAATAGCTGCCATACCCAAGCCCTTAATAGAAGTCAGTGGCTGGATAAGGGTCTTGCCATCTTCACTGATCTCCCACACGACACCTGATTTGTTGATGTCAAGAGGGGCAATCTTAAACCCATAACTGCGAGCAATGTTAATCGCCTTCTCTTTGCGTGTCTCTGGCTCCTTGTCCAAGAACGCAGCTATCCATTCTGCTGGATAGTGAGTCCAAAACCACGCGCATTGATATGATATCATACTGTAAGAAACCGCATGCGACTTATTAAATCCATAACCAGAGAAGAACTCAAACTTATTCCACAAGCCGATGGCTGCGTCTCGATCAATTCCCTTCTCGGCACACCCTTCGATGAACTTCACACGAAGCTTTGTTTTGATTCTGCCTTTGCCTGTTCCTTTCTTGGTTAAGACTTTACGCAGCAAGTTGCCTTCGTCCAAAGTCAAACCACCAAGCTCATGAGCCAAGAGAGCAATCTGCTCTTGAAAGATAAGAAACCCGAAAGTCTCTTCAGTAATCTCGCGTGCTGCATTCGACAAATACTCAATCCGATGAGGATGTCTCATCGCCTCGATATATTCTTCATGCACATCGGCAGACAGGGGGCCTGGACGATAGATAGAAGCAACTGCTGCAATGTCTGTAATGCTTTTTGGCTCCACTCTTCTGCAGAAGTTTTGGGCGCCCGTCTCGGTGAACTGGAAGGTGCCTGCCCACTTTCCTTTACCAAATACTTCTTTATATACTCTCTGATCGTTTAAGTCAATTGTATCTGGATGAATGTTTTCGTCGTAATACCTCTTAACGTCATTAAAAGTGGGGTTCTCGACGTTGTGATGACGACGGAAGATATGTTCAATACAACCTTCCATCATCTTAAGAGTCGAGAGCCCAAGTAAATCGAACTTAATGAATCCCATGGGTTCTAAGTGACGAACGTTCTGGCCTTCAGACCATGGCGTTTGTCGCACGCCGCCGGAATTAATCAAAGGCATATTCTTGTCTAAGTTCTCAGCAATCACAACGCCGCCGGCATGACGGCTACAACTGCGGACTTGTCCAACCAAACCTTCAACGTGAGATTTGACCGCCGGATGTTTGTGAAGGTATGTTTGAAGCGATGGAGAATATTCCATTACCTCTTCCCATGTTGGCGCATAGACGCCGGCTTTAATGCCATGCTTCTTCTTTGCGACCGGTGTTGCTTCACGCATCATAACACTAGTAACTGTGTTGGCTTCCGTAAAAGGAATATCATATAGTTTAGAAATATCCTTAATAAGAGAGCGAAGCTGCAGCGTATTCCAATTAGAAATCAACGCAACTGTATCGGCGCCCCACATATCCACCAACTTCTCTTTGAGTGTCATGCTATCGGACACGTCATAATCAATGTCTGGATAATCAGTGGCGTCGGAACGCAAGAAACGAGAGAACAACAGACCATACTTAATAGGATCAATCTGGGTAATTCCCAAAGCATAGGCAACCAGCGACCCGGCCGCAGAGCCGCGACCTGGACCAGAAAGCATCATGCTATTGGCTACGTCGGCAATTGCCTTCATAGTGAGGAAATACTTATTAAAACCCCTATCACTAATAACATGTAACTCACGATCAAGACGGTCCATATACTCCGACTGTTCATGCAATCCCTTCTCCCTGAGCCCCTCTAGAGACAGGTTAATTAGTGCTTGGGCATCTGTAAAGCCGGCCGGCACAACAAAAGAAGGAAGGCGCACAGTATTGTCTGGGAAGAAAGTATCAATTCTCTCATGTGCGATTGTGTAAGTTTCTTGAATCGAATCTAAAACTATCTGATCGTCGTAATCATAATCCTTTGAGTATTTCTTATAGCTTTCCCACATCTGATCCCCATTCTTGGGGTAGAGTTCATAGCCAATCTCTTCAACACCATCGGGCAGTTCATTGCCGTTGGCCCATGCTGGTGCAGCTTTACCAAGCCAACCAAGACGCTTGTAAAGCTCTCTGTCTTTCCAGGCGTCAGGGTTGGGGTAATGGCTATCGGCTGTAGATATCAGTCCAACGCCAAATTCTTTAGCTACCTGAATAATGTATTGATTTAATTCATGTTGCTCTGGGATGTTATTCCATTGAAGTTCCGCGTACCAGCGATCACCAAATATCTGAAGCATGCGTTCGGTTGTCTCACGCATCGCCTTTAGCACTGCGTCACTCCCCTCTTCTCGATTCTCCCAATAATTTCCTGCATAGACACCACCAAGACAAGCAGACGCAGCGATAATGCCCTCGTTATACTTCTCTAACAAATCATAGTCCATACGAGGATAACGATAATAATTTTCTGGTTGGTAGGATTCAGAAACCAATTTAAACAAGTTGCTTAAGCCTTGTTGATTCTGCGCGATCAGAATAAGATGACGACGACGACGCAACAAGCCTTGAACTTTCTTGCTATCACCTTCATCTTCGACTGTCGCGCCTGACTGATTCGCTTTCTTGATAGAGCGGGCGCGCTTCTTATCTTCCATGGCTCGCGTATATTCATCGCGCCAGTCTGAAAGTGACGGGAGGAAGTAAGCTTCGCAACCAAAGATTGGTTTAAACTCTTTACCTTCCTCTTGCATTTTTCGGGCATGCAAAACTTGATACGCCAACCCATTCATGTTCCCATGATCGGTCAAAGCTAAAGCATCACACCCATTCTCATAAGCAAAGTCCATATGAACTTGCGGATACCCAATGGCATCAAAAATAGAGCCCGCCACACTATGAGCATGCAGGCCAACAAATTTAATTTCAGACTGTTTACGGTCCAAAGTCTCTCTCCTTATTACTCTATTAATGTAACATGTTTGTGCGGTCCTGTCAACCCCTTATAAGGCTTTTTTATTAGATGGCCAGAGCCTAGAAATTTACGATATTCCTCCCAAGTAGACATGTCATAAAACCATTCAGCCTCAACGCGTGCTGATGGCTCTTCACTTACTTTCTCAAAAACCTGACTGAAGTCGAAACTTCTTGCCGACCACCTCTGTTCCAGTGGCAGCTTTTCTGACGGATACTTTTCGCCATCCGATGGAGGTAAAAACTCCCGCGATGTCTCTTTGTTTATCTTTCGTCTGCATTGTATAAAATCTTCTCCTTTCATCGTAAAGGATAGTGGTAAATTATCTTTTACTGTTTTATTGTTGTGAGTTAAAAAGAAATTAGCTTTAGGGTCTGCTATCTCTTTTCGATGTCCTCTCAGGGAATAAATGTCATGCGCACTCATAGGAAAGGAAATGAAATATTTCCCGGGAACAAGCCACTTGGAAATCTTGTTGCCCACCCACCATGCTGAATTCACTCCATGCAAGACTGACCACCCATAAGAATCGCGCCGATCAAGGTCACGATAATCAATGGGAACGTAATAAATAGGCACTTCCTTCCTTACTTCTCGATAAAATCTGATTTTAGTGCGGTTATAATATACGGGATCTTGCACCCAATCTCCTACGCAATGTCGCACCATGGGGGCCAAGTCTGAGTTGGCTACAATCCATATAGTTTTACATCCGGCAATCGCACATTCGAACACAGATTTTTGAATAGCTGCGAAGCCCGCATCCACGGGCAACATGCACGATGGCATCGCTAAATTATGGTCTGTCTCTAAATTGGCGAGAGGAACAATACCGGCAACATGAACACGCTGGCTCACAAAGCCCTCAGAAATCTATGGTAGGCCACACTAGCCGGTGATAAATCCCTGTATAAATCTTGCTCATTACAATTTGTAATCTCGATGTGATCCTGGGCTGATTGAGCCTTTTCATTCTCTTTTCGTATTCCTCTGCCGATATGTGTTGTTCTAAATTTATAATGTTTGGGTTTTCCGTTTGGTCCGTATCCATTAAATTTTCCTTTCATTCCGCGACTCTCCATTTCGTGGACAACGTGAAACCTCGCCATCGTTTCTGAATAGTCGAAATCCAATAGCTGCTCCTTGGTCAGCCGCGACACTGCGCAAGCGTCCCTAACAGGGCTATTACCATCAATTCTGTCAGAAGAATAGAACCATATGGTCCCAACGAAATCATCTTCAGTTTCAATGAAGTCCACATCGTGCTTTCCTCCTCTATTGAAAGCTATCCAATCATAACATATATAGGGCTGCGCGCCAATTGGCTTTTCATTTAAAAGTTTATGACAATTTTTGTCACCGAAATAATAACAATGATTGAAATTAATCTCTGCGATCTTCGAATATTCATCTGAAAAGACTATAGTGTCGCCGGTGTATCTCATGGATTTGCACAAGTTGCTGACCGGAGCCTTCCCAAAATACGAAAGCACAAACATCAGCCGTTCCCACAATATTTCTTTGGGCAGCCCAACTTTTATTTCGCCGCCAATTGTCTTTAAAGTTCTCTCTGTGTTCTTCAGATTTAGATCGGACAGGTCCAGCGACGGATCGAGAAAGTCGAACCGAAACGGGCGTTCAGCCTCAGAAAAGAAGACTGGCAATTGGTTGTTGAATGCGAACATTAATGCTTCAAGGGAACTACCAATCACTATTTTATCGTAGTTAAGTATTATTTTTACTTCCTCTAATCTCGCGATACGCTTTTACCGTAACAGGCCAAAGATCTGTCGCAATCTCCAAACAAGCTTCGGCCACTTTTTGGATTTCCCATTGGGCGCCTTCATGTGTGCGGAGGTCAATGAACTTTAGAAGATTGTTGAGATTGCAAGTGCCATAATACTCTGTATACATATTCTGGGGCAATACACCACGGGCTTGTTCTCGGCAAACGCCAGCATTAATAAGATTGTTATAGAATGCAAGACAGGATTGGTGGTGCTGCTTTACAAAATTAGCACATGTGTCGTCATCCTCAAACTGTCCATCGTGTAAAGGAGGATTGAACAATTCATCTGTGTTGCTTGCCTGACGATTGCTCTTGTGTTGTGTCCTAAAAGATTCAGGCTCATAAAACCGAATATCTACATCGGTGTAGCGCCGCGAAATCTCATTATAAGACCAAGTTCGATGGCGGTGGTGCTGACTACGAACAAATAAAGGCACATAAAACCGGAAAGTAATGACATTATGCTCAAGAGTGCTAGTGTGCCGATGCTTAATAAGATAATTAATTAACTTTTTATCTTTTCCATCTAAAACATCTTTTTGAACACCGAAAGAAACTCGCGCAGAATTTGCGACAGTAAGATCAGAACCCATATGCTGGACATATTCAACTTTACCGATTTTATCGCTATAAATCTTAACAGATTTAGAATACTCTTCCATTCAATTTCCGTACATATATTGTAACCGCTTTACGGGCCATTGTCAAGCCTTAATTAAAACTGTTTGTTCTCTGTGGATTCTTTTAAAGCAAGAGTAGAAGAATCTTCTCCTATTATAGTTTGCTTAATTGCATCAAAATAACCAGTCCCAACTTCTCTTTGGTGTTTGGTGGCAGTATAGCCTCTATTTTCTGCTATAAATTCCATTTCTTGGAGATCAACATAAGCTGCCATTCCGGCATCTCTGTAATTGTCGGCCAAATCAAACATTCCATAATTCAATGCATGAAAGCCAGCCAAAGTAACAAATTGGAACTTGTAGCCCATTGTATTAAGTTCATTTTGAAATCTAGCAATTGTATCATTGTCTAGATTCTTTTTCCAGTTAAACGATGGAGAACAATTATAGGCTAATAGTTTCCCTGGGTATTGAGCGTGAATTGCTTCAGCAAATTTCTTTGCTTCTTCTAAATCAGGTGTAGAAGTTTCACACCAAATTAAATCAGCATATGGGGCATATGCCAGTCCCCGAGCTATGGCGCAATCTAAGCCTCCAGTAATTCTATAAAAACCTTCTGAAGTTCTTTCCCCTGTTATAAATTTGTGATCATACGGATCGATGTCTGATGTCAAAAGGCGGGCGCTATCTGCATCAGTTCGTGCCAGCAAAACTGTTGGCACATCCATAACATCTGCAGCTAATCTAGCAGCCTTAAGAATGGCAATAAACTGCGATGTAGGAACCAAAACTTTGCCACCTAAATGACCACATTTCTTTTCAGAAGAAAGTTGATCTTCAAAATGCACACCAGCGGCGCCGGCTTCAATCATATTCCGCATAAGCTCATAGGCGTTTAAAGGACCACCGAAGCCAGCTTCGGCATCGGCAACAATAGGCAACATCCAATCTCTAGTTATATTCCCTTCGATGCTTTCAATCTGATCAGTTCTTTGAAGAGCCTGATTGATCCTCTTCACAACATGGGGGACGCTATTGACCGGATAAAGACTCTGATCTGGATACATATGGCCAGAAAGATTTGCATCAGCAGCAACCTGCCAGCCAGATAAATAAATTGCTTTTAATCCAGCTTTTGCTTGTTGCACGGCTTGATTTCCCGTTAAAGCGCCAAGAGCGGCCACTTTCTCTGGTTCGTTCAATAATTTCCAAAGTTTTTCGGCGCCGGAACGAGCTAGCGAATATTCAATCTTTACATTTCCGCGAAGCCTTTTAAGATCATCTGCGGTCCAATCACGCTTAATATTTTTCCATCTTTTCATTTTATGTAATCCTTAACAAATTTTTTCATAAGCGGGTAAAGTCAAAAAATCGACCAATACGGGCCCGGTCGAAATTGTTCTGAATAATTCAGTTGCTTCTTCAAATTTTCCATTCGAAAATCGAGTTTCTCCAATTTCTTCTTTAATTTGCGCCGCAACATTCGCTATGCATACCTCAACTAAATCTTTGTTTATTCGAGTGCCATCATTTAAATTACAATCATTGTTAAGCCATTGCCAAACTTGAGTTCTAGAAATTTCAGCAGTAGCTGCGTCTTCCATCAAATTATACAAGGGCACGCATCCGTTTCCGCACAGCCAAGCTTCAATGTATTGAATTCCAACACTAATATTTTGAGTTAACCCTAACATAGTGATATTTAATGGCGGAATTTCAATTAAATCTTTTTGTGTGGGTTCCTTAAGTTTTTTAAAAGAATTGATTTGATTAGCTGTGAACATGAATTTATCAAATTGTTCTCTTGCCAAAGAAACCAAAGCAGGATGAGCTACCCAAGTTCCATCGTGACCCATTTTAACTTCTCTAATCTTATCTTGTCTTACTTTATTGAGTGCTGTTTCATTAGCTTCGGCATCATTTTTGATTGGGATTTGTGCTGCCATTCCTCCCATCGCGTGAATACCACGGCGATGACACGTATGAATAGCCAACTCTGCGTAAGAGCGCATAAAGTGTGTCTCCATTGTGACTTCAGAACGATCTGGAAGCACTTTGTCTGAATGGTTTCGAAACGTTTTGATAAAACTGAAAATATAATCCCATCGACCACAATTCAGGCCGGCCGAGTGATCTTTTAGTTCCCACAATATTTCATTCATTTGAAAAGCGGCGGGTAATGTTTCAATCAGAACGGTGGCTCTAACAGAGCCCCTTTCGATTCCCAAATAATCCTGAGTCCAATTAAATATCTCATTCCACCAACGAGCTTCTAAATAACTTTCTAATTTTGGTAAATAAAAATATGGTCCTAGTCCTTGAGAGATCAATGCTTCGGCATTGTGAAACATGTAAAGTCCAAAATCAAATAATGATGCCGGTATCGGCTCATCATCAACCAAAAAATGAGATTCGTCCAGATGCAATCCTCTCGGTCGCACAAAAAGTACGGCTGTTTTGTTATTTAATTCATATAATCCCTTGGTAGGGTGCTTATAGGTGATTGTTTTCCTAACAGCATCATATAGATTAATTTGTCCATCTAAAATATTATCCCAAGTTGGTGAAAGTGAATCCTCAAAATCCGCCATAAAAACATCGGCTCCAGAATTAAGAGCATTAATTATCATTTTCCGTTCAGTCGGACCAGTTATTTCAACTGTGCGATCCATTAATGGTTTCGGAATTGGCGCCACATACCAATTAGCTTTTCTAATATGCTTGGTTTTTGATAAAAAATTTGGAATATATCCTTTATCATAAAGTCCCTGTCTTTCCTGCCTTTCGGCTAGAAGCAATTGTAATTTTGGTTTAAAATTTCGAACCAAATTTGTCAAAAATTCAGTTGCCTCGGAATGCAAAAGAATATCTTTATTAAAACTCATCTCTCCTCCTGCTCTTGTGATATTTTAATATAACTTATTTGTTAATCGCTGTCAACAATTTCTTGTATTAAAGATTCAATATCTAATCCAGCGCAATCTTGTTTGTTTTTGCTAACGTGATAATGCGAAATAAAGCCGGTAAATTTCCCATAAGCCGCGTCTTGTTCATATTTTGTGGAAGTCTTGCCACATTGATCTAAAGGAGTCTGATAGGGAATTCCTGTTGCATTATGTACTGCTTTCCATAAAGTTTTTAAAGCTGTAATTTGTATGGGATAGAAATCTAAAAATGGTCCGATTTCATTACCATGTATCGCGGCGCTTTCAATTATGGGGCGACGGCCATGGCCTCTTTCTATATACGTATCTTGATATTTTGTATAAAAGGCGTTGCTTATTTCTACGCCTATTGCTTTACGATTTATATTTCCGGCATGCCAAGCACCATGTTGCACATCAAGAGTCTGGTAGATAGTACCATCGTTATCTATTAAGAAATGCACAGACAAATTGCGCCTATCTAAAACTCGTTGACACGAATGTGACGAAAGACACGCATCCCAATGATTAACAAATAATTTGGTAGAACGTTCCGTTCTTCCGCTATAATCGTAATAAGTACCAGGACGAGCAGCTAAGCCGCCTTCTTCGGACCACAGCACAACCTTGTCCCACTCAATAGGGTAAAATTGGCTATTAAAAACAATATAATCAGAGTAATACGGATCTCCTGAAGGTTTGAATTCATCAATTTTTGATTGTCTTTCTGTCCAAACTCGTCTAAAAGTCGAAGGACCGCAAAGCCCATCAGAAATTAGTCCATATGCTTTTTGAAATTTTTTAATTGCTCTAACCAGCATTTTATCAAAATAGCGCTCACCAAACCAAGTTGGCTCCCAACCTAATTGTGTGGCAGATGATTGATTATAAAAGTTTTTATCCATATGTTATCTCTCTTTCTCTATGACGCCCACGACATAATTTTCTAAAACAATGTGATACATGTTGTCATTTATTTCTATTTCTTCCAACATTTGGGTATTAATAATTAGTTCGTCATATGGAGAACATTCAAAATTTACATCATCAGCTATGGCTAAGATTTGAACTATTGAATATTTTTGTTCTGGTTTTTTGTAATCTTCTGGAAGTAAAACTAAAGATGATTCATCCAATTCTTTAGTAGTAGGAAGATTAACTAAAATATGCCGATTAACAGGTCTGAATTTATACTCTGTATTCATTTCTTCTCCTAAATTTCACAATATTGGCCATCACAAAATTTAGTACCAGAACCCTGCTGTTCTACATCAAAACGCTGAATAGTGCGTACGTCCTTTATTAGCTCTTCATATTTTTCTTTTGTGATTGGTTCGTAGGGTGCCTGCACATAGCCAGTCTCCTCGTACTTCAAAAAAGAAACTGCCTTGAGGCGCGTTTCATACATCTCCAACGCATCTTTAATCTGATTTGCTTCCTCCGGCTTAAACGTAATAGTAACCGAAACAGAATTATCAGCCCAATAATGTTGATATTGTGCTGCAATTTCCAACTGCTCCCAGATTGAAACATCCTTCTTGCCCTTATAAAAATAGGGTTCGTGTACGGGAAACTCCACGCAAACAGTATTGGGCGAGTAACTATCATCTTCGATATTATAACCCGCGTCCCTCAGCGTATCAAGCAATTTTGAATCTTTGGAAAACCTAATCCTGCGAATATAATACTCGTTCTCTGGAAAATGAATTCCCGGCGATGATCCATTCAACAATGATACCGTCCCCGAGGGCTTGATTGACGTGGTGCGCACCGATTTGGGAATACACAGCCAGTTAGAATATTCTTCGTCCAACGATTGAACGTAAGAATAGGCACGGTCGCACCATTCATACATCTCGCGGCGGCCAAACTTGTTAAACGCCTGCACGACGCCCGATTGAGAAAGCCCAATACGACGATTCTTGAGCATTTTGGCATTAGTCTCAGGCCAATGGGTATTCGACAATGTGATAGTCTTCCCATACAAATATGCAATCTTTAAAGTACGCTGATAATCCTCGTAATTATCATGCTTTGCCGGGAAAGTCTCCACCAAACAACAAAGTTCTGCATCCTCAAGCTGTTGTTCTACGCAGGGGTTAAATCCGGCAACGTTTATATCATCGTATCTCTCTTCATCCTTGAAGCGGCCGCGCGTTCTTGCGTTATTAAGCCAAATATAGCCCGGTTCTCCATTTTTCTGAGATTGCTTAGCATGCCATGTGTAATCCATCCCGACTACGGCATTCAAGGAGTTGTTAGAGCCCCAACGATGATGATAAAGCTTCTCTTGATCATTCTTCATCTTCAAATACTGTCGGTCGTCATGGCGACCCATCGCCAAGGCGGCTGAACGCCGTACGTTGCCGGCAACAACACATCGACCAATCAAATTTTCAGTGTCTACAATATCTACAGAAGTTATAGTTTCGCCAATTTTGGAACTATAAAGCTCAGCAAGGTTCTCGTGTAACTCCTTGAGGGGTCCAGATCCCGATGAAGTACCCCCGAAGCCGTGAATGGGGGCGCCCTCTGGGCGAATAGCAGAATAGTCAAATCTAGGAATTTTTTGGCCGAAAAAAAACCCGTCAAGCAACATATGGACGGAATCGACCCACCCCTCTCGGGAGTCATCAATTATATGAACATCATTGGTATAGTGGGGTTCTCTGATATCAATACTACCGGCGCCTTCGGTGTCGAACCCCACGCCGATTCCTACCATCAAGGCGTCCATCATCCATGCAAACAAATATCCGCCCTTGTAAGGAAGATCTTTTGTAGAACGGAAAGCACAATTAAACAGGCCGGCGGCAGTTCGCTCTTCTATAAACTTAGTCCCCATCATCCAAAGTCCGCGGCCAGGGGGAGTCCACTTCAAATTAAATAAGCGCTCATAAGCCTCCTTAGCCGTAGTCTGAGCCTTGTTGTCAATCCATTCCAAGCCAAGAAGAAAGACATGCTGCTTCTGCATATTAAACATGCCCTCGATAACACGACGACACGTTTGCCACCACTCTTCAGTGCCGGTAGCCTCCGAATCAAATTCGCTTAGCCGACGCGCATAAGTACGCTTAAAGGTTACATATCCCAATGGTCCCCATGGAACCTCTTTGTTCTTATATGGTTCGATAAATGTGTCCGACAATCTGAATCGCCTAATGTTCTCTAATGTTCTCATGGCGCCCACCCTCTCTTCTTGTTTCTAAGTCTAATGTATTTTTGTTTCAACAAATCGCTTTGCATGGCAGGACTAAGCGTAACCGGATTTAAGGGCACGGTGCCTGACGGCATAATTGTCTTTGGAAGAACCTTAATCGTAACATTAGAAGTGTCCATTTGAATCGGATAAACAATTCCATCCGGGCCATTCCTATTCTTGGCAATAAAAATCTTACCCAAGTTTTTTTGTTTGTCTTCAACCGTGCGAGAAACAGAAAAAATAAAGTCAGCCACAAAGCATTTGTTAAATGCTTCAGAAATCTGCCCCATCGTAATCACTTCTGCGTCTAACCCTGAACGATTAGTCTGAGAGGCGGTCCAAATGGGGCATGCAAACTCAGTCGCCATCGCCCTCAACTCCTCATAAATAGATTCCAGTTCATTCCTCTTTTCTTTGCGAACCTGAACCGGTCTCAGCAAATCGCCGTAATCAACAATCACCATTCCAGGCTTGATTCCTCGCTTTACAAGGCGAGAAAGATGCGCGCGAATGGTATTTGAGGAAGCTGATTTTGTAGGGTACTCCTTGATGATCAAAGAGCCATCAAGTCCCTTAACTTCCTCGTAAACCTCTTCTTTGAAATTGATGATATCGGAAAGCGGATAGCCAGTCAAACAACTATCATAACGATTCGCGATGACGAGATCCTGTAGTTCTAGCGTATAGTGAACCACAGTCTTACCTTCCTTCAGGGCTTGCGTTCCGAGATGAACCAAAACCATCGATTTGCCAACACCAGTTGGCGCGATAACAACGCCTAATTCGCTCTTGCCAAGTCCGCCACCACAAATCTTGTCCACATCTGCCCATCCCGTAGTAACCGGTTGGCGATGCTTAGGAACAAAACGCCTTTCAAAGTCGACCAGATAGTCATAACCAAAATTATTTTCCGACCCAAGCTTCAGGGCTTCGTTAATAGTCTGAGAAATTTCATCAAACGAGCAATTCTGAAGCAAGCCTACTGATTTGAGCATCGCCTCTTTGAGCTTTTGTTTACGGCAGAAATCCAGGGACTGCTCTTTGATATAATCGATGTCATCTAGCTCTCGATTGTGAATCTTATGAAAGTATTCGCGTACCTGCTTGCGAACAACCTCGTCTTCTGACTCAAGCTCCGTCTTCAATATTGTAGCAACCACCTCGACAGATGGGTGCTTATTATACTTTGCGCGATATGTCATAATCTTATTGATGAATACGCGCAAGTATTGAAGATCTAAAAAGTTAATATTCAAGACCTCTGTAATCTGATCTGCGAAAGGCCGGTCTTCAAAAATCAACTGAACCAATCCCTCTTGAAAACTCTTCCCATATCTGCCGAAACTAACGTTCTCTGCAGCTGCTAACATTATTTGCCCTCTCTCTTAAAATATTATATCACCATGAGACTATGGTGTCAAGTGTCTTTCTGATGCTCTCGCGCAATTCTATTTAGATTTGTACGCAAGTCTTCCCAGTTCAACTCGCCGAAACCATCTTCCCTCATCATTCCAATAATTTCGGTTTTATTAAAGGTACTTTCAAAGTTTTCAATCGCTTCTTTAACAACCATTTTAGACTGAATTGACATCTGCGGTGCGTATAACTGCATCATCTTATAATTATGTTCAATTAACACCTTTCCCTCTACAATATTGGAAAAGAATTTTAATTTGCTACCTGTTTTTTCGCAAAAATCGATAACATCTTGAATTGTATAAGTTTTATCAGCAGACAAGAAATTCAATCTTTTTGCCACGGTGGCAAAGCCTGCGCCTCGAATGCCTGGAAGATTATCTGAGGAGTCTCCAATGATCGCGCGAGCCAAGGCCATGTTCGTAGGATGAACCCCTGTCTGTTCCACGATTCGTTGCTTGTTAAGAAGCTCTTTCTTGGTTGGTCGATAAAGAACCGTCTCTTCATCACATAGTTGCATGAAATCCTTATCATTAGAGACGATAATCTTTTGCCAACCCTTGTAATATTCCATCTGAGTAATATATGCAATTACGTCATCTGCTTCAATTTCAGAAATAATAGTTTGAACGATGGGCATCTGGTTTAAATATTCCATCACCCTTACTTGCTGCCAAGTTTTATTCTTTTGGACTTCGTTAACGGAGAGGTTGTTATAGGCCCTATTCAGGCGTAGCGGCTTTCTCCCCGCCTTATAATTCTTGTCCATAATCTTGCGCTTTGCTGAACCATTAGGCCCATCCCAAATTACAGCAATTTCATCAGGCTGCGTCTCGCGCACAAGCTTCTGTAGAATTTTCATAAACCCTTTGATGCCCCCAATCGGCTGTCCATTAGAAGACAGCGATGGATCCACAATATAGGCTCGCAGATAGGCGTTGAGCGCGTCTATGATCAATACTCTTTTATTCTGCGTCATCTTCTCTCCAAGATCTATTAGCAAGAATTTCTGACATTAAAAAACCCCCTGATTGATTATTAGTATATCCGATCAGGAGGTCAAAGTCAACAACTATTTTTAATGACAGCGGGTGTCAGCCGGCTGCCAATGTCCCGGCACATGCCTTCCGCTTTCATGATGGTGCGGGGGCACCCAATGGTGCTCGCCATGAGGCTTGGGAGGGATCTTTTTCGCATGAGGCTTGGGAGGAGCCTTTTTCTTAGAATGGTGATGATGGTGTTTGGGAGGGGGCTTTTTCTTGTTGTGATGGTGCGCTTCGGGCGAGCTTGGAGGGGGGCGATGATGGTGGTGGCGTTCCACTATCACGACTTCCTTGCGAGTCTCCACCACAACCTCGGGTTGTGGCGGCACTTCTTCCGCCGCCGCCGATGGCTCATAATGGCGCATCGCGCAACCCAACAAAACCAAATACAAAGACATAAGTTACTTATTCTCCTGTACGCGGACCGTCAAATCATCAGGCTCAGAATAAAAGTCAGCGGCGTTTCCTTGACGAAGATCAAACTTCTGAACTATTTCTTCGTCCATTAGACGCACAACCTTCTCTTTAAATTCACTATCCGTTGTAATTATCTCAGTCCACTTAGAGGGCTGAAACTTCTTGATGTATCCACAGGGCATCGTCAAAGTATACCATGCACCAGCCGACGTCAGACACGATGAACTCTTAACGGCGTCAAACCAGCTTTCTTCATCTCGAATACCAATCTCTTTGGTACCCCAGAGAATGCGGAAGGCACAAGACCTACCCTGCGTCCCAAATCGGGACTTCTCCAGTCGAACCTTGACTTCGGATCCAATTCGAAATCCCTTATCATCCTCAACGAACGATGACTTTGCTTTGCGTCCTGTGAGCCAGATACGCAAAGAATACGAATAGTGCATCGCTTTACCTCCTGGTGTCATGTACGGAGTGGTCATTGCTATGATGCGCGCATTAGGTCCGCTAGGGATATTCGTTTTAAGCTGGTTCAACACCAACAGCGTAGCCTTCTTATCCGCAATCGGGATAACAAGCTTCGACATTCCCTTCGCAAGAATGCGTGCCTTCACGGCCATTGAGGACTGTGGGTTGAAGTCTCCTTCAACATCGGATACCGATGGCGTGAACGCTAGTGAATCCCACACAAACAGAAGTTGTTCGTCCGTTGCTCCAAGCAATTCCTCGATAGTCTCAAGAACGAACTCAACAGAGGATGCTTGGATGTACATTAAACGCCCCAGGTCACACCCAGAGCCCTCCAAAAAACTAGGATCAATGGCAGACTCAGAATCAAAATATACCACCATCTTGCCCTGTTTCTGGGCATTGGCGGCAATTTGTGCTGCCATGTAAGATTTGCCTGTCGATTCAAGTCCAGCAATTTCTGTGACCTTCCCGACTGGAATTCCCGATACCCGTCCTTTGGAGATAATGCAATCCAACCAACGCGAGCCAGTAGGGATCCACTCCTTCACTTCGGTGGGATTTTCGCCGGTTAGATCGTGAGCCACGCTCCTTCCAGCTTTCTTGTTGACAAGCTTCATCAGGTCTTGCATTGAAACACGACCAGCTTTCGTTGTTTTGGCTTTTCTAGCCATTTATTCTCCGGTTTTTATGATAAAGGGGGCAGACTATTTTATAAACCGGCCTGCCATCGGCACCCTCAGAGTCTACTTATATTACTTGCCAGTCATTAACTCATCGAACGCACGGTCAACATCGCTCTTACCGTTGGCGGGACCATACTTGGCAGTCTCAGATGAACGTCCCTCTGCGGAACCATCGTTAGAAAGTTGTTCATCGAGAATTGCGTCAACCTGAGCCGAACTAAGACGATCCCAAAGGGAATCAAAGTCGGGCATACGATCAAGAAGGGCAGGGATCGCTTCAGGGTCTTCAAGAAGAGTAGACGTATTACGACGCATCTTGAGACTCGTTTGAGGATAGGCACCCGGTTTAGTGGGCTTAGTGTATGTCAGAGTAATGTCGGTGCCTTCATCAGCATCTGTGATGTCGCCATACTCCGGATCGAGGATGTAGCCAAGAAGCAATTCGTATGCGGTCTTTCCATAGCCGTACACTTTAATCCCCTCGTCCTCTCGACCACGAATCACCACGGGTGAAAAGTATCGAGTGCGAACGAAAAGGGACTTGGCGAGCTTCTTACTCTCCTCGTCGTTATTGTCAACTCCCTCTCGCCAGAGTGAGGAAGCAAATTCACAGATTGGACATTCTTCGCCGAAGTTTCGCTTCGGACAAAGCACGCCGCCCCTGTGATTTCCCACGTTATAGTGGAAGAACATTTCCTTCAATGGATCACCGTCGTTAGTCGGCACGATCCGAATGTCCGTATCGCCCTCGTCGGGCCTGAACCAAACAGAATTTCCGTTGTCCTTGTGATCACCGCGCAAAGTTGCGAGCTTGCGGCGCATAAGCTCCATGTTAATTCCCATATCTATTTTCTCCTTTTTTGTTTAGATAAAGTATACTAAGCGTTCCTTAGTATCTAACGTAACACACTTGACTTAGCCTGTCAAGAGTTTTCTTGAACTGCGTTCGTTCTGGCCACACAGAAGCCAAAGTCTCTACCGGTTTCGGTTTCATAGATGGCATATGAAATATTCCTAAAAGCATTTCTAGGTTTTGCTTTAAGAATTTCCACATATCGCCTATGAAGTCCGCCATCGGTCTTTAATTTTTCCTGATTTATACATAAATAGTAACATACTTCTCGTTCAATGTCAAGATCAAAAAACCATTTTTCTTCCAGGTTCTTCATACTAAGCATTCCCAAGGTTTTAATACGACATATCTCTGATGAGGTGGATATAACCCCTATCTCGGGCTCATTATGATTAAAGTAATTCATATAGTGAACCGTTGAATGAATAGTGTTATTCAAAGTAGAATAATATTCCTTGATTGGCACATCTTGAATAATCTGCTCAAGATTCAAATTAGAGATCAGTGTAATACTATTAAAGAGTCCAGAGCGCGCGTATTCCTGCAATACCCCAAACGCGACATTCTCAATCAACTTGGGAATTCCAGCCACTAAATCTGTATCCGGCTTGATATAAAACAAATCAATCTTCTTGTCCCTAATCTGCTCCAAAACACCCAAAGCATAGTTAGAACTGTACGAGGCCCCGACTACAAAAAACTGAACCCCGTCGTCAATGTCCTTAAAAAATTTAGAGACATCCGGCGTATTCTCCTCGTATTCTTCGGGAGTAGAGTATTTTTTTAATCTGAAATTATATTTTGAGGTTCTCGAAACTTCGTCATTCAAGCAATAAACATTGTATTGCCCATGGTCAGAAAACTTTTTTGCAATTCTAGAGGCTGCATTGCCCAATCCCACAATCGAAATCACAGCTTTAGTTCCTCCAAATCGAGATAGTTCTTGCCGGCTGTAAGATTGGTCTTGAAATTTCCTTCCTCAAAAATCTTCTTAATAGCTGCCAACAATCCCCTCTCAGAATCGTCCAAATCGATCACGATCTCATCATGAACAATGTGCGAGATAAACGACTTCTTGTCTTCCAAAAACTTATCAATCTCCACAGCACGACTCAGCACACGATCAGACGTCGTGCTCTGAATCAGATAATTAAGAGCCTTGCGCTCATCAACGACAATAGTTCTTTTAAATGGTGTCTTAATATAACCATCTTTGTACCACATGTCAAGTGCTTTTTTGCGATCATAATGATCTGTTTTGATATCATCCGAATTGGGATCATATAACCATGCGAAAAACCGAACTTTACACTCTTCTCGTGTGATTTCCTGCTCAAAAAGATGCTTAGCATTCCATTCGTGGATATCTCCTTCCGGCTGTTCTTCCCCCATGAGATCCAAGAACGTCCTAAGCTCTGCGCCGTTGTAATCAAGCGAGATAAACCAATCATTATGGGGCTTTATAAGCCTCCGAAATTCTTTTTTGAGTGTCAGTATGGGGCAAGAATTTGCGCGCGTTGTAAGGCGCCCCGTGACGGTCCCAAAGAGATTATAATCGATATAATAATACCCTTTGATTAACTCGTTGGCCTTGCGTCGTCCCCTGGAACTGTGGTATAGTTCTCGGCAGCCTTCTTTATTAAGATTGAGATTCTGATAGCGGATTTTATGCAAAAGCTTTTGCGTGCCATCAAGCAAATCATAGTTTTCGGGCTTTTCGTATGTCTCAAATACATGCTTTGTGACTTCATTTTTTACATCGCAGAATTCGAGAAGAAAGCTTTCTGGAACTAAGTCAAAAAAGCAATGTTCTCGCAGATCAACCTTGCCGATTTGAAAAGTCTTGAGATAAGCACGAAATGTCTTCTGAGTTTCTGCGAGAGATTCGGCCAGTTCTGGTGGGCACGCATCAGATAGTGCCGAGCCGCTACAATATAGCCACGCATATTCCACTGCCGGATCTTTGATGGACGCTGTGTAAGTCCATGTTCTTTTGAGCCCAGTGGGGATTTTATCAAAGTGCAGGGCGCCATCGGCATAAATCCCAACACATTCGCTCTTGTCGTCTAGTGTTTGAAAGTACATTTATCCTTCTAAATTGTCTGCCGCATCCAACACAGCTTGTATATGTTTACTATTATAGCTGAGTGAGCCACGATAGTCAAATGGTTTATTAACAATTGTTTCGAAAACAAGCAGCGCGCGGTTCAGTCCGCGAGTAGCGTAAATTTGGAGACAGTCTCTAATTAGCGACTCCTGTTCAAAATCGGCGAACTTTGATTCATCCTCCATGATTCTAATTTTGAAATAGAGGTCCAAAAAATATGTTTCTGAATAATTCGCTTCCAAATCTGTAAGGCTGTACGTCGGTGGCGTAATGATATTTGTGATGGTTTTGCCGTTGCATTCTTGGGTTTCTAAAATAGTCTTCTCTTTTGACAGATTATAAAGATATAGTAAATCGCTCCGGAAATTATTGAAGTAAGACAAATGAGAATATTCATATGCGCTCCACAATACGATATCGGTCCTGCCAAGTCCATATTTAGCAGCATATTCTAACATGGCGGAAGAGCCAATGTCGGCTACCAAGCGCCATGGCATCGAAGCATCCACCATGAAGCCGTAAGACTTGCATGCATTCAAGTAGAACTCCCAAGTCTTGCTATTGACAAAAGCATTGATCTTTTTGTCGTCATTTGAAGGTATCAAATCAGCTATTTCAACTGCCAATCCCGATACGGTGATAGGGCAACGCCGACTTTTCACAAAAGCCGTCTGGGTGAAGGGGGCGGTCTTGGCCGGGAGCCTCAATACAGACAGCAATTGTTCTACAAACTGATCAAAGCTTTTGAGATTTGCTCTTGTCTTTTTGAAATTAGCAGACAAAGCAGCAAAATAGCCATTTTTATAAGAAGAATATAGGCGCATTGGATTCTCGTAAGCCTTGTAAACAATGAGGCTGCTTAAATAAGGATCATCGGCATTTATCTTTCCAACAGCCACACATTTCGTAAACTGTAGTGCGAGTGCGTTAAAGGCATCTACTACAAAATTCAAAGCACTCATCGATTGGTCAGCTAGATTGGCCCGGGCGAAACCTTTGAGGTCTTCGTAATTCGCTACTTGAATGGGGATAAACGTTCGATTTACGCGCCCATACAAAAACTTTTCTCCAAAGTTAAAGTTAGTTACATTCGGATATTTCTCTACATATCCCAAGACTTTAGCATCATAAAGTACTTTTTTATCAAAAAGCTTGACAGTTGTCTCGGCATTGCTTTCTTTATAATATGTTGACATAAATCAAGGCTCCTCTTCCCCTGTCCCGGTGTCGCCTATTTTATCCAAAAGCATGCCGGTCGGCCAGTTCGAGCCCACAATTGGGATCCAGGCGCCGGCGCCAGAGCCGAACATTCCGCCTTCGGACTTAGAATCGACCTCCTTCGGGAAGCAATATACGTCCTGCTTCGGATCGTCTGTCTTCTTATCTTTGTTGACCAAATTAGCAGTTACTTTGGCATCAGTGCTCGCTACCCATTTCGCATGAATTCTAGAATTGGCGCGGCCGGGCCCGAAGCTGTGCTCTGAACGAATAATCATATGATAGCCGCCAATACCGATTTGGGTTAAGTCAGGGACGGAGGCGGCCCCCATTCCAACATATCCGGGTGCAAATCCCTCCGGATCGACATAAATATAGCAACCAGGATAAGCTGTTACATTCGCATAAGTTGAGATATCCACATCAAATACTTCACGCAACTGCTGAAGCCCGTCATATCCATCTTGTTCAAAGCGCAACTCTTTCAAACCTGTAGAATCGGTCTTTTTGAGTTTAATGGTTTTTGTGATGCCGCGGTCGCGACCAATGGCATAGTGAAAGATTCCTTTTTCGGCATCGGGCCCTGGTTCGCCCTTCATCAGTTCTGCCGGCTGTGTGCGGCCGGCATGGTATACCAAATACTCAACTTGATTCTCAATTCCCCCATCCGAGATGGGATTGTCGCGGCTCGCCGCCACATCGATGACAGGCAAAGAAAAGTCAGAATCGCCGATGCCGTACCAATCAATCGAAATACGCCCACTTCTCGGGAATCTGATTCTGTACTTGATCAAGTCTGCAGTAATTTCGTCAGGAGATTGAGGAGTTTCTTTGTAGCCTACAATAGAAGCCTGATTAATGGTGGTTTTTTGCTTTGCTTGGTTCGAAAAGCATGAGCTGCTGTTCAAAAAATCCCTAATAAGGTTATTGAACAAATCATTTAAAAATTTGGGGAGAGGATAGTATACGTCTTCTCGATCGGACATCTTCTTCGAAAGCCACTCAACAAAGTATTTTACAGAAATAGGCAAATCTCCCAAAGATGGGAAACCGCTAGTATAAGTTTTTTGATTGACAAGTTCTAAAGGCCCCAAAACCACACGAAGCTTTTCTAACTGTATCGCCATTTCTTCAGTTCGTCTAATGTGCGCCTCAATTACTTCCTTTGCTTCCTTGTCAAGCTTAATTTCCGGTACCTCGTCGTTCGCGCCGCTGGCTGGAATTTTTCCAGCGTCTTTAAGCTCCTTAAGTTGGGACGTAATGCTGTTGTCGGACTCTCCATATTTCCTACATAGTCCCTCTAAAATAACGTCAATAAGATCGCTCACATAAAAGAACGTTACCTCTTGCATGTTGGTGGCACTTGGAGCCGAAGCAACCGAAAGCAGCCGCTTATTCTTTTCCTCCTCGTCGTCGACGTTGGGCAACTTCTCCTCTATTATGGACGTGATCTCTGTTTCTATTGCCTGATACGTATTCATTGATTGGATGCCGCCAACAGAGCCAGCTGGACCATCCGTTTTGCTGAACAGGGCACTCGGGTCGTATTGAACTCCATCTTGTCTAAATTTGTATATTTCAGCTGATGACACCTTCAGATATCTTAGCTTGCCATAATCAAACATCTCTTTCATCAATGCTTGGAGACTCTCTCTTCGATAAGTTTGAATTTCCTTTTCAAGCCCTTTCTTTAATTTTTGAACGTTTTCGCTTTCGCACTTTGCAGCCCAAATTTCTCCCTTAATATCTCTAATCGCCCTCGCTGCTTCAATATACTTCTCCGTCCCGGTGACCTTTACATTTGCATTTGGAAAAATATTAAAATTAGGTTGATCGAAATAATCCTCTACATATGCCAAATAATTAATAACAAACTTTACTCGCCCCTGATCATCAATATCAAAGTCATGAATAGTGGGCGTTAAACTCAATGTCACAAAGGAATTGTAAAGTGCCGTTTTCACCTTGTTACTAAGCGTGCTAGTAGTTGTTGAGCCGGCCGCCTTAGCAGTGCCCCAATCTGAACGGTATGCCCAGCCGACAACCGCCTTCAAACGAAAGTTTAACTTAGGATCGTCGGCAACCGATTTCCTGACGTTGGGGCCGCTCGATCGATTAAACGTCTCCAAACTTAAACTCTTAGTCGTTCCAGTTTTAAGGGCCAAATCAATGTATTTGAAGCCATTCCGATCTCTCAGCAATTCCGAGAAGTTGTTAGCGAAAATAGTTAATTTTGCTTTAATGCTTTTCTTGACTGCGAAAGGATCATGCCCCTCATAAGAAAAAGTAAAATCTTGGATTCCAACACCGACGCCGCGAATATCTTTTTTCTCAAAGACCTTCAAATCCTGCTTTGTGAAGTAAGAATCAAAAGGGATTTCCAGTTGCGATTCAACAATCTTGCCAGGATCCTCCTTATCTTCCTCCATCGTAATCTTAAACAGTTTGATGAGCGGCTGTAAGTTTGCAATTTCGCTCGTTTTCATGTTAAGTAAATGGAGGTAACTTGGATATTGGGTAAGCCTGTTGATGAATCCAAAGGGGCTTCCTCCCATTTGAAGGCATGCGTTGGTATCGCTAGCGTTTTCCCAAGGGGTGGGCGCGTCATCTTTTTGATTATCCTTGGTGACGTTAGTATAAGGCAGTCGCTTCTCGTTCAATTGTTTCTCTAAAACCTCTCGTTTGTATGTCACGAAATAAGGGATTTGTGCCAAAAGGAAGCATTGCTCCTTGAAAAAGGGAGGGGCCAGTTCTGCGCCGCCGGCTGCCACAGTCACGGGTACATCCGCTTCGGTTCGCAGTTTAGCTTGATCAGCGTCCTTCTTCTTCTGCAGGCCGCCAACATCGGCGCGCTGGCCTTTTACAAGTTCGCCGCCTGGGACGCGTACCGAGCCGCCGATGTCGGCGTCGGCCTTGGCGTCTAGCCAATCCCTGTAGTCTTGCTGAATCTTGAAGTTGGCGTCCATCTTCGAAAGGACATCCGGGGCGACGGCGATGATCGCCTCTCTCAACTTCTTCAGACGCTCGAAGTCTTCTTCGTACAGGGGGTCTTCGAGTTGCCCTGGGCCCATTTCCTTGCCCGTCTTCTGCAGACCGGCCCTGATCTTGTCATTATGGAGGGGCGCCCACTCGCCAATGGCCCCGGGGCCCGGCACATCCGAGGAAAAGGTACTTACTCCCTCTGTTTGTTCCGCGAGTTCATTCCATGCCTCTATAGCAGCTAATAATTCAGGACCCGTCGTTTCGACGACGTGGCTGCCGCTGGAGTTTTCCCATTCTTCTAAATCTTTATCAAATTGTTCTTTTCGTTCTTCGGGTTCGAGCCCCAGATCATGGTCGGTTTCTGCCATCTCTTATACCTCTAAAATCTTCATAGCATCAGAAATATTCAAGGGAATGTATAGAATTGCGCCGGTCTTGATTTGCGCCTCGGTGCCGTAGCCATTCCACCAAGCAATAACCCACCAAAAGCGCGAGTCGCCATAATACTGATTAGCCAGATTGTACAGTCGATCGCCGTATTTCCAAATATGCTTATTGGCTGTGACAGAAGCGCGTTCCGCGATTGTAGGATTCTTCATTTGAGGCGTGGCGTACTGCCTGATTCGCTTTACGTCCCTTGATTTTCTCAAGGGCTCGTAATACTCGCTGTCATTCATGATGATTTTTCGTCTGTTATTTCTAGGCATTGTTTAATAGCCCCAATCTTTTGTCACGGGGGGCGGGAGGAAATTCTTGGCATCGGGGACCGCGGAAGGCGCGGTGATACTGGCTTCAGCCTTCTGGTTGTCCTCGCCGGCGTCGTCGCCGTCTTCTGGCGGGGTCGCCTTCAGGTGCTCGTAGCCGATCGGCAGCGGCGCGTAGGGCGCCAGGATCTCCGGGTAGCCGGGCGGCAGGGGGGCGTCGGCGTCGGCGTCGGCTACAATGGAGCGTTGGGCATTTCGCGCTTCTTCTTTACATTTCTCTTTGGCCCCATCGGATGCATCAAACAATTGGACTCCATATGGGAATAGCGCCCCGCTGGGATCGCCATCGGTTCCAACGCCAAATTCGTTGCACTGATTCCAGCCGAGAGGATGTTCGTGAATCGGAGTGAATTCAAGGTTTATTTCGATCAGTTTCGGAAGAATGGCTTCAAGTCCGCCTAGTCCGCCGGTACCCTTTGCTACAACTCCATGCGTGCCTTCTAAATTATGATTAACAGTTACATTACCAATCGCGCCCAAAACTCCTTGTCCACCATGTTTATAGTTTTCATACAATTTTGGCGCAGATTGACCAGAATCACCAGAAACTGCTTCTTTACCGGCAGCGTCTTGCAAAAGGTTCATTACCTGAATACGAATTAGCGGAGATTGAGTGATGGTTTGCGCCTGTCCAGTTTTTTTGTATGTGGGATAT
>Ga0209128_1000347_pt1 | contig 34799 bp, 26 predicted proteins | sample ETNvirnome_6_100_FD_184072 | JGI IMG/M metagenome (GOLD analysis project Ga0209128, IMG submission 184072) | Marine viral communities from the Pacific Ocean - ETNP_6_100 (SPAdes) (version 2) | ecosystem: Environmental > Aquatic > Marine > Oceanic | place: Pacific Ocean | collected 2013-06-19
TCCTGTTGTCATGTGTTCTCCTTAGTATGAACCGCTCGTTTGGTATCCTAGTAATTCTGTTCTGTTTGTTATCGCTGATGCCTTAATCCATGCATATTGTAGTGAACATTGTGGAATAGCATGTGTTATAAATCCATTATCGTAAACTGGTTTTTCTGGCGTATTGGCACGACTGATAGTGCCATTGATGGTGTCAGTCCAATATATTTCTCCCGCATCGATATCTAGATCCAGGGCGTATATGTCTCCTATATTGCCCGTAATCAAAATTTCAATCGGCCCGCCATTTATGGGCATTCTACTAATTCGCAAATGGTCATCGAGGCCCTTGACGTAGATTTCGCCGTAATAAACAAACCCCAAAGATGTATCGAGGGCAATTGTCCACGGATCATCTAATCCCGAAAGCAAAGTTTCTACAGGGCCCTCTCCATCCATTGGTGCGCGGGAAAGAGTGTTTGTGGTGCCGGCGCTAGTCCAATACAACATCCTAGCGTCAAGATCTAGGGCAATGGTTCGTGCCTCGCTGGCCTCATATAAAAACTCTCCAGTCGATGCTTCAACCATTGGTGCGCGATAAATCTTGGCTGGTGGATTCCGGTCGGTGTAATACATCATGCCATTGCTGATATCTAAAGCAACACCTACAGGGGTGGTTAATCCTGTAATGACTTCAACTTTCGCTCCCCCCTCCATTGGTGCACGATAAATCTTGTTATCGCCATTATCAGTAATATATATCATTTGTGCACATATATCCAAGGCAAGATTGAGAGGATAATTTAATCCCGAAACCACAGTTTCTTTAGATGCACCTATATCGGCGCTATTCCTTGGTGCGCGGTAAACCTTGTCGTCATCTATGTCTGACCAATATATCATTCCGGTATTAGTATCTAGAGCTATACCTCTGATTCCTGTACCTCCTATATACTTAATGTCGTCGTATGATGATTTTGCCGGCGTCTGCTTATAATACCTTGTATTTCTATTGTTTGAGTGGTAAAGGGTGGGCGTCACAGAGCAGGTTATATCTGTCGCTTTCGGTGTATGTCTCGTTAAATCAGACCGTAGCACAGAGCGCACAGCATTGTTTCTAAGGTTGAGATCATTGTTGGGTGCATACTCTTCAGCATAGGTATCCAAAACGCCCCTAGAACTAACGTCAGGACCTCCTGGGGCATTAAATCGGTTGACAAAGACTGTCTTGTTACTTCCCGACAAATCAAAATTAGGAAGTGCGGTTCCCGTCATAAAATCGCGTGCTCCACTTACAAATTGAGTTACCAGCGATCCGCTATAAGGTAAGTTTGGATCTCCAATGAAATTCACTGCGTAACTTCCACTCATGGCGTCGATAAAAGCTCTATTGTTTGAAGTTCTACCAACAGTCTGGACAACCTCATAATCATAGGTATAATTTCCAAGTGGATTATAGGTTTTATGGTTTGCTATGTTAACTGGTCTTTTTGCTACTTCGCCTCTGGTGTATTTGGCGGACGGCAGTGGAAACATGATAGCGCGATAAATCTTATCACCACCATATCCAGTCCAATACACTTTCCGTGCACCTGAATCGAGGACCATGCCTACTGACTGATCGGGCGTATTAAGAACTTTTTCGACGGTGCCATTTCCGTCCATTGGAGCGCGGTAAATTCTCTTATCACCATAAGAAATCCAATATAGATTTCCACCTATAGCGTCCACACCGATAGTATAAATTGTGCTTCCGGCATACAATTGCTCTTTCGTTGCCAGTGGAGTCATTGGTGCACGAGTGACTTCTGCGAGGCCATTTTCCGACCAATACATCATTTGATTTTCTATATCTAAGGTAATCCCCCCTTTGCCTCCGCTCGACAATCCAGTCTGCATATCTGTTGGAGATCCGCCAGCAGTGGAGCACCGTTGGATCTTTGTCGAATCGTTATAATATAACAAAGAATTTTCTACATCTAAAGCAATACCACTAATGTTTTTAGTCAATCCTCCAGTTGGAGTTATGTCTGTTGCCGTGGCCAATGGGGTCATTGGTGCCGACTTTGCGTGTCCGGAGGTTGTGCCATTTCTCTCTACCCAATACATTATTCCGGCATCTACATCCAAAACTATCTCAATGGGGTCATTTGCTGAAGTTTGCATCAACACTTCGGGACCGCTACCATCCATTGGTGCTCGGTAGATGGTTTTGTCCCCAGCATTGCACCAGTACATCATTCCGGCGGCAGTATCTAAAGCAATTCCACGTGGGATATTCAAGTTGACAAGGGGTAAAACTTCTATACTATCTTGAGGGGAAGAAGATGCCTCTTTAAAAACTCTTATTTCGCCAGAATTAAAATCTATATTAAATAACTCCGGGCGGTTAACAACATTATCGCTACCCTTATTCAAAGGAACGTGTCTGTGTTGATTGCCTCCGACATATTGATAGGTAAATGGTCCTTGCATTGGAGCATCTTTTATGCTACCATAAGTGTCTTCGTGTAAATTGGTAATCTCATATCCAGCATCCACAGAAGAACTGTATACACTAAATGGCATATTGCCAGATTTATATTTTCTCTTCTTATGTGTCATCTAAACAATCCATTTCCTCGAAACTACTTGTGTTAATAGATAAATATCCATCCGAACCAAATTTAGTTGTTTGGCGAGTTACTCCTAATTCTATAGTGCCTCCATCGATGCTTTGAACATCTACCGCCTTCAGTACAACTAAGGCATTGTTCTCTCTATCAAAAGAAGAATGAGAGGCTGAAACAATCTCGCCACGATTAGCAAAAACATACGGGGGAATATAAGCGTTGGAACCAATCGCTTGATTTTTCCACCAATCGCACGATTGGTTCTGAGGAAGAACCGAAAAGCCGTAAATTGCCGGTGCTAGCGAAACTGGTGCTCGATTCAGTTGCAGTCCGCCCGTCGGAGGAGCTAATTCTAATTTTACATTAGGAAATTTATTCCAGTACTTATTCCTTTCTAAAATGTGACTCTCTACCACCGTTGCTACTTTATCAGAGAAGTTGGCAGTTGCTGGTATCAGTTGGCGTATCATAGAAGTAATGGCGCCGTCGATCCACTTATAAAACTCTACATATTTTATTAAGCTTGGAGTATTCTTAATTCTGCTAAAGAATATCTCTCTTAGTTTGCCCATGTCATGATAATTTTCTTGATAATAATTAACTGGCTCGCCAATTAAATTATTAAAATCTACAATGGAGCCAAAAACATTAATCATCTCATCAGATATAACTTGTTGCATTCCTTTTTCAATCGCATATACGTAATCCAAAGGTCTAGACTCCCGCGTATATATCTCTTCCTCATATTGATTTATCACCTCTACAAGATCATCTGATTGAACTGTCTCTGGTCCTTGAAGTTTGGCATTGGAAAGATATTCTTTCTGGATAACATCGTCATCGTTTGCCAAGAAGAAATCTCCTCTTCCTGGGTGGGAGGAAGTCAGCATGGGCGCTAAAACTCCGTAATCTCGTTCGGCGGATGAGGTGTGTAAGTCTGTAGCCATAAATCCTGCTGTATACCCAGGGCCCGATCCGTCATCCGAACTGCTTAAGGTATCGTATCCCCACGATAAAGCGAGCGTCTCTACTTCAGGTATAGGAGATGATATTTCGTCATATGCGTTATATGCATCGTTATAAGGATTTAAGGTACCATAATTGGTGCTGTCTTTTGCGTGAACTCGTATAACTTCGGGAGGCAGATAACTATACCACACTCTATTGTTTGTTATCTTAACATCAGTTTGTTCCAACAAGGATCCGGTAAAGTTGGTATAATGAGCGCCAGCATAAAACTTTGAAGGATTTTGTACAAAACTCGTCAAGTCTGCTGGGGACAGCGATGCAGTCATAAGAAATTCGTTCCGTACAAAGTCTCCTTCTGTTTGAACTCCTTGAAATTCTAAGGTGCCGCTTCCTGCTAGAGCAGCAGATCCCGTAGCAGAAGGTTGCTTGAACATATCAAATGCGGACATATCCGCATCTTCGAACGCGGTTGCCGCCAGTCCAGTACCATCCATATCGAGAGAGTAGATTTTGCCGTCATTATCATCACTCACATAAATCTTAGATGCGACCGTATCTACAGAGATATTTTTAATTTTGGAAATGGTGGCAGTACTAAGGAGGGTTCCGAAGTTGGTACCGTCTATGCTCGCTGTAAATATGAGTGCACCGGCGAGATCCCCATCCACTGTCCAGTAAATTGTATCTCCACTAATCACCATGTCAGTATTGTTGCCCGTACCCAACGGGGTTGCATCCTCAACGCCAATCGATCCCAACGAGGTTCCATCAATAGAGCAACTAAAAATTGTACCAGCACTGAAAAGTCCGCCGGCGTCATCGCTTCTAAAATAAACTTTTCCATTTGCTTCACAATAAGCGTAACACCCATAAGCAACTTTAGAGTCGGCCTGAGTGTTTGAGCAAATCGTGTCGGCATTCGCTCCATCAAGATCTGCTGTGTAAAGATACCTTCCAGTACCGCCGGCGCTGCGCAGACCATAGATTATTTTATCTATGGAAGGAATTGCTTTCACACTTTCTAGTTGGGGAGCGGTGACGGCAGTAGTTGTAAGGACCACTGTCTCGTTAGAACCATCAAAACTTGCGCTTTGAATCTCATCACTAGTTGTATTTGACCAATAAATTTTTTCGTTTGTATCATCGACCGAAACCCAATTAAATGTTTTTGATCCATCATAGATAATTCCCGAAGGCGTAAATCCAGGCATGCTGGCGGTTAAAATATCATAATTAGTGTCATCGGAGAAAACCATCATCGTGGCAGGAAACGCAGTAATATTAGTGGCGATATCGTGTAGAGCATATTGAGGTCTTACTTTTACCGCTATATTCCAATTAGAATTATCATATACATCTTTGTATATTGGACTTGTCAAGGTCGGCAAGACACCGCCGTCTGTCGTTGTCAACACAAACTTAGCATTATTTGATTCCACCTCTTCCTTTACCAAATAAACTTGAAAATTATTGTCGTTGCCGGATGCCCAAGTGTATGGATCAGCGCTAGTGACTTCGTGCTGTCCAAACAAGGACGCAGATATAAAAGGAGTCTCAAACCATAAGGTGGAATCTCTCGGAAACTTAGAGGGAACTACTACTTGACTTTCATAAGTAAGGGGGTGATTAAATGTGCTCGCAGAAAAATAATCTGCTTCACTAGAATTTGATGCTGTCATGTAGACCGTACCATTAAACCTGTCAGTGCCAGCAAAGTTTACAAACTTCTTTTCTAGCGCCATCAACTTATAATCGTCTTCTAACTTAAACGTCTGTCCATCAACATATAGATTAACTCGAACCAATTCTTCGTCAATTCCATAACATCGTATAAGATTTCTAAACGACTTCATAGTCCCTTTGGTATTATAAATGTAAGTAAGATTATTATAAATGTTTTGATATATCAGATTCTTGATATTATAAAGTTGCTCTTCAAATTCTTCAGTATCACTCCGATTGGCAATCGCCTCCAATACATCTGCCTCGATAAACAAACTTGGGGTCATAAATCCTAATGATTCTAACGCGTTATCTGTAAAAGGATAGGGCTTTACGGAAGAACTTAGATACCCGATATCTTTAAGGGAAGATAAATTTTCTATTTTCAACTGCATTGAATCGAAAAAACTAGAGATAATCTGTACAAGACTAGTTAGATTGCCATTATCCTCATCAATGATCCAGCCTGGAATACTATTATAAATGGAGGAGGCATTCTGATAATCATACTCTTGACCTAGCTTTTGTTTTTCTTCTAATAGTGAAACAACCGATGGATGAAAAGAATATATGATAGGATCCTTAAACTCGCTTTTGGCTGCGCCTGCTAGTACCATCGCCGATCCAGTATTACGGGCGCCTGCTGTGTATCCAGTCCAAGTTCCGTCTGAGAATCTCCCAGAATAATCTAAAACTTTCGCATCAACTGAGGCAGTAAGACTAATGCCTTCGTTGAACTTATAGTATACGCCCAACCCAGTGTTGGCGTCATCTTGATTTGTTCCTCCACCAACTTGAGTAAACCAATTCATTCCTATCTGCTTGTCGGTTCTCGCAGTTTTCCAAAACCTAAATTCATCTATTGAAGCAGATAGTTTACACCAACCGGGAACCATGGATCCGGTAAATATCACATTGAGATTGTCAGATGCTCTAGTTCCGTAATAAGATCCCACATTAGCAATGAGGGCGCCCGCTACTTCACTAATGGGACCACCCTCTACATAATCTTTGTATACTCCATCAACATACAATTCTGCTCTTCCGGTTGTGGCGTCTGCACTAACAGCATAATGGTGCCAGTTGGCGTCGGCGATTGAGGCGGTGGTGGGGGCGCTGGGGCCCCCAAAACTAGCATTAATGCCGCCGGCGCCCGAAGCGTAAGTAAGGTGAATCGGGGCAGAAGAACTATTTATGAGCACCGTGAATCGTCCATAACTATCCACTGTGTTCGCCCTATAAATCTTATTCACATCAAAATTGGTCCAATAAGCATATCCGCCTCCAAGTGCCAATCCTGCCGGGGCGCCCTCTTCGAGTCCCTCTAGTAATATTTCGGGAAATGTACCATCTAAATTGGCGCGGTATAATGCATCGGGCGTTGTTGGCGACGTGGTTCCGCCGATAAAATACACTTTGGCATTAGGAATATCTACATCCATTCCGGAGACTCTACTGCCCGACCAAATTTGTTCGATTGAAGTGCCATCCAAATTAGAGCGCCATATTCCCCTTTCAGCCTCGCCGTTATCGTAGGCGCTCCAATATAGTTTGCTGCGGGTGGGATCTACCGACACGGCGCCTATGCGCTGATTATTGATATCGGGAATTATAGTAGTGACCCCGCTTCCATCTAATCCGCACCTCTGAATTATGCTGTCGTCGGAGGCGCCATGTGCAAAATAAAGATGCTCGTTGGTTTCATCAACTGCCATTCCCCCCATGTCGCCCACGCCGGCGCCGAAGATACTTCCGCCAGGAGTGCCGTCCAAACTGGCTGTGGCGATGGCGCCCGTGACGCTGAAGAGTCCATAATAAATCTTAGAAGTAGTATGATTTATGGCGAGTGTTTTAGTGCCGCCGGTAGTAACCAAAAAAGTGGCGGCATCGGTGCCGTCCAAATTAGCAGTCTGTATCTCGCCCGTATCGTCACTTGAAAAATATATTTTCTCGCCGCCAACGTCGACATCAATTCCGCGTGGGGTATCGAGAATGCCTCCATCAATAATAAGATCAGCACTAAGATCTGGTGCCGAACCGCTTGCCCACATATCAAAAACAACTTCTTGTTGTCCTGCGGAAACAAACCCATCTTTTTTCATCCACCACTCAACCGTGTTGCCACCATTTCCTAACTCTAAATTTGACTCTCTGTCCTCTGACACGTCGTAAAAATTAGAACTAGAAGCGGCAAATATACTGGCTAGAGTTTTGCCGGTGCCTTCTGGATCTTTGTTCGGTCCGCCCTTAACATTAATATACTCAGTATTAGTTGGTAATACATATACCGTTGCAGAGCCGGTGGATAATGAAGTACTTCCCCACCCACCATAAGAAAAATCTATGTAACCATTTGTTCTTGGATACTCATTATCAAAAATATATTTTTGAATGCCAGACGCACTTAATTCCCACTCAACCTTCTCATAAAAAGATCCATCAAAGGGATAATAAGTATAGATGTTCGCAATCGTATCAGTATAATACTTTTCAGCAGAACCAAACTTGGCAAAGTTGGAGGCAGAAGCATAATCAATGTGCGGTTCAAATCTATTTTTCTGTAATATTTTGGCAGAGTAATAGTCTGGAGATTCGATGTTCTCGGCAGCATCCGTCTTGTTTGTAAGAGATACGACCTTTGTTTCGGCATCTCGATTGAATATCTTTTTAAAACCCATTTCTATTCTACTCTAAATTTAAAGACTTCTGGCTGTTCTTTGTATTCACCATATTCCAATATCATGAATCTAAACGCATACTCATACCCCGCTTGTAACATTGACATGTCAAAATCAAAATAATTACCATTCTTATCATAAGACAACTTTGTAAATTCTATACTACCAGTTCCGTATGGTACGACTTCATAATCATCAGATACGCGGTTGAGACGATAATACATGCTGTTAATTGTCGTGTTCTCAATCTGACTGGAGGCAATTGTATATATTGTCGGGGACCAATCTTTTGTGCGCGTATATAATTTAAATCTGGGCGTTTCGTTAGTAGCATATTTAGATTTTAAATTTGTCATTTTAGTGATATATTCTCCAGGCGCGTCATCTGGCGACGCCAAGTGATCTCTCACCGTAATAGCGCTTCCTGTGTAATACTCAGTCGGACTCGAACCTGAGTCGTTGTGCCACACGTCAAATATTTGATCTAAATTTGTCCCCATTGCCACTGATGCTGAATACACGCCGGTGCTTACATATCCGCCAGTCACAACGAAATCCCCACTTTGTAGTGGGAGGCGCGAACCAATGGGAGCAGTTGTGCCAGAGTACAAACTCACATAAATGCTCCCAGTGCCTGCTTCTGGAATATTAACAAGTCTTCCTCGAAATTTATTATAGAGATAAAGTTTGTTAAGATTATCGGAAGAGGGTAAAAGTGAACTACTCAGCACAAAATCATTTCTATCGTCAGTTATCGCAGAGTCCCAGCGCGCCTCAATATACGGCCTTTTATAATAAAACTCGCTTCCTCTTGCAAAAAACATTTTCGTATAAAAACTTCGAGTTCCTGTTTCTTCACTAGAAGTGAGATGAACTCCCACTCCATAATTTGCTGTAGACCCTGATATCCAGCCCTCCACAAGATTTGTAATATCTACTTCTAAATCTTCTGTGCCAAGTTCAAAATATTGAGAATAATTATCGGAAGCGAGATAGTCGCCCCCCTCTGAAACCCAACCTCCAGCATCACCAGAAGAAGCAGAAGTGGAAGCAGAAATCCAGTTAGACACTCCAAGATCGCTAAAATCTTCCATGTCGAGCCCATAGCCCTCTTCCCATGATCGCGAAATAGGCGCAACAGTTAGTGTAAATTTAGTGGGCAACGTTTGTGTATGACGAGCATTAGACATTTTTAAAATAAAATTCACATTTCCACTTAGTGGAATATCCCCGCTGGTACGATCTGTTGTAATAGTCGTCACAGGAAACTTGGTTAGAATCCGCATTTGCTCACTAGATGAAGAATCGGCTTGAGCATAAAGATAGAATGTCTCCAGAATATCCGACTCTCCCATGTTAGAGCCAGTTCCTCTCGTAGTGAGATTCGCCTCGAAAGCGTTAGTAATGCTGGTGTCTGCATCTGCTACATATCTCTTGACTGTCATTATCTAATCACTCCCTTTATATCTACATCAGGATATTTTAATTCCAATACGACGTTTTGAGGTACCTTGATCATTCGTCCATCAGCTGACGTGTTTTGTGGGAAATCAAAATAAGTATTAGAATAATCTCCTCCAATTTTTAAACCCACTTTTGCTCTTACCACATCTAGTACCCCTTCCACCTCTTTTAGGGTGGAATAGATATCGGATATATATAAATTTTCAGAAATATTAAAATATTTACTAAACTTTTTATTCAAAGCATCCACGGCGTTTCCAAGCACATCAGTATTATCTTTTTCCATTTTGCCTATTGCCTCAAATTCAATACTGAAATTAACAATTTTGGCATCTAGAATATCAACTGAATCAGTAATCATTCTATTCTTATTCAGCCAAGTTTTTAAATTATTTTTTAAGGACCCATTAGATTGCACCAAATTTCCGACGGTATCCTCAGAAATTATATAAGCATTTAAATTACGCTTAAAAGATTTGTCATCTTGAATAACATTTGCCTTCTTCACAACTCCGAATCTTTCGGGCATTGCATATACTAAAGTTATATAATCCATCCGTGTGACTGCCCGGTTCTGTGATGCGAAAACGCTTGGTGCCCGAAATCTAATTTCTTCCGCAGTTGGAAGAGACACGTCCCCAACAATAGGGCTTTGATTTGAGATCTCTAATGATCCTATAACCGTCTGGACCATCGCATCCGATAAGTCGGTCACATTTTCAAAAGACATCAAAGCATTATCAACTCGAGTAAGCGTGGCTGCGGGCGCGTTCACTGAAGTGGCAGTATTAACACGATAAACTACCCTCAAGGTAGTATTGGACGGTGCCACGCCTAATTTATTGGAGTCTAAAAGGCGAGTAGGATCAATAGAAGAATCACTAATATAATCTTTTCCATTTTGAAAAAGAACAACCGAACTAGGCTCAGTGAACGCCGAACTTATATCGCTCGCTTCGTTTCCTGCTCCAAACTGAAGGGAGACGCTAGTTCCTTCTCGCTCAACCACAAATCGTCTAGAAACCACTGTCGTCTGCATAAGTGAAGGGGTTCTTTCTCGGTCATCTGTATCAGTATTTGTTATTGCCTTATAGATGGTATTCTGCGTTAAATTATCTACCTCATAATATTCATTTCCCTCTGTATCTTGCACGGAAATAATGTCACACACATCTGTGCTTGGCATGCGAAATTTAGGAAACTTCTGAAAGGCACCCACATTAAATGTGGTTTCGGCATAACGACCTGAAACCACTTGGCCAAACGCTTGGACGGCATAGGAAGTTGGCAATCCGGTAGATTCATTAACCTGAGAAACAACTATCTTATTTGAAGAGTTGCTCAAATCAACGTCTTCATTCAAAACAAAGCCAATTCCGCCGGCAGTGGAAAACTGTGATCCTCGCTTCAGAACCGGCATATACGCGCTGTTTGGCGCGCTACCAATTGTATCTGCGGGAATCAAAACATAAAACGAAGCGATACCATAAGAGGATGGAGCAACATTCATCTTATATCCTATTTGTCTCGCAAGTTTAATGACATTTTGATATTCGATAGCTGTATTAAGATAGCTTTCATTTGCTTGGTAATCTAAATAAAAGGACAAAATATCCCCTACATATGCTACCGTATCGATCATTAAAGATCCAAATCCTGCTTCATTAAAATCTTGATAAGTATTAGAATAATAGGTTTTAGCATAATTAATCAAATCTTGCTTGATCGTATTAAAATCCCTACTGGTATAGTTAATAGCTATTTTTTTTCCGTCAGACATCTGTATTTTCTCCCCTTTCTATGCGCTTATAGTTATTTCAAGAATATCCGATAAATTTAAAGGCAATACATCATAGAATATAGTAATACCCAATGAATTTGGAAAATTAAATTCGTCTACATCGTAAATAACGGACTTTATTCCAATAAAAGACATATATTTTTTTACTTGAGAATCGAGGGCGGCTCTTATGTTTCCCCGCGTGGTCTGATCATTCATTTCAAACAGAAATGTTTTAATTCCCACCCCAAAATCGGGGATCATCATTCTCTCGCCCGGATTTGTAAGTACGAGATTTTTAAAATTTTGCCGAATAACCTCAATCATATCCTGATTTAGGGCATACCCATAATCTCCGTCTCTTCGTAGTGGCAATGAAGGTGAATAACCAGCCATAAACTATCCTCTGTTCTTTTCGTCCTCTAAACGAATTAGATCCATATCTATACATAGTCTTTTAGGATCATTCTTGTTCGGTTTTTTCTTTGGCGCGAAACCTGCTTTTTCTCGCATGCGCGCTTTAGAATCCGAATCTAAAAACCCCAAACTCTCTGCGGCAGTTATGGCATGGTAGATATATCCAAGTGGCGTGTGAGGAGGCCCGATGCCGACTGGCGGTGGAACAATATCTATCGGGAGAGTTGCAAGCGCTATCGGAGTAAGAGGTAAATCTAGCTTATCTCCTGGGTATATCAAAGTGGGAACTGGCACGAGAGGTAAGCCATCCTTCTTAATCATAACGTCTGCACACTTGTCGTCGCCCATGGCCTTCGTATAAATTTTCACTAATATAGCTATCACGGTAACAATGTCAAACGTTGCAACTGCTTTTCCATATTCATAGAAAAGTTTTTTGTCCTGGGCATTTCCATTCTTCAACCCAAAAACTTTTTGTCTCATAAAAGGACTCAAAGATTGTCCAGTTATCATATCTTTTAAGTCAAACTGAGGTAGCTCAAAAGTAATATTTTCAGACTCAATGGGGGAGAGTCCTGTGTATGAGTCTTCATAGTTGTCGGGCCTGTATGGCAGCCAATCAGGAAGAGGAACATGAAGCTTGCCCATTGGCGGTGGAAGATCATAAGGCCCAAGAGTTATTTCCAATAAATAATTCTCCTGTGTTTCATTTCCTTCGTTGTCGACTTTCTTTATAAATTTTGGCAAGAATAATCCTGCTTTACCTGCCTTTACGATCATCGCGGCAGGTGCAATAACTGGATCCATGAACTCTGCTAGCCCTTTAAAAATTAACTTGGGAGTTTGGATCGCCAAATCAAATAGGGCCGGCTGTCTCGATGCGCCGTCTGTTCCCATATTTCCTTGAGCGTAAGCGAAAGTTTCCCTATTTCCTCCCTTCTTCTTTAAGTCTTCGTTTTCATAAGCATAATCTCCACCATTCGAAAGAATTTCAAACAACATCTTCAATTGACCCTTGGTGCCATCAAAGAAAGTTTCTGACATCTCATTCAGCAGATTGGCGTAGATCGACGCAAAGGAAAGCATTGTATGAGAAGGAGTACAATACTTAAAAAATAATTTATATCCGGGTGAGTTTTTCATATGTTGCATTAGGTGTGGCATGAAACTATTGGCCCACAAATCGTTAAGATTTGAATTGGGCCGGTTGTGGCCCACTCCCATTGCACCAAACGCCTGCCCGAGTGGCGTATTTGAATCAATGTTGATAGGAATTTCTATTTCAGATACAGGAAAAAGAGTAAGTGCCCGTTCCATGGTAACTTTCTCAAAAACTTCTTTTTGATCTATTTGATTGTTAAGCGCCTGAGTACCCAACAATGTATCTCTTTCTGGAAAAAGAATGGCTTGCACGTCACCGGTACCCAAGCCCTCTGTAAGGTTGCCCATCGACTCGTCCGCTGAAAACTGATGGTAAGTGCCATCTTCTGGATTGCCTGACCATGCCTTGATCGTGTTCAGAGCAGCATTTCTAGCCTGATATTCAGCTTCAGTGTATATTTTGTCGCCATGGCGCTCATCTTGGTTTGCCTGTGCTCCCGCAAATTCATAGTTTCCGGCTTGGACCTTTGTCTCCATTTCTGATCTTTCAAATTGCCTATAACTCCGGGAAGCATCCATCACTCTCTGGTCAAACAAAAAATCTACAGGATGTGGATCGGCATTAGGTGCAGTGGGGATCTTCAATGAAGGAGTCGCACTCCCGATTGGAGAGCTAGGGCCTACTTCTTCAAAAGAGTTTGTAGGTGCAACATAGACGAGCCTCACCCCAAAAGACCATGATTCATACACCTCTCCGAATGTACGATTGCCAACTTCACTTGCCATTTCCTCTTCCCATTCCGAAATATTATAAATATTTTCAAAGTCTGGATTAATCTTCGGAACTAGAGACGTCATTGTTTGGCTACCAACTATAGGATCACGGTTTCCGGCATTTTGAAAAATTCCACTGGTACGAGTGGAAGTATCTACCACTTCTCTAGGACACAGTACTTGAGAAATTGACAAGCCAGAGCTTGTAGAGCCTCCAAATCTCACGAGTGGTTTGCTGTCGGTGGCGATTGTTGCAGATGAACCTTCAAGATCTGCTGATGGCTGGTGTGGAATATTTTCTGCGCTGTCTAGTGGCTCGTTAGTTGATGGCGCGCCGCTGTCGTCAGGGGCTGCATCGCCACCGGCTGCAGCGCTTGTATCTGTTGGCGTTTCCAGAGATTCCGTATATCCCTTTTTTCTTACTTTAATATATTTTTCCAAAATCAGTGCGCCGTTTTCTTCCGTAAGAGGGAACTTTCCTTCAGTTTGGCCGCCTTCTCCTCTTGCAAATTTTTTAAGATTTCCGAAGTCATCGGTGGCGCCTACGGCAACCCCTGTTGCTATTGATTCTAAGGAGGGGGGCGAATCACTGAGGACAGTCATCATATTTTTAATAGTACCTACCAGTCCTGCTGTTTCGGGAGTTCCACCAACAGCCTCATCAACGCAGGTGCCCATTCGATTAAACGTCTCGCCGGTTGCCAGATTTGTAACAGAATCTCCTATATCACCCAAGAGGCTAGTGGCCGTCGCAATCCAACCCGGCTCATCAGTGTCCGGCTCTTCGTCTTCGACTAAAGTGGCTGCGTAGGTGGGACTGTCCGGCCCGAAAGAACCGACCAAGCAAGCAATGCTAGTTCCCACCGTATCGGCAAGATCTAAAATGGTATCAAATCCTCCTCCCAGCAGCTCCATAAGACGACCTTCTTCCCATTCACTAAATTTCTTTAAATAATTTTTATATTGTTTTTCTAACTCTTCCTCTTCTATGTTTCTTAGAGTCTCGTGCATTTTTGCAAGTCGCATCTCGCCTTTATCTCTCTGGACGTCGAGGAGGGGCAATCTGCGATTTAAAAAATTATCATCGAATGATCGAGTCCCATTGATACAAATTAAATCTTGCAATTTAGGTATTAAAGAGTAAAGTTGCTCTTCTGCTAGAAACCTTAGCCGGCTACGAACCATTTGTTCTTTTGAGCTTCTAGACGACTCGGCAATCGAAACATCCACAGTAGCTGGGCCGTCGCAGTCTTCCGCCGAAGTAGTTACGTCCTCTATTGATTGATTTGTTGTATCTGTCTCTTCCCCTGTAAATTCTCCGTTAAATTCTTTAATCGCGGCGCCGGCATACATCCAATTGATTCCGAGTTCGCCACTCTCCAATAAAATTTGAGGTACCGATCCAAAAGGGCATGCCTCTTTCATGCGCAAAGCGAAAACCACCTCAACCTGCTCCAGAAATGCATCATAGTAGCTGGCGCCAGTTCTTTTAATTCCATTCAGAGTTTCGTCTATGATATATTCTACCATAAGTTTGGTGATAAATTCCTCGCCGGCGAAGACTGAAACAGGATACATGGAGCGAAGCAACTGCTCCAAAGCATATGCCCTCAAAGTAGTCATGACACAGCCAGTCATCCCCGCTGCTTCCAAAGCAGACAAGTTATCTCGCCCAGTGCCATCCGGTGATATCTCATCCGTCAATGGAGAACAGGTAATATATTGCTGATATGCCTCTTTCGTTCTTCTCTTAACAGTGTCGAGCGCCAAGATATGAGGATCAAATCCACAATTCCGTTGCTCTTCGGGCGTTACCGGTGCCCAATCAATAAGCTTCATCATAGAAGTGTTGTCTTCCTTTGTCTTTACAAACAAAGGAGAATTCAGTGCCTCAGTTCCTATTCCAGTCGATAATTGCATGATCAAATCACTATACATCTTGTTATATACAAAATCTTTAATTTGTGGCGTTAAAGAAGGATTTTGGCCTCCATTAAGGCCAACGGCATCAACAAAATTAAACATAATATCTGTCTGAGGAATGGCGCCCTTGGGGGCAAAGCTATTTCCAAGTCGTTGCTGTAAGACCTCTATCACCCTCTCTGAGCTTGCGTCAAGGCTCGTGATGCCCGACATTCGACTTCGGTATACCGCCGATTCCATGGGTCCATAACTAATGCCTGGAATGACTTGGCCAGAAGGCATGTTGCCCAAAGGAATGGTACTCGGATCTACTGGGATATCTCCAATTTGAAGTGTAAAAGTATTTCTATATTCGCCCTCTTCTTTGGATGCATTGAGAGAAAACTTTACCACAAAGGTAGTGGGACGAAATCCAATTTGTGTAGAAGGCTGAGTAAGCGTATAATACATAGTACCATTCGGTGGTGGGCTGCTTCCCACCTTTAGCCTATTTATTTCTTCTAACCCACTCTTAGAATCGGGGGCCAATACTGTATATTTCTCTGGGATGGTTACTGCCTCTAGAGGCTTTGGTGGCCATGGCATTGGGGCAATGCCGAAAAGCTTATTCATCTCTGTAGTGTAAGGTCCGTACTTTCCTCCATAATCACCATTGGGGGGGATATACCCTTGCGATACCAATCTCTGAAACTCGGGATTTATGACCGTTTTCTTCGGCCACCAATCGGGCATATCGATGGTGAATTTTTCTTCTTGCATCTTATAAAAATTAAATACATCAAATGATATATCTGCCCCTTGCTCGACCGTGCGAACAACCTCTTTAGATCTTTCGGCTGGCAGTGAAACTGAATCTGCTATCCTCACAATCTCAGAATCGTAAGCCATATAGACGCCATCATACATCGCATTAACAACCTTTTCTAAAATAAACAAAATTGCAGAGTTATCTTTCGGTATCAAACCATTATCAATAGTACTACCTTTATCTTCGCAAAACACAGGGGGAGGCTTTCCCAAATCAGATGGATCGCCCATGTCCAACATATCCAAAATTCTATCTATATTGCCTCGGTCTTGGTCTGGTACGTCTCCATCGTAATTATCTCTCCTCAACTCATCTCTAATGCATCTACTTTCGAAAGTGCATCCTAGCCCCCTACTAATGACATTGATTTGTGAAAATATAGATCCGACATTGGCAATTTTTTCTAGCTTATTAAAAAATAAAATCACTTGCTCGCTCGTACCAATCTTGCCAACTAAGTCTGGGTGGCGGGCCCTAATAACATCAACAATAGTATCGACAACAACAGGGCTGGCATTGTTGTTGAAAAGTGACGATAGTTCAGCTGGAGTTAAAATTACTGATAGATCACTCAATAATCTTTTGACCGTCGAGCATTTTCTAGCGATATCCGCTCTGATCTCGTCATCACTTATGGAGAGTTCGTCTCCCACATCCATGAAATTGCCATCATCGGTATCATCATCTGCACTCCAAACACATCCTGGTTTTGACTCGCACTCGCTTTTTGTCAGACGAGTCACAGTGCCATCTTCGCATGAACAATCCCCCAAAACTCCACCCATTGGATCGGGTTTTGATGGCGACTCATCCCCCAGAGAATCAAACAAATCGGACAAGACTCTAGTTAAATTATTGGGGCCCACGTTGTCTGCTATAGATCCCACCAAATCCGCAGCACCAAAATCTGTGTCTACTGCCGGTGGTTGCGCAGGCTCTTCTTTGCACCACCATAAAATCTCATCTAGAATCGCTTGGACCATCATAACTACTAAATTAACTAAAAGTTCAACGATGGCACTTTCTAACATGGCAACCACAGTGCCAAATAGATCTACTGTGGGCAAATGTGGGAAGCTCATTGTGGGAATTTTGAACAAATCTGGAAATTGAAAATTAGATAAGTCGATACATACCTCTTCCAATAATCGATCAAAGTTAACAGACGTTTCTCTTGCCAGCCCCATCTTTAAAACTGCTATAAATACTTTCCCAGGTGTCTTGCCCTTTCCAAGCAGTCCCATTTCAAGGGCCGAACTATCAGTCTGGCCAGCATAATAAATACTTTCTGCTTCGAAATGGGCGCCGGCATCCGAATAGTCTACACCTCCAGCCACCCAGTTTGTCGGCTGGGATTGAGCAATCATAAGCGCCCGATCTGCCATATATTGTGCACTCGGAGGCAACTTTATTTTAAATGTAGAATATCCTATAAGCAAATTCTTTTCCAGAATTCCTTCTATAAGTGCGTCGCACGTCACCAACTTCCTCAAACACTCCATGGCAATTTCAGTAAGTTTAGTGATGCTTATACGATTTAAAAGCTCCTTATAGGTGGCATTCAACACTCTTGCGCCACTGGCTTGGACTCCAGAGCCGGCGCTTTTAAAAGCATCTACCACATCTTGATTGGTAAAGAGGCTTCCCTGTGCGTCTGCCTTTTTATTTATTTTAGACAGATTGCTGAGAACTTTATCGCCAATGAAGGCAGAGCGTTTGGATTGCTGATCTGCGGCTTTGGCCATTATCTTGGGATCGGCTAAAACTGCCGCTTCTTCCTCTAAATCCTCTTCATATTTTATGTTCTTTTCGAACCTCATAACCAATTCTTGAACTATGGAATTGTTTTCCATCAGCTCATTAAGTAAGTTCATCGGATCTACCGTGTTTATCTCAACGGGAGGGACAATATATTCTTTTACAAACTCTTCCCAGGCCATCTGAGGAAGATAAAGACTATTAGTTCCAAAACTAAAGGTCGAGTTGCTGGTATCTTCTACGCCCAAAAGCTTAGTTTGTTTAATATCAGCAATTTCTTTTATTCTAACAAGCAATGCCATGGTTCGCATACTATTAAATGGCGCAACATCTGTTGTTAGGTTTGGCATGCCCTTAAGAAGAGGTATTTTTTCGCCGGCATGATTAATGGCTATATAAATTACATCATAATCTGGGCCTAAAAAGAGAAGCATTTCATCATCTTGAAAATATTTTAATTCCATGTCGTTAAATGAAACATGCTTTTGAAATGCAGGATAAAAATCATTTAATAAATCAATTTGATTTTGAAGATCCAAATTTTCTACTTGGCCACCAGTTGTAGATGTAAAATCTTTAATCTTTTGTGCATAATATTCTAAATTTTTAATCGCGCTATCAATCACAGGTTTGATATTCTGTATTTCTAAGGATAGTTGGAACGTGGGCTCCGGTGGGTTTGGCATTGTCATTCGTGGAAGAAAGATCGCCGCGCCGTCTATAAAGAATATATCCTCAGAGGTGCCATTCACCCCGGCGATCCAAGATTTAATTATACCCTCATCCGCGCTCTCGACACTGATGCTATTTGCTCTTAGTATCTCAGCGATGCGGGCGCGCCGGCCAACCTCACTATTAACATTGTTTTTAAAATATCCCCTATAATCTTCTGCTAAAGTATGCAACGTTGAACGATCAGGGACACGCTGTTTTGTATAGTAGCCCTTCTCGGGAATGTCATCAAATGCTCTTGCGGGGATGAGAACATAAAATAGAAGTTTGGATTTTGGGCGTGTGGGTACACGTATGTCCTTGACAAAAGTTGCATCCAACAATATCTGACGATTGAACTCGTTATCAATTTTATTGTAGAAACGTATTAATTTGTCAAGAGCCAACACGCGTATGGGTTCCAACGCTTCCTGATCTATGGTCGTACCGCCCGACGGCGCCGTTGCCATTACAGAGGTAATATCATAATCTTGAGGACTTGCCTTTATAACCCATCCATAAGCTACCGCCTGCTTGTCTACTATGGGTTCACGATCAGATCTTTTCGCCCAGTCGGGCGCTAATTTTGACTTAGAACTTTTATATCCCATACTCTTAAATGACATATTTAGATTTTCCTAGTTTACCCTATTCCAGCGACTATTGATAAATTTACGTCCCGAAGGCAACAAATAATTTGCTTTAAAATTAACCATATTAGCTTTATTTAATACCAGAGATCTGGCACTATCTTGAAGCGTGTCGATCATACACTTAATTCCCGTTGCCGCGCATGCTTCTGAGGGCAACGCTGGATTTCCAAAAAAAGGAGAAAAATGATAGTGGTGAGTAATCGCCTCATTAAAATTCGTCTGAGTTGCCATTATGTGGCTCACAATCCCATTAAGGTTGTCAACTTGTTTCACCAAGTTGGTCAAGGCTTCTAACAAATTGTCACCTTTTACAATTGGCTGTTCGAATTGTACGGGCATCTCTCCCGAACCGAATTTGCCCATATCCCATCCAACCTGATTTCCAGCGATTAAATCTATCCCCTGTATAGACGCGTTCGTTCCGCCTTGAGAATTTTTTGCGTCTACCCCTGTTACAAGCCTGATTCCCTCTCTACTAATAAGCCGGATTTCGTCCGCCTTTAAAGCAATCGCTGACTTTGGAGAAAGTTCATAAGTTCCTGGTCGGTGTTTCGATTCTTTAGGATCATCTACGGGTGTGGCCAAATTAAAATTTTCATCTACCATCGTTTTTTGGCTAATGTAAATCCTTGCAGCGTCGGTGGTAAAGTTAGGGTCGACCTTTGTTTTTTTCGCCATAACCCCCATCCTACCCACTACAATATCAATCATAGAACATTGAGTATGGCCCAGTCCACTAAATCCCGTAAATATATTCCCAGACCGGTCTGCGCCGAGAACGATAGATGAATTTACGCTAGGATTGCCTATGACGTGTTCGCGTTCATTTTGAGCTAAAGTGGGAATCTCTTCGGCAATATTCTTACCTCCTATTCCCTTGGTAAACGGACCACGATCAGGAGGGAGAAGATTCTCTAATTTTTCTACGGCGGGATCCTGTATTCTAGATTTTTTAGTTGCTGCTGATCCTTCTGTCATATTTTAACTCCTTCTAGTCCGGGGTTTCCTCGACCCTTTAAGACCATGATGGCGCGCCTTTGCTGCATGATTTCATCTGCGCCAAGATACTCAATGTGGGGGGGATCAGTGCCTATTAACTGCCCTTCGGTCAAATTAAAAGTTCCTCCCCACACCAAATTGGGAAACTGCCTTCGTATCAGTTTTCCCAGATAATTCCAAAACTCCAAGACAACCCCATCCTCTACCAGTGTGCGAGGCCGGTGGCTTTTCGTGGCAATCTCATTCACTCCAAGATTATAAACTACTCCAAAATCATCCGAATACTTAGAAGTCTTCTTGTTGATATCAGAGTCGGTAAGTTTAGATAACTTATTCTTCTTCAAGCTTCGAACTGCCTTGTAGTCTAGCATCACATCAATTGCCAATCCATGAACATGTTTGCTATCTAGAGAGTTGCGCACTTTAGAAAGCCCTAAAGAAATTAGTTTCTTTTGGCGCGCCGGGGTGCGATAAGTTTCATAAATCTTAAATGGCATCTGATGCTGTGTGATAGCTAAAGCTAACTCCCCTATAATTTCCGCAAAGGGAGGATAAAGAAGGGCCGGATCACTTATTCTTTTTAAAAGTTTCTTCTGATAAGCTTCGTATGGTGTTAGTTGTGCTGTGCAATCTACCATTTTTTTATCATATACCTATTCAAAGGGGAAATGCTTCCTCATCCTCTTTGCTTTCTGCGAGCATGGTGCTCACCTGAGAATCTAAGGATGGGTTGACCTTTTTCGCCACTTGATTGGAGCCGTTCTTAACGCCGCTTCCAAGTGAATCGGCACCGCAAGTAGATATTTGTGCACACCATGCTGGTGCCAAGGCAGCATTCTTTGTATCTCCCGGAATCTTAGTACTTTTGATGGATACTCCCATATATTCATTAGTGGCGCCCATAATAAAGCCAGGTATTTTCAGATTGGATCTGTCGGGCACTCTTACTCTGATGAGTTGATTAATTTCTGGCTTTTTGTGAAGAACTCCTTTGTAAGTACGATACTCGGTGATTAACTGATGAGAGAAAGATTTCACTTTAGGATCTACATATTCCAAAGAATTAGGAATGGCATCGCCCTCATACCATCCTTTAAATTCGCACTCTCCTGTGGCTCCATCATATACGTCAACGCGACACACTACCACTAGTGGGTCAAAATTTAAGCTTAAATCGGGCCCGTATAGTTTTTGCGCACCGCCATTCATCATGATGGCAGTCATCGAATCCTCGTTCTTATCAAACATTCGCTTGGTAAAATCTTTATTCGTGAGCTGGGTTAATTCCGGATTCATTGCTCCGTATCTAATTGTGCTCGTTTGCTCACTGCCATTGGTAAGATTGGTAAGTGCAGGCTTCGAAGCGCCGTTTATTTTCTGTTTCGAATGATCAAATCCAGCAGTAGGACTCAGCGTATCGGCCATTACTTATTCCCCTCGAAAGAATCGAATATTGCATCGGTATCTTCCTTTGTAAGTTTTCCAAAGTCGTCAGTAATCGTTTTCTGGAGCATCCCGGTCAACTTAACAAGTTGCTCATTGGAGCGCTGAAGTGTTTCTAAGTACTTGGCTGCGACTTGGCCCACGTCTTTATGACGCTCTTTGTTCTTGCCAATATATTCGGACACATCCTTAAGCAATTCAGTCGCGACCTTTCGGTCATCATGAATGTTAGTAATCGCTTCTTCTAAGTGTCTTGTAAATTTATCGTTGCTCATGAATCCCACTCAATTTTAAATGTCTTATATTTGACTCTTATCTTATTTAAACTATTTACAATTTGCTTTGTATTTAGTCCCGTTATCTCTCTTAGATATAAGTAAATAGCTTTTTTATTGAAAATTTCTATTGCATCCGGCTCAGATAAGATTATTTTAATCGCTTCTGCTACTCTTTTTTCATTCGGCTTTGTAGACTCGCCCTTCCATACCTCAATTTGCTCGTTTAATAATTTCCAAAATTCAACCTTCTCTCTATCCTGGACATAAGTATTATGAGATACGAGCTTTCTCATTTCCTTAGAAGATACGTTATCCTCAAAATTTATTTCTCTGCTAGCTCGATGAGCGTTATGTTTTACCTTATGGATAAACCAATTCTTTGTGATCACGCTGAAATAGCTAAATGCTTTCGACCCCTTTGAGGGGTCAAATTTATTTAATATAGTAGTAAGCCAAATTTTACATTCCGATTTTAAATCATCGATGTTCGGTAAATTAGTAAACTTGTATGTATAAACTATCTTGTCGACCATCTCGCTAAATACTGGTCCAATATAATTTACATATAAAAACTCTCTCTCTCGTAGATCGGTGGTCGATGCGTATTTTATAATAGCATTTTCATGAATGTGGGTAAAATAAGCTTTACCCCTCCCCCTGCGTCGGCCCTTGCGTCTCTGCACTTTCTTCGTGTTCATCCCATTCCTCTTCATCCTCCAATTCTAAAATGCAATCTTTCTTAAAATTCTCTATGTTTTCTTTGACATTCTTAGAATGGAGCAACAGACTGTGTAATGTCTCATCTCCATAAAAAGTTGCCTGCTCATAGATAGATTCTAAGTGGATGGCGAAAGCCTCCACATCGTCCATCAAAAGATAAATATTTTCCGCATAGGCCAAAGATTTTTTTATTAATTTATAGCCATACCATATTAACAATGCATTTATTAAAATTGAAATTATTAAGATTATATATATCATAACTTATATCTCTTTCTTCGTTGCTTCGTTGCGCTGTTCTTTCAAATCTTTCTTAAATTCTTCAATCGATGATTCAACGACAGCGCCAACCTTATCATCAACTTTCTTAACTTTCAACGACAGCGGTACCGAAAGCACTCTAACTAGAAGTGTTTTACACTCACACTCCAACTCAGGACGTTCGGTCATGCTGTGGGAAACTTCGATATACTCATCGCATTCTTCGCAATGATAAGTATATCTAGGCATCCTCTTTCTTTACCTCAAATGAGGGTGGATTTTCTACAAACAAACTTCCCTCATCATCCGCAATAAAATTCATATTCCCCAGAATAGGGATAATATCAATTTGTTCCATAAGACACTTTTGAAGTGCCATCATAAGCGCTCCTTGCGCTTGATCTGATAATTTCATTTTAGTTCTCCTTTATAAAACTCTTATCCTAGCCACGTATCATTTTGTAGGGACCACCTTACTACTTCCTCAATTCTTTGGCGTAGTGACTTACGTGGCTCCCATCCCATTGCTCGCATTTTTTCACCACACAGTGCATAACGCAAATCATGGCCCGGGCGTGATGAGTGAAAATCTACCATTTCATACTGTAATGGCTTTTCCATTATATTAGCAATCATGAGGGACAATTCTAAATTATTAGTCTCTTCTTTTCCTACCACATTGTACTTTTCCCCTGCCACGTGGTTCTCCATCAAAAATAAAATAGCATCGGCTACATCGTCCGCATGTATATAGTGGCGCGATCCTGGTATGGTGCAGGTCTGGTCTGCGTGAATAGTCAACAATTCTTGATCTCTAACTTTTTGGATGATAAGGGGAATAAACTTTTCGGGGTGCTGTCGGATCCCGAACACATTCATGGTGTGAGTAATTACGATGGGCATCTTATAGGTATTGTTATAAGCTACACACAACTCTTCCGCTCCTGCCTTGGATGCCGAGTAGGGGTTTCCACTATCATATCTATCATTCTCTTTATAGAAAACACCATCTGGCGCGGGGCCGAAGACTTCATCGGTGGAAAAATTCAAAAACAATTTTAGTGAATCTTGAAGATGCATGCGCGCATATTCTAAAATATTTGCCGTTCCCACCACATTATCCATTACAAATTCCATAGGATAATCAATGCTCCGGTCAACATGCGAGCCAGCAGCAAGATGAAACACGTAATCAACCGGTCCTATATGCTTCACAACCATATCATTAAGAGGTGCTTTAAGATCGTGCCATACAATTTCCAAGCGAGATTTCCACTCTGGATTGAGTTCTAAGACGTGAGCCAGCCTATTAAGATTGCCGGATACATCAAGGCGGTCTAAAGATACGATATCACAATTGGTATCTTTTAAAAATCTTTCTATAAGATGATGACCAATAAATCCAGCACCCCCCGTAATCAATATTCTATTTTTTCTGTTTTTCATTCTTGTTTCTCCCTTTTTAAACAAAATATTCTTTCCAATATTCATAAGTTCTATAGTCGTCGGGAGTGCCCCAACAAATAAAATTTTCTACCTCAAACACTTTGACCCGCAACCCATCTTCAATATTTCTATTTAAGACATCATCTACATAAAACTCATTATTACTGCGCGTATTCTGTTGATAATTTTTTCTTAGTCCATCCAAAAAATATTTTGCTTTTCTAAAAAACATTGTTCCAATAATGGCATGTGTGGTTAGAGGATCGTCGTAGATAAACTTTTTACACGATACGTGCCTAATAAAATCCTCATCATCTACATCCAACCACGCATACATATCAGGATTAATCTTGCTCGTCTGGTTATTACGGAAAGACCACACAATGATATCATTAGTGGGATCGTCCACCAATTCCGCATATCGATCCGTATCATAAAAGACGCCGTTATCACACGCCGATATCAGTATGGGATCTTCAGGATTAAGTCCTGATCTTTGTATCCCTATCTCGGTAGTACATGCTTGCCCTTCCGTAACTCCATCAATGGCGTGTATATCGGTATTTTTAAAATTATCTCTTAAAGTCTTTTCCAGCGCGTAGTCTTCCAAGTGATCGCTGAGGCATATAAAAACATTCCTATCGCACGTAGGGAGGCACTTGACTGCCTCTACGACCATGGGCTTTTCATCTATAGGGATGAGGGGCTTGGGTACCGAAAAACCCTCTACGGTGAACCTGCTGCCTCTGCCTGCCATTGGAAGCACCATGGTGGTTCCTTCTGGACTCGGTGGTGGCGTCATCCCCTCTTTTAGGTTGGAAAAATACGAGGACCAACTTTTATATATTTCAAGATCATAGGGGGTGCCCCATTGAAGCATCTTCTCAATTTCAAAAATTGTCACTTTCATCCCATCTTCAATCATGGCATTGTAGGTCATACTTACATAGTATTCATCCTTTATGGTTTCTCCCGACTCTAAAAGTTGATTAAAATATTTTTTCATAATGGCGCCGGTTTTGAAATAGTAAGTTCCGTTAGATGCATACTCTCCCATCTTATTGGAAGTGAAAGGTTTTTTCTCACTCACTCGCAATGCTTTCTTATCCACATTCTTTACGTATGCATAGTGATCGGATCCTAGCATATGAGGGTGAAAACCGCGATAACAGGCAATGGCGCCAGAGGCGCCTGCTTTCCTAGTTTCTCTCAAAAATTTATGGTAATCCCACTTAGTCCCATAGTCACAATAAGAAACAATTACCTCTTTTTTGTCATCTATATAACTCTCCATACTCATTACTGCATCCACCGGGCCTCTAGCACTTCCCTTTCTTACTTCATATATTTTAGCACGGGGAACTATTCTTTTTAAGATTTTTTTCATCGGGGTGCGTTCCAAGTGTTCGTCATTACAAATAAAAGAGATGTTATCCGAATCTGGGAACAAATCCACTACATGCTGTATCATTGGACGTCCGTCCACTTCTATCAAAGGTTTGGGCGTTTCGTAACCTGACTCTAGAAATCTCTTTCCTTGGCCCGACATAGGAATAATAATTTGCATTAGAATAATCCTTTTGCGCGTAAAATGTACTTTCCAAATTCTACCTCATCCGTGCAGATAGCATAGGTTGAGGGGCCCCGGAATTTCTCCAAACTCCCTTTATCCATCAAAGGAACAATACAACGTGACGTTAGATCTGAACTGAGATCGTGCACCCATAAGCATCCATTGCTGGTCAAAATATAGGGGTCGCTAGTGTGACAAAAGAACAGGGCGCCCATATCTAATTCTTGGAGGCGATTCGAAGCAGATAAATTTTTGCAATGAATCCATAGAGAATCTTTTCTCTCTCTTAACCATCTCTCACTCACCTCATAGTCCGGTGTGTCGTGCCCTAAAAAATATTTTTCTTCCATATATCGCAAATCGATCTCCACCTCCAGCCCCAACTTAATGGCGCAATCAATATATGAAGGAGCATTCTCCCGGTCTGGACGCGGGCCTCTTATATTTCCTCGGTGTGATATTATTTTCATAAATCCTCTATCACCATCGTCTTATCGTCAATAAATAAATCATAATAGGGCTTATCCACGCGTAACTCGTGATGCTTGGCCCCCCACTCCTCTAATTGACGTTTCGTTAGATTATACCAGTCAATTTGCTTTCGACTTCCCCTTGACGTCCAATAAACAATAGTGTTTCCCTCATCATAGAAATTATTAATTTTATCAATATTTTTCTCTATAGGGACTGCTTGAAAATAGTCGCGACCTTGTGGCGTGGTGCAAATAGTTTCATCAATATCGACATAAATCACCCTCATCGCATCACCTGAGTTCGGTATTTTTCATTTTCATCCTCACACACTTGTGTCAATTCTTCTCCCTCAATATAAAAAGGATTGCCGAGACAATTAGATCCCCAATATACTTCGGCCGCTTTTTCACATATTTCAGTGGCAACCAAACATTCGCGTGAGCTAGACGATGCACAAATTATACCATGATTCTGTAATAGAATTAATTTGGGGAACTCTCCCTCTTCCTCTACGTAAGATGTCACGGCGGATTGGATTTGGGAACACAATTCATCTCCTGGTGTGGCGTAGGGAACAACACAAGAGCGGGCGCCGTTGAATACTATCTGATCAGGGAAAAGTCTCTTGGTGGCAAACTCCCGAAGGTGGGAAGTACACAGTATTTTCAACGTATGAGTAGGATGCGTGTGAGCAACAAAATTGATATTAGAAAACTTTAAAATCCATCTATGAAAGGAAGCTTCTAAGCTAGGTTTTTTACTAAAATTATTAATTTGATCTCCCTTTGAATTGCACAATATTAAATCGGCAGAGGACAGGTTCCGCAAAGATGTACCACTGGCCTTTATAAGAATATCTTCGCCAATACGTTGAGATATGTTTCCTTCTGCTCCAACAACGAAAGGTTTCAAGTTGTGAGATAATTCTAATAATTCTTTAATTTTATCTGTTCCCAATGCATTAAACCGTTTTTTTATAAAGATAAGCAGTGGGCGCGATCCAATCCGTACTCACCAGTTCATAATCCATCTCGCGCTCCACTAAAAATCTCTCCACCCCATTACTCTCACTAAACGCATGATATTCATACTCGTCAAATAAAACAACGCCTCCCGGCAAAAGTCGATCCCATAGATTCTGTAACGCATGGTAGGTTGGCCTCTCTAAATCAACGTCTATATAGATAAGAGACGCTCTGAAACCCGGATTCTCTTCTAAAAAACGTGGCATCGCTACCTCTACATCCCCCTCCACTAATTTATATTTATCCGTGTTGAGGCCCTTTAGTCTTTCGTGCACCGATTCCAAAGAAAGCTCTTCATGTTTCACCCTATCATAAACTGCATGCATAAACTCTTTGTCAAGCTCACTGTCATTCTTTAAAATTTCTTCTCCTATCTTCGTATCAAAAATATCAAATCCTACCACTTTCTTATTGGAATTTGGGCAGAAAATTTCCAGAAATTTTAAAAACGATGCCATGCCGGATCCTTTAAATACTCCAACCTCCACTATATCACCGGGAAGGTGTTTTACGTTCAAAAAATGATAAAAACGGTGCAACATTTTCCCCGCCAATTTCATATCACTTGAAAAAATAAAATTATTAAAATTATCGTAGTTGGCGTCACTGACATCATTCAATTCATTTTGATTAGTGATTTGTTTTTGCTTCTTTCTGAATTCGTTTTCCATATTTTTTTTCCTTTGCTCGTCATGATATATTATACCACATTGTTTTTCAAATTTAAAATGAAGAATATAATATACTTCACTTTCATCTCCTATGCAGATGTTTTTTCTATTAAAATTAAAAAATCATCCGCTTTATCATTAATATGCCGCATGTCCCTAGTTGATATTTTATAATCTTTAGAGACGCGCTCTGCAATCGCATAAAACCAATAATCCGGATCTTGACAGTCTTCTACCACCATTACCCCTCCTTCACTCAAGAGGTCGAGATAGTTGTCCACCACGTGAAGAACATCCGGCAAATAGTGACTCCCATCATCAATGATAATATCAAATTTAAGTTTAGAAAGTCTCTTGCGAAGAAAAGGATCGCGGATATCTGACTTAATAAACTCAATTCCTGGCCTCTTATATTCGTCCCTTCGGATGTCTTGAATATCTACCCCATAGATCTGCGCGTCTTCGAAATAGTCGTCCCACGCCAGTAAGCTTGCGCCGCGCTGGACGCCCACTTCCAGAAGGGTGGGTGACGGGGTGTTTACCCATTTACTAAAAATTTCATCGTAGGATTCGCCATAACAGTGTCCGCACACTGGCCTATCCAATCCTCTTAGTTCGGGATGCCACAATTCGTTCAATTTCACCAAGCGATCTCGGTGAAGAGGATCTCCATAAAGAACCCCTAAGTTTTTATCAGTTTCATACTGAAGTAATATTTCAGATAGTTTTTTCACTTTTTACTCTCCTGTTATTTGGTAAGTTCAATATAAAATATACCACATAATCATAAAAATCCCCAAAATGGGGTGAATTGGAATTTTTCCACAGGGACACATTTTTGTACTTCCTAAAGGTGACTGTCGTAAAGTCCCCCTCTTCGTGGCATACAGTATGTTTTACCTTCTTTTCTTTAAATGTTTTAAGAATGCTCTCAATCTCATATCGGCCGCTTACGCCCAGTGATAATCCGATTCCGCCCGACTCCGGATGGAATCTAACAATTAAATCACTCTTGGCGCGCTGTGGGAGTATGTATTGTTGGTAATCCGAGCGTCGACTTTCAATAGATTGGAGTACGGTGTCGCGGGTGTGACCACGCTTTTCCACGTCCCTCTTTATTTTCCATTCTTCTTTCAGTTCAGGGTGAGTATCTACATAAATCTTAAGATCATATAAATCTTCCCCCTCATCATACAGACTATGGAGTCCGCATACAATAGTATTTTGAGGACACTCTATCAGTTGGTCCTCGGTGAAGGTTCCGTTATTATGATCATAGTCGACCTGATAAATGGAGTTGCCAATCTTCAAGTTGAAAATATCTTCGCTCATCTTGGCAATATAGTTCGCATCAGGATTTAAGTGCGTAAACTTGTCCCAGTTATCGTCACCGCGCTCCCATTTGTGATAGCGATCTCCCTCAAGAATAAAAGAATTAGAAAAGAATTCCTTCAGAACCATTCCTAGAGTAGTTTTTCCGGCGCCAGAATCTCCGCAGATGCCAAACACGCTACATTGAGATAATAGAACTTGATAATCAATGTCTTTAAGAACGTATTTTATTCCCTCTTCTTCCAAATAGTGGTACAAGACGGTTTCTGGGACGCTTCCATTCCGCTCCACGATATCATCCAACTTGCCAAATATATCAAAATATTTATCCATAGACTCCGAAGATCCGAAAGCAAAAATATCACAAATGTACTTATCCCCCTTCGCTCGCAATTTAGACTTATCAATCTTGCTATCTGAAGGAATGTGAATGGTGTGAGGGGAGTGATCCACATCAAAAATATTAGTGGAGAGGAGGTCCAGATCTGGTCTATACTTTATAACTAAATCATATTTCCCAGTGGAGTTCTCATTAATTTTTTTAATAGTATTCAATTTATAATATTTTATCCAGGTGTTATGGAGATTAGAATGCGCGCCAAGAAGAAGATTGTCTTCGATAAGCAAACATTGAGGATTTAACTTAGATTCAATAAATCGAATATCCTCGTTAATATCCGAAGGGTTAAAATATTTGTCTTGGTCCTGCTCGTCTTTAGTAATGTGCATATATATGTCAGCCGTCTTAAAGTTGTTAACTATGAGGGCCTCTATCTTTGGCAAATTTATTTTATAAGTCCTAAGATATCCGGATATTAATAAGGCAATCTTCATGGAGCATGACCTTCTGCTCGTTTCACAATATTTAAATTATTGCTATTAGTTTCCTCCATTTCTAGAAGGAGGTTCTTTAATCGAGGAGTAAAAATTTCTTTATAAATTCTATCATAATTTTGCTGGACTTTTAAGACTGTATCAGATAAATCTTTATAGGGCGCCCAAATAATGTGAGAGTGATAAGGTATTTTATCGACGAGGGGGACTTCCTCGCTCACTACTATAACTCCATTGCGCAATGCAGGCAAAGCGCGCAACTCTTCGAATGTGTGATGATGATCGGTCTGGTGAACATTGACCAAAATCTTCGTTTTCGCGTAGCGCGTTATAAGATCATTTTTGCTGTAACAGTCATCAATGGCAACAAAATCTATCTGTTTCTCTCTCATTTCACTTAGAAAATGGATTCTACGTGGGCTCGGGTTGTTGGTAAAAAGGGTGAGGGTGTCTTTTTTGCTCGTCGCGTCGACGGTGATATCGTAGAAAGAGGGAGAAATATGTACGGTTTTGTCAAGATATTCCTTAAACAATCCTGAATTCCGGAGATGGGATATGTTAGGGAGACTATATTCTAATACGAAATCTAACCCGTTATAGTAGTTAAAGTTTTGGATGCGGAGTAAATAGTAGTCTCCTTCCTGGGTGGGGGTGGCACTTACATACCTCTCTTCTACGCTTCGTCCGCCTTCTTTTACTAGCATATGTTCGCACTGAATGTCAGTTCTCATCGTTGGATTTCCATTATTAAAATTTACAGAGAGAGGTCCTACACAAATATTTATAGGGCATGAAAGTTCGGTGCACTTGCGCTTTAACAACTGTACGCAATAGTGGTAATACTCCCGAGTATGAATCGGAGGTTCTGTCAAATAAGCAATTGCACTCTCACCAATGGACTCAATCGTTATCACTTGTCCACCGTACATTCATTTTTTTGCTGAACTGTTTTGGCAAATACACACCCTTCAATCGGGGCGCGCAAATCAACGGTCCAGCAATCATAGGGAAGATCGGTCATAATATCTCCATCTATGGAGAAAGGGCGCCCATCATTGAGTTCCAAGATAATACGGCCCAAATAGCGTTCCGCCGCAGTGCTCTGATAGCGTGTGGTCATTACAATTTGAGACAAATAATTGCCCAATTGCCTTACCTTTTCGGTGGCGCATATAAAACTACAGCACCAACACAAGTGAGAGTGCTCCAAATTATTCAGCAAATTTAATCTTCCTAAAACATCTCGACAAACTTCGAAACGCTCCCAATCGTTTTTCATCGTATTAATTTGGCATGCCTTGACGGTGTTCTGATGCAGGGCCTCAAAATCTAAGTAATTTTTTATAATAAAATTATCTTGTGTAAAAATACAGTAATCATAGGTGTCCAGAAGATCATTATCAACCAAATAGGAAATTCCCACACGATAGGCGCCCAACTCAAATTTAGACTCGATATCGTTATCCAATAAGACCACATTTTTATATTTTTTTAAATCATCAAAAATATCATCTTTATAAACAGAATTATTATCTACTACCACAATCAGCGCGTCTTCATAAAAATTAAGAATATTTTGAATATAATATTCTGTATAGGACTCATGACCTCTAAAATATTTATGCGCAATAATAAAACAGGGTTTCATATCACTCGTCCTCCGTATGCTCGGTTTTTCTTTGAAGACTCTTCATGAAATAATGATCAGGTGCAGGAGGACCTTTTAAATCTACATTAAATGCGTCATACTGCGTGAAAACAGGTGAGTGATCTATGTCATTCACCCCGGAAGGATGTCCCGGGGGCCGGGTATTATCATTTAGATAATAAAGAACAGGGGATAAGTAACGCTCCCCTGCTTCGCTATCCCTTCTTGTAGTGAGTTTGGCGAATCCAAGTAAATCTAAAAATGGTTCTACTTTTGATTTATGTAAAACAAACGAACTACACCAACATTGTTTAAGAAATCTAGGATCACCTATATCTAATTTTTCTAACAGATGTTGAGCGATTTCTCCTCCCATCCACTGTGCTTGATACCCTATATGGTGCGCAGAGTGGATAGGACATGCTTTATGGGTGTGTTTTTCAAACTCATATCTTTTCTTAATAATATAATTGTCTTGTGTGAAAACAAAGTATTCGTAGTCTTGATCTATGCCTTCTTTAAGAATATACCTTATACCCTCACAATATGCCCCAATTTCAAATTTGGATTCACTGTTATTTTCTAATATGATTACCTTATCATATTCCTGTAGATCATCAAAAATGTCGTCTCCGTAAGCCGAATTGTTATCAACCACAATGGTCAGAGATTCTGGATAGAACTCTTGAATATTATTAATGTAGTATTTTAAGTAAGAGATCTGCCCTCTAAAATATTTATGTGCAATAATAAAAGCCGGTCTTGATGCCTTCTCCATCTCAGTATCCTCCTCGCCTGAAACTCTCCATGTCTACTTGCCATGCAGAATTTAATCCGCTATCTAATTTAACGCAATCGTCGCCTTTGACAATCGTGTGTTTATATTCTCCATCATTGTTCCACCCCGCCACAAAATCGTCGGTATAAGAAATTGTTATACTATCCCCACTAATGTCTGCAATCTCACCAATAATGTCTCCGGACTTTACTCTCATATATTTGAGGAAATCTCCACTTTCAGAGTGGGAGGTTTCTCTAAAAATATCCAAGTCAACTCTTCCTAGAGCATATAAAAATCTCTTATTTACCTCTAAAAATCCCGGAGATTCTATCGCCGTTACCTTTGTGTCCGGTGTTGCGAAAAGAGCATTAGCAATTCCGCCTCCAAGAGCGCCCACAATGTGTGTAGCACGGTTAAACATATTAATCTTCTCTACCGTCGATAAATTTTCAGTAAATACCTCAGTGTATCCCTCTCCCGCCAAATAGTCAACTAAATCGGTTTCATTTACCAGACTGCGGCGTGTCGTGTAGTTGGTGCCAATATTACTAAAGTCGTTATGCATCCACGTTCTGCGTGATATGTATATTTTTCTAGGCGCAGGATCTTTCTGGTACTGTCGAGAGCGTTGTGCCATCTTCTCATACAATTTATAGACTTCGGCACGAGGGGGTAGATTGGATTTTCCCGCATGAGTATAAGAAGTGGAAAGGTAGAGTCGGGCGTAGGCGCAATTGTGCTCCATTTGTATAATGTCTGCGGGTTGTACGCCAGCCAACTCTAAAAATTCTCTCACGAATTTATAATGCTCCTTCTTATGAGCATTAGGATAACCCATCAACAACTTAAGATCAGGTTCTTTTTCTTTTAATTTAAAATAAGAAATAAGATAAGGCAATGTATCATATAAAAAGTGATAATAATTTTCGACGTTATACCCAAAAAAGAAGACGGGGGAATCTTGTCGGGAGCGTATGGGTTGCAACTCATAATCATCGATAGCGCTGACGTCTCGTAGAGACATAATCGTCTCGTTTATGGGACGTACGATGCGCGGTGAGGATGCGTGGGAAAGTAAGATGGTAGGATAAACCAACGAATTACTAACCACTGATGCGTCCTTCACTAAGAAGGCATCAATTTGGCGCCCGTTATTATCTGGGGGGTATAAATTAATGAAAGGGGGGAGTGTCTCCAACTCTTCTATCGGCATCTATACGTCACCTTTCTTTGTCATATGATACAATTCCAAAGGGTAACAGTTCACATCCTCGATAACTTGGCGCATGGGAGTATCGAACAATCCTCGATAAGGACTACTGAAATCTACATGATATTTTTGTCCGTAAATATATTCTCTGTTCCATAGAGAATATTTACCTATTCCCTTTTTCACATGATCTTGCACTACGTTAGACACCAAATTAATGATCCCCTCTATGTTGACACCTTTTATACTCATGTTATTTTTTATAAATCTATAATAGATATCCCCATCTTCCTCGCCAAACCCCAAGAGTCTTTCATCAAAATATCCAATCTTGTTAATCACATCTTTCTTTAAGAGAAAATGAGAGAAGGAGTGATTGATGCGCGTAATACCATCTAAATCGCCCGAAGCGAGATATCCATAGATATTATCAAATACCTTTTTTCCCACAATCTCAACATCATCATTTAACAACAACACCTCGTTAGTAGTGGAGGTGTTGACTATGGTATTCCATAACTTTGCTAATCCGCGCATCTCGATAAAAAAAATAGGATATATATCATCATAAGCGGCGCATAACTCTAACATCTGTTTGCGATAGTCATTATTAAAGTTGCCGCCTTCCTCACCATTAATCCCTACAATAATAGGATCTTGAGTTTGGGTGCGAATTTGCTTGATTAAGGTAGATACCATATCAAATCTCTTCGAAAAGGTAGTTATTCCAATGGTAACTTTCATTAAAGAAACTC
>Ga0209128_1000351_pt1 | contig 34690 bp, 37 predicted proteins | sample ETNvirnome_6_100_FD_184072 | JGI IMG/M metagenome (GOLD analysis project Ga0209128, IMG submission 184072) | Marine viral communities from the Pacific Ocean - ETNP_6_100 (SPAdes) (version 2) | ecosystem: Environmental > Aquatic > Marine > Oceanic | place: Pacific Ocean | collected 2013-06-19
CACCCAAAACCAAAGCAGTCTTTGTAGAATATTTCATTTTTTGTCTCCAATTTTAAAAATAGGTATATCTATCATTTTATGTAAATTCATATTTCTATGATTCCTATATACATCCATTATCTGTTGTTGTGTTTCACTTGCTTCCAAGTAGCTACCAGTGTGGTTCATTACCCATTCCAAATCATCATATGTAACTCCAAGCTGATCTTCATCAGTCCTACCATCACTCCACAAGCCATCTGTTGGCTTTGCTGTCAAAATCTCATCTATTATTCCAAGTTCTTTTCCCAGTATATATACTTCAGATTTCATTAAATCAGCAATGGGACTTATATCAACTCCACCATCTCCATATTTTGTAAAAAAACCTACCCCAAAATCTTCTACCTTATTACCAGTTCCCACAACAATGCCATTTGAACCTCCAGCCATGAGATAAAGTGTAGACATTCTAATTCGTGCTCTTGTATTGGCCAATGATAGGTCATTATGAAACAATGCTGGTGTATTGTTCTTTAAAGTCTCATATGAATCTGTTAAATCAATATGATATTCTTCAATGTTATTATAATTTTGCTTTAACCATCCAATATGTTTTTGTCCTCTATCAGTTTCATCTTGATTTTGATGAATTGGCATTGTCAATAAAATAGTTCTCTCACCAGTCATAGCACATAGCGTCGAAGTGACAGCAGAATCAATACCACCAGATACACCCACAACTAGTGTCTCTAAATTATTTTTTTTAAAATAATCGGCTATCCAATTTGATATTTTTTTGTGTAATTTAATTTAACGCTTCCTTATATTTTTGATGCTGTTATGCATAAATGCCACCCAAAAATTGACTCTATCTTTTTAAATATAAAATTAGGTATTATTCTAAAATACCACCCTTTTTCATATATATAATTTTTATATTTACTTATTTTATATGGAAATATATGTTCTGCCTTTATATCATTTACTTTTAAATTATTTTTATTTAATATTTCTGTTATTTTATTTTTACTATACGTATATGTAACTGGACAGCCTGTCTGTGCTTCAGAATATTTCATAATTAATTCTTTAATCTTCCAAAATTTAAATTTACTTTTTAAAAGTATCCAAAAAACTTTCCAAGAATATCTGTTATAAACCATAATTTTTACTTTACCATTTTTATTTAATAGTGAGTTAAAATATTTTATACTGTTTTCTGGACTCGGTGTATGATGTAAAACACCAAATGAATATATAAGATCAAATTTTTTATTTTTAACAACATTTGCAATGTCTTCTGCATTACCCTTAATAAATTTTATATTTTTTGTTAATTTAAAAACTTTAGCACGTTTTTTAGCTAATTTTAATGACTCATTTGATATATCTATTGCAGTTATATTTGCACCACATCTAGCAAAATTAATTGTATCTGTTCCTATTCCGCAGCCTATCTCAAGTACATCCTTTCCCTTCCAATCTTTAAAGTTTGCAAAATCAGGTATATGATATTCAACAAAATATTTTCTGTATTCTACATCATCAAAATATTCTTTTGTGCCAACTTTTTTCTTTGAATGCCTAATATTACAAGGTCTATCATTCCAATATTTTATTACTTTATCAATCATAATATTTAATATCCTCTATTTGTTTTTTAACAGAATCAAAACTAAACACTTCATTTACCTTATCCCATGCATATTTAACAGTTTCAAAAAACTTATTTTCATCATCTAAATATTCAACAAATTTTTCTTCTAAAATTTTTAAATCGCATGTTGCAGTCTCTGGGTACAAAATAAAATGATTATCATTTAACCCACCGATATTAAGTGTTCCTGTACTGGCAATTTGTGTTACCTGATTACCTGGAAAATAATCAATGGGGTCTAGATTAAAATGAAATGCACATGATGACCATTGTGTAATAAAATCTTTTAAAGGTATCAACCAATCTTTTTCAGATGAAACTTTTTTATATTTTAATGGTATATTATATTTCTCGCTTATGTATGAAGAAAATTTAACTGTATCAGCAATTCTGTCTTGCCTATGTGCGTCATAAACCCATATTGCTTTATCTTTATCTCTCCAAAAATTATCATAATAATAATCTATATTATGAGGTTGAGCAACAAAATTAAATGGCAAATTAACATTATCACTTAGATTTTTAAATTCTTTTAATTCTGGCCTATTCATCACAACAGCATCACATTTATTAAGAAAATCAATTCTTGCTAAATGTTTTGGATGATTATAATCATAAGGTGGGCCAACCCAGACTTCTTTTATAAAGCCGACTATTTTAGCATTAGGATATTTTTTTCTAATATTATCAACGTCTATCCAAGGAAATTCATCTTTTCTATTTAAACACCTCTCAACTGTCAAGAAAATTAAATCTAAATCTAAATCAGGTAAATCATATTTAAACTCTGACCAATTGATAAAATATCCATTCTCATATAACCAAGGGTAATTCCATGTACTTATATAGCACTCACTTCCAATTGAAACATTAAATTCATTTAATTCCCCTTTAAAATTATAAGGCTTATTATTTTTTACATAATATGAATTTATATTACCAATTAAATCTATAATCAATGCAAAGTTCATTCTTTTTCAACACCCGATAAATTTAAAAAAATATTATAGATGTATTTAACAAAGTCATGCTTATTATATTTTTTATTATAACTTTCTCTCATGTTTTCAACATAATAGTTTTGTAATTTTGAATAATCAGATAAAACATAATCAATTTTTTCTTGTAAATCTGTCCAATCATATTTTACTGCAACATATGTTACATTGTCTTCATATATGAAAGGTTTTGAATCAATAAAACTAACATCTGGTTTTACTAAAACACTTCCAAACATAGCCGACTCAATATCTCTTGGTGCCATAGACCCATAACCTAATGGGGCCATAATAATTTTTGAATTATACATCATCTGATAGTATTTATCTTTGGGTATGCGCTTTCCATCAATTAATTTTGCAATTTTTAAATTTTTATATTTTGACAGTGACAATTCTTCTAATAATTTTCTTCTATGTTCATCATAATATTCTGTTTGACATAAATCGTGTTCATATACGGGTGGATCTGTAGGATAGCCAAACATGCATGATATATCATATTGCTTTTCTGAATTATATTGTAACCAATTTGGTTTAACTGTACTTAGCCAATTACATCCAGTTAATTTCATCTTTGATTTTAAATTGTCTATATCATCAACAGAATAATTTCCCTCTCCCCAATAATATCTACCATTTGCCCATCCTTTTTTATATAAATCAAAATCTTTTAGATATGAATTTTTAAGAAATAATAATGCATTTGATTCTCTAAACACATCAACTGTTCCAATTAGTGTAATTGCATCTTGACCATCTATAATCATGTGATCGCCAGTTATTTTTGATAAAAATTCTAATCCTTTATCAATTGATTCTTTTAATGATTTCTTTTTATCTATTATACTTGCTTGACCGACCCATGCATAATCATAATCATCTGAATCTGTAAATTCTATACCGACTTCTTTAAATAGATTATGTGCATGTAGAAATGGACGAAATGTTGTCTCATTTCTATGTATGTCTCTTTCAAGTAACCTTATTTTTATCACGACTATATATCTTTATAAAATTCGTTTTGTTTTTCCTGTATATCGATTGTCTTATGATGATAAAAACAATATTTTTCTTCATTTGGTAAAAATGAATATTCACGATATCCTTCTAATACTTCATGAACTTCATTTTCCCATCTTATATTTGGTCTGTTTTTCCATATTCTACCTTGCCAATCTGGAAAATTTATCCAACCCTTTTCATTAACTCTCCAATTCCATTTTTTAATATGTTCTTCTGTTATATTTTTAACTGTATTAACTCTTGGCACCCAATATAAATCTATGGTTGGATTAGATTCTAAAATAATTTTTATATTATTTATTAAATATTTATTTGGTATTTCATCAGCATCAATATTAAAAATATAATCCCCAGAACACATTTTTCTTAAAAAATTTTTTTGACCGGCAAAGTCTTTAAATAAATTTCTCTGCTCAAATACTATATTGTATATTGAAACAGTAGCATCCAATATCTTTTTAGTATCTTTATTGTCTGAATAATCATCTAATATTACAATCTCGTCTTCTTCATCTTTATATTTAACAAGAAAATCTATAAGTTTCATTAAAGAATCTGTTTCATTGTGAGTTAATATTGAATATGATATTTTCATAACTAAAACTGATATTCTATAACTTTCAAATTACTTAATGAATTCCAAAAATAAGTTCTATAAATATCTAAATTTCTTTTTTCCATAAAATCTTTAATTACAAATCTATATGTATCTCTTCTTTCAGCTTTAGCAACTTCCCCTGTATTTTTAAATTTAACAAATGTATATGTTGAACCTAATTTATTTTGTGGGTCATCCTTATCTAGTAAAACAGTATTAACTTTCTGTGACATGTCACCAAATAATAATCTAACTTCATTTTCAAGTAAATAATTTAAATTTAAGCCATGAATTAAATTCTTTTTTCTATCCCTATATAAATAAAGAATCAATGGATACTTATCAAAAGCATCCTTTTGATAATAGTTAAATTTCAAAATCATGCCTGGCTTTAAACCTATTTCATTTGACAAATAGTGTTCATTTAAAATTTTTCTATTATGTCTAGTTATTCTTTTTGCCATCTTTTATTTTATTTAATTTGGGTAATGTTAACTTTGTAGGCTTCTTAGAATCTTCACGTTCTTTTATAATAGACTCAACACTTGCTTTTTCATCATCAAGTTTCTCTTTCCATTCCTTAGATAATTTTTCTAATTCTTTCATACAACTATAAAACTCTTTAAATATCTGTACATTACTATCATCATATTTCTTTTCAAAAAAACCACCATCTGGATTAGGATAATCTTTTTGTTCTTTTTTTGGTATATCAACTAACTCTGCTAATGCCCATTTCATTTCTACTTTATGATTTACCATATTGTCAATATTAATCGGATAAAGCATTCCATTTGGTAAAGTCATAATGCCTGGTATCCATATTCTGTTATTCTTAACCCTTGACCAGCCTTTCATATCTTCTGTCAATTTTTTATATTCATGGTTTTCTTCTAAATCTGATTCATTATCAATTTTAAACTTATCTGTTGTTGCATATCCACAACTTAAACATTGCATTAATTTCGAACCATTTTTTTCTATAACATGCAATTCATGTTTAAAACATAACGGACAATTACTTTTTATATCCATTACTCTATGTCACCTTTTTTAGTTTTGGAAGTTTTAATTTAGACAAATTAGATTCTTTATTACTAACTTTTTTTAATTTTGGCAATTTAAGTTTTACATTTGATGGCATATTTTCTAGGTATCGGTCTAAAGTATTATTTATAAGTTCAGACATCTTTGACAATGTAAATTTATTACGATTTTCTCTCATTAATGATTTTGCATTTTCCTTTATAGAAAATTCATTTTTAAATGCATATTTTAAATTCTCAAAAGCAGAATGTTCATTTATAACAAACCATTGACTTTCAGGTATAATAATATCTTCCCAAACAACTGATTTTGACACTTTAACTAATTCTCCATCAACAAGACTTGAAAGTTTATTGCTTAAGAAATCAATATGACCACTCCAATTAGAAGCAATAACAGGTAACCCAACCATCGTTGCTTCTAATAAAGGTCGACCAAAACCCTCACCATGTGTTAGTGAAACCATACATTTAATTTTAGGATGATTATATAACATATTCATTTCTTTATCTAATAAGCTTCCATGAAGTAAATATATATTTGGCAAATCCCACTCACTCGGAAAATTATTTTTAATGCTTTCTATTTTTCTTTTACAATCTTTATAATCAATTATTGAAAAATTTGCACCACTTGTCTTCAATATAAGTGCTGGTTTTTTCTTTAGATTAGCAAATGTTTCATAGAATATTTTTATTAATTTAGAAACATCTTTCCTATCTTCACCAAACCCACCCTGACACCACTGACCTACAAAAAGAAAAGCAAATTTTTCACTAACCTTTGTATTTATATAATTTATAATATTTTTCTCTTCTAAATCTAAAGTTTTATTACCTATTTTAATTGGTTTATATATCTCATCATCTGTACCCTCAAAAATAACTTCAATTTGTTTTTGCACCTTAAGTTCACCGGTTTTTACTTGAGTTCCATCTGGGCGATTTTCCATTTTATCATAAACAGTATTCATAAAACTTGCTTTTGAATGTTGAGAAGGTACAATAATAAGATCCATTTTATTACAACCCTCTATCCATTTTCGAGACACAGCATTAGTTTCTATGCCAGCAGTTATACCAATATTAAATCTACCTACAGTTTCAAATTCATTCGGTATTCTTATATCTACATAAATATCAGGTTGCCTATCAACTTCAGGCGTTGATAAAAATCTATCCAATATTAATTTATGTTTAGAATTACTCATTTCTAAAAAGTTTTTTGGAGTGTCACCCCATTTAACATCCCATAATTTTATATCATACTTGTTTGAATCATAAAATGAATAAAATATAGACCTTGCGTGGTCTCCATAGCCACTTCTAGAACTAAATGGTGCACACATTAAAACTGTCTTCATTATATAACCTCCAATACATATTTTTTTCTTGGTGTCCATTTTTCAAATGCCATATTCATACTATCAATAAACCGTTTTCCCATTTCTTCTGAATCCATTCCTATTTCTTTATTTTTAACGAATTCATATCCTAAATTTCCACATTTTTCTCTTTCTTCTTTTCCCATATCATACCAATATTTTAATGCTTCCCCTGCATCTTGATATCGACACCTATCATCAAAAATATATGGTGTCGCGGGAGAACCCTGTAAGCTTATATTACTTGGCCAAACGGGTTTAACCCATTCTCCATGATCTGTAATTTTTTTATCATGGTTTGAATAAAATTCAATATATTCATCTTCACTAAGATATTTTCCACCGTTAACTTCACCAGAATTTGTTAACACCGGTTTCCTAAATCCACACTGATCTTGTAAACCCCCTGTTACATTAACAACTACGGGTTTTCCAACAGATAAAGCTTCTGCACTTCCTAATCCAAAACCTTCATTTGAAGCTAAATTTATATAAACATCTATAGAATTAAAAAGATAATTCATCTGTTCATCATTAAATGGTCCACTTGTGTAATGCGTAAATATAACATTATAGTCTGGAATCATATTGCTGCATACTTCTGGTATATCCGTACCGTTATCATCTATTGGAGCACAATGAAATACCAATGCACACTCCCTTTGCTTTTCTTCAGGTAACTGATCTACAAAATGCTTATATGCTAACACAACATCACCGGGCTGTTTACGCCGTATATTTCGATTTGAATAAAGAACTTTAAAATTATATTTATCTAAACCAAATTTTTCTTTAAATTCTATAAATTTATTATTGTGTTTATTTACCTTAAAAAATTTTTTCTTTGAAATTCCATGTGGAACATATGTTATCTGCCAATCTTCATAATCTGATAACATTCTCCTGTTTATTCCATAAGTCTGCTTTGATATTGCCATAAGTAAATCACAGCTTCTATAAAAATTTTCATTCCATAATGGGTCGGGAAGATCATCCCAAATATTATAATAAAAGATTGGAATTTTTAATCTTATTTCATGTTCCATCTGATATAGCCACATCCAAAAGCGCGGATCAGTATAATGCAATATTGCATCAGGATTTTCCAATCTTAATACTTCTCTTAAAACTTCAGGATTTCCATATCCACTAACAGGATAAATTTTTAAATACCCATCTTTAACACCTAATTCATCTTGCAATGACTTAGACATATCAAATATTTTTCCTTCTTCAGGATGATTTATAGCACCACCAATTTGTACCCAATCATAATGATTAGCTGTTTCTACAACAATGTCTTTTGAAACAGTAGCTATTCCACTATGCATCCTAAGATCATCTGACATCAACAGTATTTTTTTCTTTTTCATTTTAATATCCACTTCCACTTACTGTCAAGCTATCCATATAATTTAACCTATTTTTAAAGCTTTCATCACTATTATATAAATACATTGATCTATTTATTAATTTTTGCAAACTCATTTTTGTGTTTACTGTATCTGCTTTAAAATTTTTGTATATGTCTTCTATGATTTTAATAGAAGTTAATTTTGTTGAAACCTTCATATTTTGATCTCCATAACGTTTATTTATATATAAATATATATTATTATGAAATGATTAATGTTTTTTTATTTAATTTTTGTGCATAATCTATTGTACTCATTGTTCCGTTTGAAATAACATTATCTGGAATAAATCCTACAACCACATCACTTCTTTCAGCTATTTTTTTATTTCGCTCAAAATAACGCCACTTTGCAAAAGATTTTCCATACTTAAATTCTGGAAGAATACAGTGCATATTATATTGATCGTGTGTTGGCGGAAATTCTTCATACTTCATATCAAACTCTAAAGCATATTTTTTTGCGTATTTATCTGCACCATCTTTACATCCACCACTAACTATTGTAACACCATCACCGTATCTATTTTTTAGCTCAAATATAAAATCTTTAATTTTTATTTTATCTGTCCATCTTCTTGATCCAACTATTGCAATATTCATTTTATTCCTTTATCACAATATTTTGTTTGATTAAATTCACACCATCTACATGAATCTTTACTTGGAGCCGCCTCATATTCTTTAAGTATTCTATTACCCTCATCATCAAATGCACTATCTATAAAATTTGATAAAGAATTAAGTGTTCTTTTAACACTAACAGTTCCAGATGCTGGTGAAAACAACTGAATTCGTTTTTGTGGAAAATCTAAATTTTCCCATAGCTTTCTTTTAACTATAAAATATTCTACATCTATCATATCAATTGGAACATTATATTTTTGTGAATAAAAATGCTTATATAATAATACTTGTGATGTTTTATTTTTATTCTTTTTTTCCTTATCCCTCCAACCCCATGTTGAGGTCTTTATATCAATTATCTTTATTCTACCAGATTGTACGTTTCTAATTATAACGTCAATATAACCAACAAATCTTAACTTCCCCTTTATTTCAATATTTAAAGGAAACTCACAACCAAGCAATTCCCATTTTTTACTAAAATATTTATTTCTATTTTTCTTAAAAAAATCTATAATATTTATACCATCCTGAAAAAACTCTGTTAATTGTTTTTGTGTACAGGGATTTTTTCCACATTCTTTTTTTGATTTTAAAAACTCATCTGAAAGATTCTCATGTAATAATTTTGAAAGGTCTAATGAATCTGCACTTTTTATTGTGTCATTATACATTGTGTCTAAATATGTCTGTAGTGTTGTGTGCATTGCTGAACCGAATACTAAATATATGCTAGGTTCAAATACATTTACTTTATCTATATAGTTTAATTGCCAATGCTTAGGACACTCACTAAACAATGATAACTGTGAATATGATATGTGTGCCATCTTATTATTTTCCTCCACCTGGGGGTTTCTTAATTGTTCAGCCTTTACCCGATTGAGGTTTTGAATATCCGTCCTTGAACCATCCACCACCTTTTAATTCAAATGCTGATTTAGATATTTTCTTTTTCATTCTCTCGTATTTGTCCTGCTTATCTGGATTATAGCAGCATCTCGGACACAACGGTGCCGGATCGTTCATAGACTGTAGTGTTTCTTTTTCAGTGCCACAATTTGTACAGTGCCACTCGTATATCGGCATTTTTAATCTAATTCTTTAAGAAATACTGATGGTATTTCACCACAACTTTTGCACGTGTACACTTGAATTGGCGCAAGAGACTCTTGACCCAAGGGTGACATAATTGCAGATATTTTCTTTATTAAATATGATATTGTAAATAATGAACTATCACATTCTTCACACTTCATTGTCTCTGCTTTTTCTAAATCTATTTCCTGATTCATTGGTGTTGTTAAATCTTTCATTTTAATTCCTCACAAATTATATTATTTTCATTTAAAAAATCTATACCCTGTCTATCTCTATCATATTCTAAAAAATAATATACTTCCTTTATTCCAGATGCACAAATTAATTTTGCACAACTTAAACACGGTGAAATTGAAATATATAATATTGTACCATCAGTTTTAATCCCATTTCTTGCTGCATATGAAAGAACATTTTGTTCAGCATGTATTTCATTTCTTTCAGAATAAACTCTATGTTCATCATTAAAGGTTATAGATGAATATGGTTCCTTATATTTTTTTCTAAAATATTCTTTACAATGTTGTTTTTTTGATGGTGCACCATTCCAACCTGTAGATATTATTCTTCCATCTCTTACAATTATCGCAGAAACCTTAATTCGTTCACATGTAGATCGCTCTTTAAATGCTTCTATTATTTTTTTAAATACTTTTTGTTCTTTGTTCATACTGTTTTAAAACTTCATCAACTATAGAGATAAATTTAAATTCATCTAATTGTTCAATGACCTGCTTACTAAAAAATGTATTATAATCTATAGTAAATTTATCAGCATTCTTATCAATTAAATATAAATCTTCTTCTAATAAACATAATGCACTATGCCTATCTTTTGGCTTTAAATCATTTTCACATAATGAATTAACATAAAACAATAATGGATTATCATTATGAGTTATTTTAACATTCAAAATATCATTTGCCCATACTGATGCCTTTAAATGTTGAGGTATATTCTTTTTATATGATTTAAATGTTTTACCAAATGATTTTGTTATTCCTAATTTGGAATATGGAACACATTCAATATCTTTTCTAAGCTTCATTAAATCATCAATTATTAATTCTTCCCTTACCGATTTTTCAGCTAAATAATTTAATTTAAGCTTAATAAATTTTGGAGCATCTTTTCTAATTATATTGAGACCTTTTATATATTTTTTATTGCTATTTCTTTCAATACCATAATATCGTTTTTTTGAATTTCCAAAATAAACATATTCTAGGTCTTTCTCAAACTTTAAATCCATTAAAAAATACTCATCATTGACAGTCTTACAATATTTTGTTACAAACTCAGACTTTAACATGCCAGTAAACTTGTTAGCTAACGTGTTAGTGATATCACCAGCAGACTTTCCATTCATCTTAACAAAGCAAGAATCAGTATCCCCATAAATAACTGGATGATCCAATTCAGTATGTAATTTAACAGTGGCAAACTTCAGTGCTTCTCTTGCAAAATAAGTTATAGCATCAGCACATTCTGGTGTATATAATCTAAAATAATTAAATCCCATAGCACCATAAGCACTATTTAAAATTAATTTAATAGCTAATTGTTCTCTATATGCCGCATATTCTTCATCCTTAGTAAATTTACCAATAGAAATATTATTGTTTATTTCATTACGCTTCAAAAATAATTTTTTTAATAAAAATGGAAGTAATCCTAATTTATGTGAATGAGCAAAAAATAAATATCGCTCACCAAATAATTCATTAGAATATCCAGTATCAATATATTCTATTCCATCATCATTTAAACCATCTATTATTTCATCCAATGATAAACCAATCTTTTTTGCAGACTTTTCAGATGCAATAAATGTTTCTGGACTTATATTAAATGCCATTATTGTAGTTGGATAAAGACTTGTATAATCTAAAACTGAAACATTTTTATGTACTCCTGGCTCTTTTGGATTTAAAACAATCGCACCAGTATATTTTTGTCTTGATTTTGTTTTTCTAGTTGGAAATATTATTTTATTATGAAATGAATTTAAAATGTAATTGTCAACAATCATAGATTTAAAAAATACCATATTAATAGAATCTAAATTAGCTATTTGTTGAAGATTAATATACAATTCAAATACTTTTAATTTATTGCTTATCTCAATTAATATCTCAACATCTCTAATAGAATAATCTAAAAATGCTTTATAATCATCTATCCAATTTTTCCATGTTTTTTCTTGAAGCTTTTCTATATTTGGATCATCTAAAATTTCTTTAGCTGCAGTTTTTAATTTCCAATTTGATAAATTATAGTCTAAATCTTGTAACGCATTCATTAAATCTATGTGGTCTAATCCATCAATATAAATTTTCCAATATTCACCCCTCTTATATATTGTAACTTTATCTACTGGTGATAATCTTTTATAATCTATTCCTAAAAGTTTACATCTATTTATTATATATGGCAAATCAAATTGTCCAGAATACCAACCAGAAATAATATCAACATTTTTCATTGACACATAATTTAAAAATCCAAATAATACTTCTTCTTCAGTTTTTACAAAAACATACTCAACATTATCCTTTTTAATAATCTCTGGTTCATCAAAATTTTTAGTTTTTTTAGGATTCCAAGAAAATACTGTATATTTTTTTTCATCTGTAGAATACAAAACTATACATGTTATAGGCATTTTTGGACTTTCTGGAGTATTTGCATTTCTATCATCTTTATCATACCACGTTTCGATATCAAAAAAGACAATATTTCTATTACTAGACCACTCTATATTATTATCACAAATATATCGAAATGATGGAGAAATATCTTCTTCAAAGACTCTATATGGATATTTTTTATATAATTGCTTTTTATTTTTTATTGATGTATAATATACTCTACAAACTTCTTCATTATCAATTGTTTTATAAACTTTACCTTCTTCAACTTTAAAGCCTGTGTATTTTGATAAATCGTTTGAATACTCTTTTACATAATAAAAATAATCTTTATAATTATCAGTTGATCTTTTAAAATTATTATCTTCATCATATCCAAATTTATGAATTTTCCACTTACCTCTATCAAATTCTGTACAAATTCTAGATAATTTCATGTTAGAATATAATACATTTTTATTATGCGATGAAACAAGTTTTTTCATTATTTTATTCCCGTTGATCCAAATCCACCAGTTCCTCTATTAGAACTATATGAATATAGTTCATCTTCTGGTACAAATTCTATTGATGGTTCTCCCAGCTTTAATAAAACAAACTGAATTATTTTTTCTTCTGGAGCTATATTTACTGGTGAATTTCCCACATTAGTTAAATGAATGTGGATTTCTCCCTGATAACCACAGTCAACTACACTTGCTCCAACATCTAAATTTTTCTTCAATGCAACACCAGACTTATTGAATGCAACTAGTGCATATCCTTTTGGAACATTTACTTTAATTCCAGAAGGAATAAATACAGATTGTTGTGGTTCCAAGTCTACTGTATCAAATTCTTTAGGTACAAAAAAATCTATACCAGCATCTGTTTCATTTGCTCGCACTGGATCTTTAACTTCTCTAATTTTAGATATTTTCATTTACTTTTTCCTTTATAATATGTTTATCCATAAATTGTTCAACATCACTTAATGTTGATTCAATATTTAGTTTTAAATCAATTAAAATCTTATTTTTTATATGTGTCTTTTTAAAATAATCATGAAATAAAAGCCTCTCAATATTAAAATGATTTTCATCTATTGCTAACGATTTTCCATCATCTCTATTAATTATATTTTTCCCTAAATCAGTTAACATTATCAATAAAACTTTAACATCACCCAATAAATTTAATAAATTATTTTCAAAATCTAAAATCCACTCTGGATTTGCTTTTCTATATAATGGACCATAGATATATTCTCCAATCCATGATCTATTTAATATTACATTTATATTATTTTTCTTTGCACATAATAGCATAGTCAATATTGTATTAAAACTTTCCTTTGCCCAAGCCGTATGATCTTTAGCCTTTAAATATGGCTTTGACGATCCAATTGTCATTATATTGGGTGAAATTAAATAATTTTGCCTAATAAAATTAATTGTTGAATCCTTTCCACATCTATCTAAACCTTCAATTACGATAACCATATTTTTCTCCTATGTTATGGCACATTTTCTAGGATTTATTGAAATTGGCGCCTTAGCCCTTTTTGCAGCTAATTTATAATTCTCATTACAGCTTTCAAATACACTAAATTGGCACATTGAAATTTCAATTCCAAAGGTTGTAAATCTTCCTAATTCACTAGATTCTTCTAAATATTTAAGTTCATCAGAAGATTTCATATCAAACCAATCTATTTGATTATCCCGAATTAACAATATTGCATGAGATGTAGTTTTATAATTGGCTGGAACATCTCTAAATAATTTTGAAAAAGTCTTACTTGCTCCAGGACCAGCTACAACATAATTTGCATTTTCATCTAAATTTCCGTGTTCAACATTTAATAAATTAAATTTATCTTTGTGTTCAATATTAATAATTGTCTGTGAACCGATTTCTGGCATTCTTGCTAAATTTGATGAAAAATGATAACCATAATAATTTCCAATTCCCCTATGTGATGTCAAAAATTCAAATGATTCTTTCATTGTTGGTTTAGTTTTATAAAAATTTATCCAATTATCACTTAATCCAAGAATCCAATATAACATATCACTTGGTCTCATTTTTCTAATCAATTGATCCTGTTTTAATGTTGGTTTAACTTTTTTACATGTTGTACCTAAAATATCAATTAGTGATGGATTATTTCTTGTATAATTCCTAGACGCAGTTTGCAGTGATGTTCTTAATTCAGTTGTTCCCCAAATTTTTGTACCATTTAATTTTGTTAATTCTAAATTATCTAAAATTTTTCTAGTGTATTTTATATTATTTTTAAATTCATAAACATTTACAAAATTCCAATCTGTACCTTCAACTATAATTTTAAGAGTGGAAGACGGTCCATAAAATTTAACAATTGCAGAATTTATTAATCTGTCTTCAAACGTTGCTTTTTCATTATAAAATAAATTATCATTTAACCAAATAATTTCATCATGAAAACTTCTATTTGGATGAAAATATGGTACTGGTTGTCTGTCCAAATCATTAAATCCAGTTTTAAAATTATATTTTGAATTAACCTTAAAAGATTTAAATGTATCAGAGCTATCTATTCTAACTTTCCACTCTCTTCTATTAAACTCTTTAATAAAATTAGAAAAATCCTTTCTAACATTATCATTTGATAACTTTTTTAAATCTGAATAGTTTAATTTTAAAAAATCTGAAGTTTTCATAATTTATATTTTTTGATTTGTTTTTTAATTTGCTTTCTTACAATTTTACTTGGCTGCGTTGGTTTTTTTCTTAAAATTGGTTTAATTCCATTTATTTTTTTATCATCTAAATAACTTAAATCATAATTTACTTGTTTAACTTCTCTACGAAAACAAATAATATTTAGTAATCTTAATTTATCAAAAATAAAAACTGGATTAAAGGCATGAATATTCCATTCTTCATGTAAAAGTTTATATAATTTTAACATTTTTGGATATGAAAAATTTGTCATTCCATGTAATTCTAATGCAAGAACTCTTATGTATGATGGCAAAGATTTTTTAATTATATTATATTCATATCCTTCTACATCTATTTTTAAAATTGTAGGTTTATATTTTTCTAATAAAAAATTAATTGGATATCCATTAACAGATTTTATTATTAAATTTTCATTATAATTTTTTGATGTAATTTTACCAGCACAGGAAGAATTTGTATTATCCTTTATTGAAAAATTAACCTTTGAGAAATCATTATTTCCAGTTACAGCACCAAATAATTGTGTACAATTTTCATATTTCGATAAATTAAAATCTAAGACTTCAAAATTAAATTCGTCCGGTTCTACCGATATTACCTTTGAAACCTTATCGCATATCATTTTACCTAATCCACCTACATTTGCTCCTAAATCAAGAACAATATCTGATTCTGAAAAATCAATTAATGAGTAATGTTTCAAACATTCTCTTATCATTTTTAAATCTACAGAATTTTTTCTATAATAAATGTCTAATTTTTTATAACGTGTTGGTTCTTCTTCAATAATTGTAAAATTTGGTTTTGAATAACTTTTGAATTTAACGTCTAACATTTTCCATCTCAATTAAATTATCATGATTAACCATTATTACTTTAACATTGAATTTAGAAAAAAGTTTAATTTGTTCTGCTTGAATTGGATCATCTTCATAGTGTATAACTACTTCATATCCCTCACTATTTAAATTGTTAATTATATTTGCTTTATGTCTTCCACTATTAATTCTAGTCTTATCAATAAATTTTTTATCATTAAAAAAAATCTTATTATGTATATTGTGTTTTTTTAGCCATTTTAATGTAGAATTAGATTCTTCAAATGATCTACCAGTTATAATAACATCATCCATTGATGATGGCCTAAGACCAACACCATATTCATCTAAATTAATTACACCATCACAATCATAACTTTTAATTTTTTTATTTTTCATAATCACTATGTGCCGTTTGAAATGAATATTCTAAATTTTTTGCTTTTGGATTATTTTGAATTAATTGTGGTTTGGTATATTTAGTTAACTCACGCTTTGCTAATGAATCACATTCAAACTTTGCATCCATAGTTTTCATTTGTAACGGTGGAGTTTTTTGTGTCCATGCAGATGCTCCTCTTAAATAACCAACAATTCCCATTTCAGATGCAACTTTGCAAAATCGTATTGCACTAATAACTACTCCACCAGAATTTGGTGAATCTTGTACAGATAAACGACATGTCAATTCATATCTAGCTCCACCAAAACCATATGCTACTATATCAATATTTGCAATCTTATTATCTGAAGCTAAATATGTTCCACCTGGTTTTTGTTCAACAGTTAAAGATGGTCCAGCATATAGAGTCATTCCTTCAATTCCTAAATTTCTAACTGTATTCTGTCCTTTTAAAACATTTTCCTTTGAAACGTGTTTATCATGTAACCTATTTTGTTTAGCCATATTCAAAAAATCTGTATTTGCAGTTCTTCCATTTTGAATGTGTTCTTGTCCTTGAGTAGAACCACAAGCTTTATTTTCTTGTATATGTTGTGTAACTAAAAGTCCAGAATCTATCATTGAACCCTGTAAAACTTCTGATAGTCTTGAAGCACCATATGCTGACCTCATATCACTTCCAACAATTGTAACATTATTATCAATTGCCAATTGTTCCAATTCCATTGCATCTTCTGTAGAAATTGATGTTGGAACACAATTTACAATGTGACAACCTGCTTTAATTGCTCCTGTTAAATACCAATTAGATGCTTCAGTTGAACCAACTGGTAAATAGCTTATAACCACATCAACTTTATGATACTTAAGCAATTCCATATATCTTTTTCTAGAAATTGCTGGTTCAGCACCAACCCTAAAACTAACTTCTTCTGGATAATCTAACATATGATCCGCTATTCCATCTAACTGGGGACCAGAATAAACTATTGCTCCATTTTGTATACATGTATTATCAATTTCATCAACAATATCCATTGAACAATTTGGTTTTGCTCTTAATGCTGTGATCAAGGGTTTATTTACTTTTCTAATATCAACGTCAAAACCACAAACATATTTTATATTATTAACTGTATAATCTCCTATGTTTGGATACATTAATCCAACCAATTTATTTTGATTTTTAATATAATATTGTGTTCCTTCAACTAAAGATTTAGCACAACTACCTATTCCAATAATTGCAACTCTAATATTATTTTTCATATCAGTTCTCCTATTTTTTTAATTATTATATCCAAAATTATTACATCTAAAATTTGGATATCCAATATGTACACCCTTTGGTCTTTCCATTATTTCAACCTCAAACTGTTTTCCATCCATATCATACCAATGTTCAGGATATTCAATAATTTCACATGATGCATTTTTTCTCATGTTCTCAATAACTAATTTTGTTATTTCCAATCTACTTTCCCTATTTCCATAAAACGATGTACCCTTATACCATCCAGTTTTTGCCATTTTTCTAGATTCACTTTCAACTGGAACTGGTGTTGCTAATTCAACTTTAACCATTTTATCATTCATTAAATTTTCTGTAAAAGTAAAATAATTTGACCATAAACTATTAGCGGCCTGTATTGGATTTTCTTGTCTCATTATGTGATGCCTAATGTCAACTGATCCAAACATTAATGTTACTTTTTTAACACCATCTGGAATCATATCATAAATAAAATTTTTATCTTTTATTGCACCATATAATGTTTTTGAATCTAATCTAATTACTGGAATTCCTTTTGGTGCAATAGATAAAGAGTGGCTATCACCAATTACAACATGATCTTTTATCATTCGTCTCATGGTTAAAGTTTGAATGGTTTCACAAAAATTATCTAATTTATTTAAAAAATCTGAATTAAATTTTTCATAAGTTTTTGGATTTTTTAATCTAGACATTAACATTGTACCTAATTTTGGCATTTCATGGTCTAAAATAATTGAACTTCCTCCGCCTTCTAAATAATTCATCCACCTATTTAATCTTTCCCACAATTTAGCGTCTGCTCCTCCGAATAAATTTAAAGCCCCAGAATAACTAATTCCCATATATAAACATGCAACCTTTAAATCTGTGTAATCAGATTCACCAAATTGCATATCAATATCTAAAACATCTTTCCATATTTTTGCATATGCAGCATTATGAGAATATTTATTTTTTGGAATTGTTCCACTTAATCCAACTATTTTTTTCATATATTAACCTTTATTATTTTATTAAATTAAAATGTCGTTCATAAATATGCATTGAAGCTGCATTCCAAATTATATCTCCAATTTTTAAATTTGGATAAACATCAAGCAAATCTTCTAATAATTTATTCAATACCCAATTTTGCCAAAACCGATCATTTTTATATCCAAAAACTGCATCATTTGATCTCATTTGTACAACACAATTTAATTTATCATCTCTAATAAAATAAGTTACAGCGTTTGTACACATAAAATCTGACATTTCATGCTTATTAAATTCAACTTGCATTGATGGCCTATTATAAATCATAATACTTCTTCTTGTATCTTTATGTAATTTAAGAGTATTTAATGCATGATTATATTGATATCCATTTTCTTGATCAAAAATTACCCATCCATAATTTGAATTTATATAGCCATTATAATCTGCAACCATTTTCCAAATTTCAGGAGGATCTGGCATATCATAAACATATAATGATTTACTTTTATACCAATCTAATTCTTTTTGAACATAATCTTTATTAACTTTACCAAAAATTGATTCTTCATCGGCAATAAATGATTCACCTAATAATTCTATCATCTTTACACCAGTTTTATCAATAACAAAATCATCGTTATTATATTTTAAAACCAATTCACTTTTAATATCATTAACTTTTTTCATTTTATAACCCTTATAATTTAACGTATTAGAATATAATACATTTTCCTAATACGAAGAAACAATTATTTTAAAAATTTTTTAATTTCTTTACTATTTTTATTCTCTTTCCACCATTTTTCTACATCAGATTGCATAATTACTTTTCCTTTAAATTTTGGATTTGGGCAATCTTTAACGAATTTCATAACAATATCGATTGGAAGCATAGCCATTATTTTCACATAAGAATATCTTTTATTGACTTTGCAAAAAATAACCCATTTTACTGTTCTAGTTCCTTTCCATGAATACCATTTTTGATATGATAAATCCCAACAACTTTTTACTTCATAATATATACCTTTATCGTCTCGAATATCCCATAACCTAGGAATGTTTGATGGTTTCCATTTAGTATTTCGCCATTGAGCAGCCGCTTGCTCTGTTATATTTCCTTTATAAACTTTTGGATGCTTAACTCTAGTACCCCAAAGATGTTCCCTTGCTAATGTTCGCATTTTTTCAGTAACCTTTAATTTAACTATCATAACTATACTTCGCAAAAATCTCCATCACAAAATTTTTCAACTTGAGCTTCTTCACCCTTTATCATACCAAATGATAATTTATTTATTTTCGATAATAATTTATAATATGTTTTTTCATTTATTGCTTCATACGGCATTTGTTTATATGCTCCTAAATCATGTCTTGGTAATAAAGATATACCCTTTAAATGGTATTGAAAATAATTTAAAACATTAGACAACTGATCTCCTTCATTTTTTGGATCAAATGTAGCTGTACAACTTACCTGATTATCTGCCCAATGTCTTTGCATAAAAGCTGCCAAACTAAATTGTTCCCAAATAGTAAGTTCACTAGCTGTTTTTATGCCCTCACCAACATCAACTGGAATTTCTACAACAACAGTTGAATCCTCTGAACCAAAAGCAGGTTCTATTTTATATCCTGCTTTTTCTAATGGTTTTAATAATTCTGAATAATTTGATATCCTAATTCTTCGTATATAAAATCTAGATTCTGGATAGTGTAATCCTGGTGTTGCACCAGCCAAAAGAGATACAGTACCTGATGGTTTTACTGATGTTGTTTTTATTGAACGTGGAACAGCTAACCAATCAGAATACTGTTTATCAAGTTCTTGAATGTGGTCATATCCTTTTTCTAACCAGCATTTTAATTTTCCAAGTCCATAGTTTGTTATAAATTGTGCTATACCACTTACTGAACAACCTATTCTTCTATTTCTTAGCATTACTCTATTAGTTTCAGGCCAGTGTGTTTTACCCAATGTAACTGTTTTTGCATACAAATAAGCATATTTTAATGTTAATAAATAATCATCTAAATTCTTATGATTATTTGGAAATGTTTCAACAAGACAACAAAGTTCATATGACTCAAGTGTTTGTTCAAGACAGGGATTACCTCCTGCTGCACGGTGATCTTTGTTATCTTTTCCATTTTTCATTCTAGAATAACCACGCATATTTTCCAACCAAGCAAGACCTGGTTCTCCATTATCCATAATTCTTTTACAGATATCTTCATAATCCATACCTAATTCAGCATATACTGAATTATTTGACGTCCATCCATAAGATTCTCTATGTGGATTATTTTTATAATTTTTCAAATCTAGATATTCTTCATCAAATGGATCTCCAAACACTATCTCTGCTGTTCTCCTTACATTACCAGCAACAACACATTTACCAATTAGATTCATTATATCTACAATTGTTGTTGTAGTTATTGGTGCTCCAACATTATTTTCAAGTATATCTATAATATCATTATGAATTTCTTTAAGAGGTTCTGAACCACTAGATACACCACCGAAGCCCATAATTGGTTCACCAGATGATCTAATTTTGTTATAATTAAAAACCATTGGCGCGGTATTATGAAAATATGAATCTAACAATAATTTAACCGATTCTACCCATCCTTCACGTGTATCCAGAATAACGTATGTTTCTTCATTTCTATCCCTATTTACTCCCTTTATAATTATTTCATCTGCACCTCTTGTATCAAAGCCAACACCAACACCTAACATAGATGCATCCATAAGAAAACAAAACGGTTTAGCATAATCATCTTTAATTGTTGAAGTTGATACAAATGCACAGTTATTTAATGCTGCATATAAACCTCTTTCTTCAGTTATAGAAGTTCCCATGGCCCACAATCCACGGCCTGGTGGCAAGAACTTCATATAAAATATTCTATCATACATTTCTTGAGCAGATCGCTGTGCTTGCCAAGGATTCCAACCGAGCTGATGGTGTTCGATCCATTCTTTCTGCATAGAATATGTTCCTTCAACAACCCTCTTAACAGTTTCCCACCATCTTTCATTTTTTCCGTCTTCTTTTATGCGAGAATATGTTCTCATATAAACTAATTCGCCCAATCCATTAAATCCGAATGGGGGTTTCTTTCGTTTATATTTTGAAATAAAATTTTCAGATAAAATAAATTTACTAAAACTCATATTGTATCTCCAAAAACTTTAATTGTTACTAAAAATATAAATATCATCATTCAACTAAATCCTTATATTTATCAGATAAAATTTTTCTAATTACCCTATCCCTATTATTCATTTTTAATTGCTGTTCTTGCCCATCTGGTGTATTAGATTCATATATATCAATACCACCTATGTTTGTATTAATTTTAGCAGGATATGTTAATCCGTCTGGTCCAAACCTATTTTTTATCACATGAAATCTTCCAGTATTTGCAACTTTATCTTCGATTTTTCTAGATAACGATATAACAAAATCTGCTGTCATAACTTTTTGATAACTTTCTGCAACCTTCTGTGCTTCAATAACATCTTCATCTAATGCAGAGCGATTAGCTTGAGATGCAGTCCATATTGGTATTTCAAACTGTCCTGCCAATCCTCGTAAATCCTCATAAATATTTCCAAGTGCATGTCTAACTTCCTTTGCATATCCAATATCTCTCATTATATCTGCATAATCCAATATAACCAAATCGACACCTTTTCCAAACGATTTAAATTTTTGTAGATGAGCCTCTAATGTATTTATAGTAGCTGTCTTAGTTGGAAAATATTTTATAGTTAAATCTCCCTCTATAGGTTCTAATTTTTTAATAACATCTTCTTGATGATATTTTAGATTCTGATTTGCTATTCCAGTAAAACAACTATCGTATCTTAATCCAACATATGCTTCATTTAATTCTAATGTATAATGTACAACAGATTTATTATTTTTTAATGCACCTGCACCTATTGCAGACAAAATCCAAGTTTTTCCAACACCTGCAGGAGCAACAATTACACCTAATTCTCCGGAACCTAAACCACCTTGCATCAATTCATTAATTACATCCCATGGTGTTCCAATAACGTCTCTAACATTTTCTACATATCTTTCTTCTATTTGTGTTAAATATTCATGGCCAAAATTTCTCTCAATTCCTGCATTCATTGCATCATCTATTAATGTTTTTATTTCAGCAAATTCACCATTTGTTTCTAAAATATCAACAGATTTTATAATTGCATTTTTAAGTTTTTGATTTTTAAAAAAATCTAATGTTTTATTTTGTACAAAATCTAAATCATTAGCTTGTAAATTATTATAAATTTCTTTTAATGTTTCTAATATTGCAGTTTTTAAAACATCACTTTCTACTTCACTTATTTCAACTTTATAAACATCAAACGTTATTTGTTTTTTATAGTTTTTATAATATAATTTACATTTATTGACCAACCACTTTGCTGCATCTGTTTCATAATAATTTTCATCTAATATATCATAAATTTGCTCTAAAAAATTAGGCTTAGTCATTAAGCAGGCTATAGATTTTATTTGAAAACTATGTCCAAACTGTGATAGTTTATTATCCATTTGAATACCTAAATCTATCTAATCGTATAAATTCTGTAATCCATGTTTCCATATTTGGAATATGACTCCACAATTTATCTTGAATAAACATTGTTGAAAATTTATATTTTACCAATTGTGGAATTTTTTCATGTATAACATTTTGAATTTTTAATTTATTATGATTACCAATATCTACATTGTGCAATTGCATTAATAAATAATTACGCTTTAATAATTTATAATTATTCTTTATATTTTCAAAAAGCTTTATTTTTTTACTAGTTTTATCAATAAAATAAATTAAATCTTTAATATCAAATTTTTTATTTTCTGATATTTGTGGAATATTTTTAACTATTGTTTTTATTCCTGCTCCCCTTATACCATTTATATTATCAGACTTATCTCCATCTAAAATTTTAAATGTTAATAAATTTTTTGATGGTATACCATATTCTTCAAAAATTTTATCTTTATCATATAATATTTTTTTAGTTGGACTCCAAATTTTAATGTTATTATCTACTAATTGTAAAAAGTCTTTATCAGTACTCATTATAATTTTTTCGTCTTTTAAAACTGTTGTAGAAATATATGCAATTACATCATCTGCTTCAATATTATCTATTGATAAAATGGAAATAGGTAATTGATCTAAATATTTAATCAATCTAGATAACTGCATTCTCATAGAATATTCTTCGTCCACCGGTGAAGTAGACCAATCAACATTTCTATTAAATCTATGTCTTACTTTTCTTTGTGATTTATATTCAGGATATAATTTTTTTCGTTTTTTTGTACCATTTTTACCATCAAAAACAATAATACATCTAGTGGGCTTTAATCTTGATATTGAATACCTTACTGATTTCATAAAACCAATTATCCCTCCAACATGTACACCATCATCGTTAATGGCTGGGTTCGCACTAAATGCACGAATAAATGTATTTAATCCATCTATAATTAGAACACGGCTATTTACATTTAATGAGTCTTTAGTACTTTGTTCATGTTCTTCGTCTATTTCCTGCAATATGGAATTATAATTATTAGAGTTCATCTACAACTTTATCTGTTTCAATAACATCGTCTAATCCCAACTTATCAGATTGATATTTTAAAATAGATTTGTCACAAATTAGCTTGTAAATTTTTTCTTTTAATTCTAAATCATTATCTAATTTTTCTGCAAAATCTTTAGATAAAAATTTTATTTCCTTAGATGTATCAGGATCAATATAGGTATACCATGCACCAGCGGTTTTAACTAATTTATGTTCTTTCATAACAGTTAACCAACTATCATAATCACTTATACCCCTATCAAAATACAATATAAATTCAGCAACCCTTAATGGTGGTCCTAATCTGTTTTTTATTACCTGTGCCTTAATTTTAATACCAATTGTATTCTTTTTAGCATCTTTAATCTGTCCTGCATTTTTTAATCTAACACGTGTTGACGCATGAAATGGAAGCGCTTTTCCTCCTGATGTAGTCCAGGGATCTCCAAACATTACACCAAGCTTCTGTCTTAATTGATTTGTAAAAACTAAAGCAACTTTCTGTCTTGCTATCATCTGTGTTATCTTACGCATTGCTTTTGATATAACTATTGCCTTTGAAGTTGCCCATCCATCTTTATCAAAATCAGCATCCATTTCAACTCTAGTTGATGCTGCAGCCAAACTATCAACAAGAATAGTTACAAGCCTATCTCTATCAGATTCTCGTATTTTAGTTACAATATGTTCTATTGCTTCAAATATTTCTTCAACTGTTTCTAATTGAATATATAGCATTTTTGAAACATCTATTCCAATTGCTTGTAAAAAATCTTGAGAAACTGCAGATTCAGTATCAATATACACTGCAACACCACCTTTCTTTTGAGTATCAGCTAAAACATGCGCGCCAACTAAAGATTTTCCACTTCCTTCTAAACCATTTAATTCTGTAATTTTGCCAACACCAATTCCACCATTTGGTTTATTTGAAATAGCAATATCTAAAATAGACGATCCGGTTGATATCCAATCCTTAACATCTGTTGGTGACGCTTTATTAGAATCTAAAAAATAAGCAACTTGATGTGTTTTGAATTGTTTATTGAGACCGTCAGCGATTACAGCAGCAAGTTCATCTTTTCCTACCATATAAAAACTCCTATTTAATTATTTTGGGCGAGACTATGCTCGCCCTTAATAATGTTTAAATTAATTATTCGTTAAATAATTTATCAAATGCATCTTCAACATCTGTAGCACTATTTGTGGTTGAAGATTTTTTTACAGTTTGATCTGATATTGTTGATGTTTCATCTGTTGGATTTAGATAGTTTGACAAAGCTTCTTTTAATTCGTCATATGTTGGTTCATTATATAACTTTGTTAATTCTGATTGTCCATTCAATAATTTTTCTAAAATATCATTATTTTCAGTTAAAGGAGTTTGATTTGGTTTAACACGTATTGTAATTTTTCCAAATTGATTTCCTGCTTCTTGTGGTGTTTGTTTTTCAACAACAATATCTCTACCATTTATTGAATCAGCAATATCACCATAATCTGGATCCGCAATAAATCCCAAAAGCTCTTGATATACTGTCTTACCGAATCCCCAAAACTTTACACCTTCACGCTCCTGTCCACGAACAATAACTGGAACAAAGGTTCTCATTTTGGGTTCAAGTTTTTTGCCCTGAATCCATTCGTCTCTACTACCTGCCTGTTTAAGTTTATCGGCAAACTCATTTATAGGATCTGGTCGTCCAAATGAAACTGGAGATAAGTAGGTTTTATTGTCACCTAAATTATAATGAAAATACAACTCTATAAATGGATTTGCCTTATTAAACTCATAAGGTACCATTCTGATATTAGTTTTTCCTGGTTGTGGTTTCCAGAAATTTTCTTTTGTTGAAGTTGTGTTTTGAAGTTGAGATAACTTTTTTTTGATTTGTTCAATATCCATTGAATTTCTCCTTAGTATTTATGTTTTATTATTTAATGTTTATGGTTTAATTGAAACCATATAACCTATTCATTAATATATATAATGAAAATATTTCAAAATCATTTTTTATTTTCGTATTTTTTCCACTTATCTATAGGACATTCAGCAGTTGCATAATGAGTTTTAACATTCATAAAACAACCGCATTCAGTACACCTACCATCTTTTCTGTTTGTATCAGGATTAGTTTCATCATATAATAGATAAGGACATTGTTTGCAGATTTCCCATCTCTGTTCTGCAATATTCTGTGGAACTATAACCTGCTTTCCTTTAACAAAAGCTTTTAAACTTCTCCAGTGATCGGTTGCCAAATTTCGTATCATCTGAGATGCTGGTGGAAGTTTTTTTTCTCCCGCTAACATCTTTTCTGTATTATCTATCTGTTCTAATTCTTCTTCGGTTGCAGGTCGGTCTATTGTAGGCTTAGGCTTATATGTCAATTAACACCTAGATGCTTTATAAGTCTATCTAATTTGTCTTCAAGAGCTTTTAATCGTAGATCAACTGGTGCTGTTACCTGTGGCTGCTGTTGGTTTGGTGCATTTCTGATTCTCTCCTCGAGCTTATCTGCTGGTATGAGGTTTGGAAGATGTTTATTTTCCTTCGACCATTTTTTATATCCTGTGCGCCATTTCTTTATCTCATTATTTGAAGATCCAGGTCTAGGCATTGGTGGTGGCATAGATTTCGGTCTTGGCATAGCAAGGAGTTCATCAGCAGTTTTGAGATTTGGAAGATGTGAATTCTCATCTGTCCATTTTTCGTATTCAACTTTCCAATTATTTTCTTCACCTTTCTTTGCATCATGAAAAGGTACACGTGGTGCTGGACCTTTAGGTCTGGGTGGAGGTGGAATATCTTCTCCATTTATCCATTTTAATACAATATCTTTATCACGATAACCACAGACATGATGTCCTGTTTCAGCATTAACAAACAGAGGTGTGCCGCATCTTATATTATGCTTCTTTTTAAGATCTTCAGCTATATCTTTATTTTCTTTCTCTGCCAGATCAAGTCTTAAGATATTGTGATCTTCTTTGTTTAACTCTTCAACAACAGAATCTGCTTGCTTACAAAAAGCACAACCTATTGTGTAAAAATAATATAGTTTTGATTCATTGCTCATAACCTATCTCCTGTGTTTTTATTTGATATTAAATATTAACTATTTTAAAAATTCTAGTATTAATTTTATTTAACCCTTCAGAATTTGTTACCATTATCATATTTTTGAAATTTTCCCAGGGCACTTGATACCCTGTATCAAGCACTCCATTATTTAAATTTTTTATAACCTCATTTAATGCATTGATTGTATATAATGTATTTGAATACTTTTTTCTATGCAATGAAATTGTATTTGAAACTAAATTATAATCTATTCCCTCATCAGATTCTACATTATATGTGCATATAAGTTCTCTAATATCATCTTCATTTTGAAGAACATAAATCTTATTAAAGGCTATTGTATAAGACTCTTTTATTTTACTGATTGTATTATCAATATTTCTTTTACTTGTAAATGTGCAGAGTAGTTGTGTTTTCATATTAAGCAATAATCTTAATTAAATTACCAGCAAATACTGAATTGGGTCTCATAACTACTTGTGTAGTTCCATCTTTATATTTATATATTTTCATTTTAAATCCAGGATTAGGACTAAATTTCATATGACTGTATGATGTGATTCCATCACTTACCTCTAGTTCACCAGTTCTAGTATTAGCATCTATATTTCCGAATGGTTGAAAATCTATATCCGAATTGTGAACCTTTTCTAATATCAAGCCAGCTCTACAATACTGATCTAAAGAATCTAATAATAACTGTTTGTTTTCTAAATCTAAATCTTTAGGAAGTGTTCCTTTATCCTGCCATAGTGATATCGTATCTTCAGCCCAATCTCTAGTAGAACGACCATTTGGTAATAGTAATTCACCTTCTATCATTTCATTATCCCTAGCCCACTTTTCTATAGAGTCCAACTGACCCTTTCCATTTGCTATTCTATCTGATGTTAATGGCTGTTTAGCTGTGCCCATAAAATTATTATGTAAGTCAATAACTTTAGTTAACATTTCAGAAGTTTTCTTGTTTTTAAATTTAGTTATTCGTATCTTATCGGCCGCACCAGAAGCAGCTCCACCATCCATCTTAACGCTAAGTCCGCCGGCTTTCTCCAGTGTAACAACATAACCTGTACCCGACGCTAATTTTTTAAGATAATCTGGATTATTTGAATCCAGACCTGATAAATCTGGGTACGAAACTAAATCTACTACCTTAACTGTCTCTCCATGTGGAGCTTCAGTTGGAATTCCATTTTTATTCATAGATAGCATAACTAAAGATTCAGTCAAATCAGCTGCACCCTTACGTATGGAATTGACTTTATTCATCTTATCTAATATTTCCAAACATTTCTTCTCATATTCAACTGGGTCTTCAATATCTGAAAGAGACTCTACCATACCCACTATTTCTTTTTCAGCAGAAGTTGGATTTTCTCCCAGATGACCCTTAATAGAATCTGCTAAAACTATCGGTCCTTCCTTTGTAAGCCTATCTCGTCCTTCGGGTGTGGTAACGTCCTGACCATCTATAAGCTGTACAAACTCCGCTTTTTCTAGATCGGCATATAATTCCATTTGATCATTATATCTTCTAATTGCTTTTATTGTTAATTTGGCTTTCTTTTCAGCGTCTTCACCACTTAATCTTTGTGGACCCACCATCAATTCTGTCAATTCTTTTATCAATTCGTCTCTTTCTGGTTCAGTCTTTCTAGTCATGACATGACTTCCAATGGTTACGGATGTTATTACTGATGGATCGTCATCCGAATACGTCTTTTTAACAGTGTGTTCGATCGGTTTTCCTTTTGCCATTTTACCAATAGTCAATGTCTTACCACCTATCTTTGGTGGAGCAACTTCTGCTGCTGATGTTGTAGCTGCAGTTGTTTCTACTCCCTGATCTAATAGTCTATCTCTAACTGCCATTGCAACTACTCCAGTTCCAAGCTCTATTTTATTCCTACGACCCTGTCTAAAATCTCCAACATCACTATTTGACATATATATGGCAAGTTCTGGATTAGACATCTTACTGGTATCCTTTATCTTAGCATATTTATTAAACAATTCTATGTCTTCCTCTGATAAATCTTCATTAGCTTTAAATTTATCCAATATCAATACAAATTTATCTTTATCACCTTCATCCCATGGTACCTGGTTTAAGTTATTAGAAGTTTTATTATATACTGAATCTAACTTATTCTGTTCAGATTTATTTTTTGGTTTCCATTTTGTTTCCTTTTCCTTATCATCAACAAATGGATCTGCATCTATTTTCATGGGCTTGGGCTTTGGTTCTTCTTTTTCATCTGGCTCATCACCACCAATTTTAACAAACTTACCTGCATCATCTTTTTCAAATGTGGGTGTATCCGGTTTTGATTTGCCGTCAGGACCTACATCCTTTTTTAATTTATATTTGCCATATCCAATACTAATATATTTATCAGATTCATCAGCTTCTCGTAATTTACCCAATAGAATTTCAGCAAATTTTTTAGGATATCCCATCTCATTTAATGTCTCTTTTAACTTTATACGGTGAATTGGATTACTCACATCTGGCATGCCATTATCTACATTGTACGACCACTCTCTAATTATATTATCTAAATGTTTATGTGTTAAGTGATTAAGCATATTATAACTTATTAGTTACATCTCTCATTAAATTGTAATCAAAACCTACTTTGACCTTCGTTAAATAAATATCAGATTCTAGAATTTTTTTTATATTTTTCAATGCTTTTTCTCCATCTCGCTTATCAAAATCAATGAGAAACGAATCATATGTATATAAAATTAAGTTACTTTTAATCATATATAAATATCTCTGTAATTCGATTATTATCTTAATATTTTGTTCGGTCTCAACCGCTTGTATATAATAATTAAATAATTTAGTTTTTGTAATTTCATTATGATTATGTTTAAATATTGGTCTTTTATATATCGGTGTCTCTATTTTTCCTGTTTTATTGAATTCTTCCCATAATACTGTTATTAAATTATTAACAGAATCAAAAAATGGATTTAATTGAATTATGTCCCAGGGTATACCCCCATAAAGATATTGAAATGTTAACTTTTTCCCTTCTTCTCTATCTACACAATATAACTTTGCTAAATGGTCATGTGCCGACCCTTCTGGAAATGTATAATCAATTAAATTTGCTATTAATCTTACATGACATGCATCATAATCATATTCAATAAGATAATCATTATTAGGTATTATTAATTGTCTCTTATCACTGTCTAAAGCAGCAAAATTTATTCCACCAAAACTATTTGACGGCCTTCCAGTTGTTGTATATAATGAATAATTTGTAAATAATTTACCATCTGAAAGATGTCTTTTTGATTTTTCATTGAAACATTCTTTAACCTTTATTCCTGATTTTTCTATTGAATATAAGGCTAACATTGCATCATTGTTATATTTTTCATATGAATCAAAATTTATTTTATTTCTATCATCCCAAATACTTTCAATATTTTTTGAAATCTTATCACAATATTCTAAATGCTTATAAATTGGTATGACTTCATTAATATTTTTTAGTGAATAATATCTATCATAAAGAAAATTCATTGCATTATTATGTATTTCTTCCATAGGTTTATTGTAAATATAATAATGTAAGAGATTTATATCATATACTTTCTTAAACGAATGAGTATGTAATAGAAACTTCTTATTTGGAGTTAGTATTGTTTTATCTTCTAAAAAATCAAAACTATCAACACCAAACTGATCGTGATGATTTAATGTCAATATTTTCGATTCTTCATTTAACTTCTTTGCATATAATAATGAGAGACTATTATCACTATGCAATGGATGTAATAAATTATCTGAGAATATTGGAATAACTATGTATTCTTGCATTATAACCTTTATTTAATATAAATATAACAATTATTTCTTAAAATTATTTTTTATTTTACAGAAACAGGGCCTAATGGTTTCTCTTCTAAAGCTTTTTTATCCAATCTCTGCTTTTCAATTTCTCCAAGATATTTTTTTATATCTGATATTTCATCGAGATCATTATATTCAATTATATCCCAATATTGGTCCTTTATAACAAAATAATATTTTTTATCTTTCTCAAGCGTTATCTTTCTCTTTGTTATATATTCTTCTTTACCTGTACCCATATTATATTCTTTTGATATCTGCATAACCTTATTTTCATAGTATCTATTTAATGCTTCATTTGACGCGAACGGATCTGCATCAAAATCAAATGAGGGCATAGTCCATTTTAAAGTTATATCAGTTTTCTTAGTCGCAATAAAAGAAAACTGATAATCAAGTTCTGGAAATAAATGTACATTTGTTCTAAATGATTCAATATTTTTCATTTTTGACAAATAAGACCCGAAATTCTGAAGACCTAATGAATCAGTAAAATATGATTTTTTTATATAAAAATTCTGATCTAAAAATAATTTATCTACAATTTCTTCAACTAAACCTGGTAAAACTTGCATTAATCCCTTTATTGATGTTGTCCAACCAGATGTTGTAACTTCATGACTTATTTCTGTTATTAAAAAATATACTTTATCTCTATATTTTCTTGGTAAATAATCAACTCTAAATTTATTTCCAGGTAATAATCCTGATATTCCATACATTGTTAATTGAACTTCAGCGAATAATATGTTTGCTGCTTGTGATCTCTTATCATGTTTTTCTTTTGCTTTATTACTCCAATAATCAAATTCATCTTTAGAAAAATGTTCTTTATCAGGGTTGGGATCATTTTCTCTTTCCTGCTTTAATTCTCTATCATATTTTATCTGTTTTGCCTTTAATTTATTTTCTGGAGAATCGTCTCCTTTAGTAGCAGTAGTATCTTTATTACCTACAAGATTATATAATTCTTCCGAAAGTTTATTATTATAAGTATCTTTTTTACTTGTCTGTTTTAAATCTAAAACACCATAAAATGCTTCTTCTCCTGTCGCTGTTGAATCTGTTAACTTATAATGTTTATCTTCATTTGCTTCTGGAGTGGGAGATTTAACTTTTACATTTGGCAAATAATTATAATTAATATTATCACCCTTTTCTAAACCTTCTATTGAATATCTTTTCTCAATTTCTTTTGTAACATAAAGTGAATCGATCCCTGAATTTGATTTTAACTTTGTCGACCTTCCAAAATTAGATTGTGCAAATATTGCATCTTTTAATCTGCCTGAAGGCAACCCTATATTTATTGTGTATCCCTTTACAATTGTATTTGGTGAATGTGGTTTAAATAAAAACGTGTTTTTAAACTCATCTTCAGCCGTTGTATCATTTATAACTGCTTCTGAATCGATTACAGAAAGTTTTTGTTGTTTTGGAGAATCAGGTGAAAAAATTGTTAAATTATATACATATTCTGAATTCTTATTTATTTCATTTAATATTATTTCTACAGCTTCTTTTGTAGTATTTGATTTTTGAAATGCATTTTTTATTAAACTTACCTGAATAAAAATGCTATATATAGAACACTTATCTAATATTTTATCTGCTTCCCAATCTTCCTCTTCTGATTCATATTCTGACTGCAATGAATATAAAAACCTTAAATCTCCACTTATATGTTTTGTAGTTTGTTGTCTAGCATAAAGATTCTTATTGAATTCTATTTCAGATATTGATGAATCCCAATCTATTCCAGACTCCGTATTCTTATCAAATCCTGTAACTCCAAGATAATCATTTAATATTTCTCTTTCAAAAAACTTCCAGCTTACAAATATATTTTTTGGATCAGCCATGTCGGCAGTTTCAGGCATATCAGAAATACTTTCATATCTTGCACCTACCCAGAATACTTCCTTATTATCACCCTTTGGAACATTTGGATTATTACTTTCTTGATATTTATATAGATATAACGAAGCCCACCTATAAAAATATTCTTTAGATAAAGATGGCTGTTTAATATCTTTATAAAGCATACTATTTAAAAAATTTTTATCGAATGTTTTAGTAGCTTCTACCAATACAACTCTATCAATTTCATCTACTATATTTCTTCTTATATTTCTATCAACACCTATATCTTCACTCATTAGTGCAAAGTTCTCTGATAATAGCTCTAATGTACATTCAAATGAGCCATCTTCTCTTATATTTGTTTTTGCATCAATTACTCTACCAACAGTTGTTTGTAAATCTCCAGCCGATTTTTTTACTGGGCCATCTTTGCCAAAGATTCTGTCAAATATATCATTTTTTGACATTTGTTTTGCTTTACCATCATCAAATATTATAGTATTCGGGTCATATAAATGTGCAGTATCCCAACCAAAATCTATAAAAACTCTTGCACCAATATTTAAAAAATATTTTGAGTATATCTCATCAAAATCAGTTAAATTATACACAATGAAATTAACAGTGGTGTTTAAATATAAAGGAATGTGTTTAACAATACTTGTCCCTTCAGTTCTTTGTGATATAGATGTTATTCCAGCTGGTGGTCTTAAGAACTCATTATTATTTTTTTCAAATTCATTATAAAATATTTTTTCATTAGCTTTCTGTTCTACAGTATCATTTGGAGAAACAACCTGTGTTGTATCGTGATTGCCTATTGAATATATTTTTGTTTCAAGTGTTGAAACTTTATCTATTGTCTTTGTCTCTTTGTTATATATTTCATCTTCTTCCAAATCCCAATTTGGATTCGGATCTTCTTCATGCTCCCAATTATAAATCGGTTCAGCTTTTGTAGCTTCAATTGCTGTCCAAATTCTTGCGAATGGTGTTCTAGATGAGAGATCAGCTAATATTTGGCCAGTTTCACCACCTTGAGGAAAATTATATTCAGAGCTATACATATCAACAACATCAACTAAATTGTCTGATGCACCCTGTATTGCTTCACCAAAATTTGCAGTTCTAGCTAACTCCTGGCGTAATGCTAATTTTTGCTTGACATATGGATCAATATCACTCCCGAAAACATTTAATTTTAGGGCCATTATATTCCTATTGCATCTTCAGTTGAGATGGGTACTCTTATTTGTAAACCGCCTTCCAAATTCATTGACTTTAAATTATTTACTCTTGCAATAAACCACCATAAATTTGGATCGTTATAGTATTCTGATGCTAAATTGTCTAATCTGTCACCTTCTTGTGTTATAAGCAAAATATCACTGTTCTTTTCAGGGACTTCTCTATATAATGTTGTATTATATTTTGATCTGTTGTTTTTTGTTGTTATTTGTGTTGTTCTATATCTTGGCATGGTTATTATTCGCCTTTATATCCAAAGAATCCTTCATTTGTCTTATCTTCATTAAAACCTAAACTTGGAAC
>Ga0209128_1000360_pt1 | contig 34510 bp, 52 predicted proteins | sample ETNvirnome_6_100_FD_184072 | JGI IMG/M metagenome (GOLD analysis project Ga0209128, IMG submission 184072) | Marine viral communities from the Pacific Ocean - ETNP_6_100 (SPAdes) (version 2) | ecosystem: Environmental > Aquatic > Marine > Oceanic | place: Pacific Ocean | collected 2013-06-19
GTTTTCGCAAAGTATAAGCCGCAACCATCATTCGCAAAGCACATTTGTTACCGAAGTTAAAAAAGAAAACTCCCTTAGACATAGTTTTAGCCTTTATTTACCTTTTGGGGCCGGATGCTGTCCGTACCAGATGATGTTTTTCTTACGTTCAATCCTTCTGAATTTCTTACGCTGTTCTACCACTCTTTTTTCAACTTCGGTTATTTGGTCAGATATGTCTTTTACATCTGCATCAGGATGTTGCAGCAAACCGTGTAGTACATCTCTTTCTTCTTTCACGACATCCAAGTCTCCCCTGGCTTGGTCTAATTGGTCTTTGATGGCTTTCTTCTCTTCTTCCGATGCATTTGTGGGAACATATTCAACCTTGTTCTTCTTCTCTTTCTTTGCTGCCTCTTTAATCTTTGCCCTTCGATCATAAAGACCTTCTGTTCTTTCGTTTGTTACATCCGGCAACATCGCAGTAGCATCTGCAACCGCCTCATCAAAATCGACAAACGGGAAGACCTTCAAAGCAGAATCTGGATTACAGTTAAAAACTTCGAACCCATGATCGTCGAAGATGGGCTTCAATTGAGTATATCGTTGAACCAAAAGCTTGTAAGTGTTCATGTTATTGTTTTGCGAAGACTTGGATCTATCTTGTTCGAAGTGGTATTTGTTTTTCTCGTCCATATTAAAATCGACGCCCAACAAATACAGTTTTCTGATCCCAAGATAAAACATAAGCCTTACGGCGACCAGCATTACAGATCGTCCGCCGCCGAAACTTTTGTGATTTCCCCAGTTAAAAGTATCTTCAAACAGAAATTGTTCAGCTTTAAAATGCTCATTACGCCGAAAGTACCAAACGTTGGGGCAGTCCCCAACCTTGACTTTGGAGTCTTTCCATTTCTCATTATCAAAAAGAGTCTTCTCTGTATGACAAAACGGAACGAATTTCATGATTGCGGGATCTAACCACGTACTTTTTATAAAATTGCCTGGGTCGTCAACGCATGTCCATATGTTGGGGCGAAAAGATGCGACAGAATTATTGACGCACATTGTGACGATACCCGGTTGCTTAAGTTTTTCTTTGTCTATGTTCTTAAAAGATGGGCCGCCGCAAATTAAAAAGGCGCTTGCCCCTTTATACATGTCTCCCATATAGATAGAGTGACCATCTCTCGTAAAAATCATAGCTGGCGGCTGAAGATATCTCCCGATATGGAATCCTTCGTGCCGTTCTCTGCTTTGTCTTAACCGAGAATGATCTGTATCATCCCTAGCCTCGCCTCCCAAAGGCTTGTGGATAATACCGCTGATTTCTTCACCGACATCTGTAAAATAGCCTGGTGGAACTTTTCGAGCCATCCTCTCTCTCCATAGGAACAACGTCTACCACTGTAATCGACCAGTAATAGACTGTTCCTACAGTCTAAAGGATAGCGTCAAATCAGACACTAATTTACGAGATCTGAAAGTTCGTCAGGAGAAAGAATCAACAGCAAGTTCTCAGCAGCCAATTCTTTAGCTTTTACCAACTTCGCCCTGTCAGGCTCTCCGTCACCATCGACAACATGAGTTGTCTTTCTGCTAACCGATCCACTCATCTTTCCGCCCAGAGCTTCAACTTTATCCTTCCAATAATCCTTGGAAGGCTCGATGCCGCCTGTTATGCAGAAAACCTTTCCAGTCAACTTGCCGGTTTTGGGATCTTCAACGTCAATATGATCCAAAAGAGCATTGATAGCGTCTGTATTAGAGACAAAGAAGTCATAAACGCCTTGAGCAGTTTTTGCCCCCACTCCCTCAACGCTTTCCAAATCCTCAACAGATGCCTTGCGAATGGCTGCAAAACTTCTGAAGTGTCCAGACAGTTCTCCGCTTGTCCCTTTTCCTGCACCCGGAATACCAAACGAAGTCAGGAATTTCGATAAAGGAATCTCTTTCTTACGAGACCTGGCGATGGCGATAATGTCCAAAAGACGATCATTGTCTTTGATCTTCTCAGGCTCATCGACCATATGAATGCGAGCAATTGCAAGAATAGCGTTTCGACTAGTTACGCCTGCTCCAACCAATTGAGTAACCGTCAGGTCATACAAATCGGCAGGACGAACAACGTCCCCGTTTTCTACCAACTTGCCGCAAACGTCTTCAGCAACACCCTTCGCTCCAAAAGTCTGGAGAAAATGAACGAGCATATTAACGTTCTGGGCAGGACATCCAGAGCTATTGGGGCATTTGAGATCATATGTACCCTTGTGACTTCCTTCAACAACATCCAACGCATGACCGCATGACGGACAATTGCGAGGATACTTCTGTTTGCTGATATCAATATCAGGGACCTTGTCGTCGCCAGCGTCGAGCTTAGCAACGAATCGATTCTTACTATCGAATGTTCCAAGGCATTCGGGAATGATCTTGCCAGATTTTCGAATCTGAATTCTACGACCAATCTTGATATTATTCCTGGCGATGAAGCCAAGACTGTGAAGAGAGCATCGTTTGACGGTCGTTTGGGCAAGCTTTACGCCTCGGAACAAACCAACCGGCGTAATCCTTCCCGTTCTTCCCGTTGCCCATACTACGGAATCAAGAGTTGGACTAGCAGTTTCATCTGAAAACTTCCAAGCAAGCTTAGAACGAGGGTTGCCGGTATCTTTGTCGTTGGCTCTTCCTAACTGTTCGGACTGTTCAAGATCGTTTGCGGAAATAACGATGCCGTCAACTTCATAGTTTAAGTCGGCTGCCTTGTCTTCAAGAACTTGGAGAAGTTTGGCATCAAACTTTTCGATTCGAACATGTTGAATACCAAGCTCCTGGCTACACCATTTGGCCCGTTCAATTTCAGTCTTGTACGGAGGATTTCCAGCGTCCATCCATTCAACGCTATGAGCAACAAAGCTAACGCCACGCTTAGCCGTAATCTCAGGATTGTCGAACTGATGGATGCCACCAGTAGTTGCGTTACGAGGATTGGCAAACGTTCGCTCGCCATCTTCGGCCCGTTTCTTGTTCAGAGACTCGAAAACATCTTTCATCGTTTCGAGTTCTCCACGAATGCAAACGCTTAACTGATGAGGAAGCGTAACGGATACACCCTTGACATGAGCCATGTTAACCGTAACATCTTCGCCAACAGTTGCGTCTCTTGATCGAAGACCGGCTCGTTCCAATCTCCCGTCAACGTAATAGAGAGAGACAGCTACGCCGTCACGCTTGTATCCCATGGCCAGGAATTCTGGATCAAGCTTTTTGCTTTCAGGTATGCCAAGACGTTTCTTGCAGTCGTTGACCCATTTGATCAGCTTTTCTTGACGAACCTTGAGAGTCCCATTCGCCTTGTCGATGGAGACCATCGGAGGATCATGCTTTACCATCTTGCCCTGCATTTGACGTTGACTTCCGGTGACGCCATCGAGAACATCGGAGATGGTCTTAAGTACGTAGCTGACTTCATTAACGTCCTTGATTGAAGTCTGTAGCCACTTGAGTCTTTCTCTCATGGCGTCGTACTTGTCGTCAGAAACGATCTCCCCGGTATCGGGGTGAGTCGTGTCCTGACCTTCGTCTTGCATCGTATCGAGATGACTGACGATTCTGGCCAAAGATTTGGCCTCTGTTTCCATGGCCTTTAGAGAAGGCCGCTCTTGTCGATCTGCATCGGTCTTACCGAACAGATCTATACTTGGGGTTGATTGCATGGCTTTTTTCCTTTCTGCAATAGTATATTATACTATCGGATATTCCGGCATTAAAAACAAGCCCCACAGACGCCCTGTGAGGCTTAGATTATACAACCATGTTATGGCACTTCCAAGTCAGTAGAAGCTCTCATACGGCGTCTGAGGACAATAGATAAAGAACAAGCCCAATACTCGAAAGCAAGGGCTTGTCCTCGATCAGGGGCTATACAGTTTTGGTCTTGGGAGTCCTGAAACCAATCTTCTTTTTGACCTCAGCGTACTTGCCGCTTTCGGTCTTCCAACTCCATTTGTCCTTGCCAACCTGCTTCAGCCAGAACTTCTGAGGCATAGCGTGGCTGGTCGATTCGATGACTTTCCGGACGCTTTCGACCGTCAGGGTCTTGTACTTCTTGATGGCTTTCTCAAATACCAAATCCATGACTCTGGTAATGATTTTCAAACCCATCAAATCGCTAATCAGATAAGCCGTATGATCATTCCACAGATCTTTGTTTGTCTGAGCCCAGATGTTGTAGTACGCCCGAACCAGTTCGTACAGAACTTCCGGATTCATTTCGCTGACTTGGCGATGCCTGAAGATCGATGTCGAACGTTCGACGTAGTCCTTGAACCCAAGCATCTTGCCATGAGTGGCCTTTTGCCCATTGAAGCATTTAACCCGACGATGTAAAACCGATAAAACATCGAGGTTCAGACGATCAAACAAAGCTCCCACTGCCTGTTCATCCTCAGGAAGACGTTTGGACTGGAACATCTGATGGGCAACAATAGCCTTGTTCTCCCGGTCCCCATGGTAGTTGATGTCAGTATGCAATGCCTGTCGTTCAGCCGGAGTCCCGTCAACCATGCAAGACATCAACCAGACCCAATGGGAAGCAACGTCTCTGTTGCTCTTATGGTCAACTGCCGACAATCCATGCTGCCCGTCATGGATCTGAATGAACTTCCCCTTTTGAGAGGGAAACTTGACTATGACAGGATTGATATCATTGCGGATATCGAACCCATCGGGAGGAACGACTTCTGCACCATTGACCAACGTCCCAACAAGAGACTGAGGGCGAGTCGCTGCATTCCTGTCGATGGCGTCAGCAAACTGTTCGACATGGGCCTTGCGCTTGATACGTTGGTCGCCCAAGGGATTCGCTTCCGTATATTCTTCGACAAACGAAAGAAGACGACCTCGACTGTGGGGGAGACAGAATGAGACGAACTGAACTCCATTCTGTATGTAAAGGGTTCCCGGAATGGTAAAGGACGACCGACTAGGGTCAGACATGGGTTTGCCTCCAAGCAAAGGTTTGACGTTACGCCCGATATTCAACATGATACCATGTTACCATACCTTATATGCGGTTGCAACCCTATCTGAGCAATAATTTTCAAATAATTTGGGGTTAACTGTTGCCCGCCAATGTCTCGAATAACAGATGAAATACCTTGTCTTTCAAGGCATCCCACATTTTGTCCTTAATTTCGTCCGGAGAGTCGCTGAGCGAAAACAGACCCAAAGGTACGCCAGCCCCGCCTTCCCCGAATTTGCCTCCGGCATATTCCTTGCCAAAGACCTTCTTGCAAAAGGCGTTTACATCCAATGAGGCATTCTGACTTCTAATACTTGCTTCAAGTCTATCTCCCACAACGCCAAAGATGACTGACGTTTCAACTCCTTCGATCCTCAACATCTTGTCGGCAAAGACAGGCAAGGCATCTCGTTTAGCAGGACTGATCACGCCGATGGTTCCGACATAGACGGAATCAACAAACTTACCATTGCCGTCTTCGTTCATCAGCTTTTCCAACTCAAGGAAATACCTTGGCCAAGGATAACTGACGATACCGCTCAGTTTCTTTCGATCAAGAAATGGATTCAAATCTTGGGCAGCTTGAAAATCCCTCTCCGTTGAAGTTTCTTTGATAAGATCAGACGTATCAGTACGGATGCCCAAAGACAGTGCCGTTGCGACCGACACTGGCATGTCTTCTAAAGATGCATCCTTTTTGTTGCAGATTTCTTTGATCAACTCCCAAACCAACGTAGAAGCTGCTCCCACAGATTCAATCAAAGAAATTCCGTCTTCCTCTTCGGAACGATGATGGTCAATCGTAACGTCGTGAACAGGAGCATTAACATTCTGAGTCGTAGCGTCCACGATGATACCCAGCCGATAGACTCCAGCCTTATATTCGTCGAAGCTATAGATGCTCAGATCGAGGACGTTAAGCATCGTTTGGTTTTGAGGATGACTGATGCGACCTTCATAGAAGATCTTTGATTCCAGCTTATACACAGTTTGTAACAGCCATTGTATACCAACCGCAGCACCCACCGCATCTGGGTCAGGGGCTCGATGGGTAAAGATACCAACCTTGGTATCTAGATCGACGTTGGCAAAAATGTTATCAAACTCATTGCAAAACATAAATTTCCTTATTTGTGATTAATCTTGACTTCCTGTTCCTTCTGCTTTTAGCTTATGTAGGTCGTCGCTGATTTCGTCAATCTTTTTCTTAAGTTTGGCGAACTTCCATACATACTTGGTTTCACACATATGCCATCCGATTACACCAGACAGCAAACAGGCCAAAACCACAGTCAGCCAAATAGCTGGAGACACAATCATCCTCCTCCGGAAATAGCTAGAGCGATATAGACTTCATCTTCATCGGCTAACTTGGTATCCACGCCATTGAGAAAACGCATGTCCTCGCTATTGATGTAAATGTTGACGAATTTGTTCATCTGTCCATCTTTGACGATCCTATTGTGAAGGTCTGGGAAGTTTAATTCTATATTCCTAAGCATAGTGCTTACAGTATTAGCCCTGACCTCTATAAAGTCGTTGTCATTTGCGAACGGTTTCAGTGCTGTCGGTATTTCTACTTTCATAACCACTTGTCCTCATCAGACATTCCTGATATTTCCTTGATAGCACCAAATATCTTTTGGACTATCGCTGTACTGCAACATGTTACTCTACATGTTCCCCACTTCAACTTGTTTGCCCTTTTCTTTTTTGAATACTTGGAGTAGTACTCTGCCATTGAGTTACGGTCGCACTACTGAGGCAATGGAGCAAGAGAATAATCAACAAACATTTCTATGCCCGCCTCATACAATACCTTTTTCGCCCTGATCACACCAACTCCTTTGAATTCTTCATCTCCGCTTTCAAGACATTCCTTAATAACGTCGTTAATTGTCTTGTCGTCATCGGCTGCAAGGTATCTTTTAACCACTTCATTAGCTATACTTGCGTTGGGAACCGAATTTTCCCGGTCCTTCAAGACGCTGAAGATAAATCCATCTTCCTTTTCCTTGTCGCCGAAATTCAGGATCTCGATCTTGTCAACTCGGATTTCATCAAGCGGGATCGTACCTTCGTCGGACCCAGGCAATACGACTCTTCGTATTGTGTTCCTCATGGTCGCAAAATGATTGCTCATTTCCTGACGAACATCTTTGAAGAAGTCCTTTATAGCCCCCTCTTCGTCGATTGTCAACTCTCTCTCGTAAAGAGCAGAACGAAGACCGTGAGTAAGAGAACCAGGATCTGGATCAAACTGGAACGTTGTGTTAGAGTCTTTGCTCTTCAGCTTCCCTTTGCTCAGTTCAAAATCGTAGTCTATCGTTTCCTCGTCTGCTTTTTGATCAAAAGTGTTAACAAGTTCGTCTGCAAGTTTATGAACATTAGTAGGAACGATGAATTCCATAATATCTTTAGGCATTTGTCGATCTCCAGAAAGTTAGATAATAGCTATTGTTATTATCGGCAGATCGGGGAAAAACAAAGCAGGAGCTATCCCTAATCTTGGGTTCCTGCCTGCCTGAGGCGTAGAAAATCATATGGACCAATGACTTTAGGGACCTCATTCAGTCCCTAGTGTATCACGGTTTAGACACTATGAAACATTCCCGTAGGCATGGTGAACGATTATTTTCCCATTTCCATCAGTAATAAAGATAACATCTCCAGTATTGTTCCAAACTGGAGACCTACGACCCCAATAAAGGTCTGTCTGAGTGTCCTGTCCTATCCCGGTGCGGATGCGGACAACCCCTGATGGGGGCAAAGCGTATCCAAGAGGGAAGTCGTAGCTATAACCTGCTAGATCATTTATCACCCATCCATACAAGTTTATGCTAACAGACCCGTTGTTGGTAATTTCTATCCATTCTTCAGTAAGATTAAGTCGATCACTTCCCGGAGGATTTGCATTTACAGCAGATATCACAAGGCTGGGCTCTTCAATAAACTTCATTAAGAGTGTATCGGCATCCAAGTAGTCAACTATTTCAGTTTCCTTACCATTGATAAGCAACTCTACGTCCGCTGAATACAACTGAACATTCAACCCATCAAAGTGTACTTTGAATGTTTTTTCGTCTACCGACGACGAAGAAGAAGCCGAAGAAGGCTCTACAGACACATGGGGAGGGGGATCAGACGACTCGGATGACCTGGTAGATCCCGAAGATTCAGACGACGAAGAAGCAGACGACTGTTCGGGAGCAACAGATGGAGATGGAGAAACATGGGGTTGCGATGAATCTGACGACCGATCTGGGTCTGGTGATATTGAAGCTGGGTGACTCACAAAAAATCTCCTAGTAATAAATGCCCCTGAGAGGATTCGAACCTCTGACCTCCGCCATGTCGAGGCGGCGCTGCTTGCCACTGAGCTACAGGAGCTTGGTTGGGTGCTATGCCCCAAATCCGTTTTTTTCTTTGATCTTGTTTATCTCTTTCTTAACAACGTTTACGTCACCAGTGCTTTCCGACTGTCTCTTGACAGAGTCTTTGACGCTCTTCTGAGCGGCAGCTACGACTGTATCAAGATCAGCTTCGGCAACGCCTGCCTTGCGAAGATTCTCTCGTAAGCTTTCCTTCGCTCTTTCCAAACCTCCAACAACACTTTTGGCAGTCTTTTCAAGCTTCTCTTTTGCCTTGGCGTCATACAAGAACCAAACGCCAACGCCTACCAAGCCTACCAAGCCTAGCAACCATACCCATGGATAGGCCGCTGAAACGTAGGCGATACCCAAAAGAGCTACGCCGGAGCCGGCAATGGTTCCGCCCAACCCGATTCGCTTGGTAACGCCCATAAAGATGATCCCGCCAACAACCAGCAAGGCACCAAGAATGTAAAGGATGCCTTCTCCGCTTTTCCCGTTGAAAAGTTCGACAGAAAAATCAGTAGAACCTCCAGATGCCTTGGATACTCCGGTAAGACCAACTTCAGGTGCTGATGTGTTAACTTCGCCCAACATCTCGTCGTTAGCTTGGGCAGAAATGTCGGAACCCTTGCCTTTGGAAACATCGTTCTGGGTAAAGCTTTCGGCTCCCTCGATGTCTTCTATAACGATCTCTACACCATAGCCTTCGGGAGCTTCGTAGGTTTCTCCTCCGAATTCGATTGTGCGAGATTTAGGAGCAGGAACAACAGCGGTCTTCCCTGGTTCCGTTATGATCTGGACAGGATTGCTGCCAATTTTGTCAAGCGTAACAAAACCGAATGTGGTTACTACTAACAGCGTAATGGCTACGATTGTCGCAGTTGACACGTTTAGTTGTCTATCTGATAAAGACATTATTTCTTCCCTCCTTTTTCACTATTCTCTCCCGGTCTACGGGCTTTGATATTTGAATCAGGAGTCGCTGGAACCGTCCCGAACTGAGGGCTACCAGGTGGAAGGATGCGTAGAGTCTTTCGTCTAACATTTTGTTCTCTTATGTCTTCGGTATTTCTAGTAGCCTCTGCACTTGCTCCAGTTATTTTCGTACTTGCGAAATACTGGCATCCCGCTAACGACAGAATGAACAGAAATGCGAGGGCAGCGACCAACTTTCTGTAGGCCATAACCTTCTCCTTTCGACGAAAGGGCTTCTATATTCCCTTCTGCCCATATATCCGATTCCCTCTATTTATGAGAAAGAATGACCAGAAGTATTGTGTACTTCTAAGCTTGGACAATTACCTTATTATCGGCTTTTTTACCTACATCCAATCAGGTTGGGGGAATAGCAAAAACATGTCTTGTTAGATGTGGGTCAACGAACTCGGCATATTCCCGTCCGTTCCCATATTCAAATACGTTGCTATACCAACACGCAAACCATTGATCATTTGTTGTCTGAACTAGGAACTTCTGATTCTTACCCTTTTCCGCAGTCAATGCCTCTACCTCATTGATGGAAACCGGCTGAAGTACCATGTGTCTTTCTCCCTAAATGACCCACGCTGGTGGTTCTTTGACTTTCCTTTTTACATAAGACATGGGGTCTTTGCGACTCTTTTTTTATCCTGCCACATCTTGGCAAAGTCGCCAGGTCGCAGACCGACCTGTTTCACAATGTATTCAGCAATATTCTTAGCATTGCTGCCCCAAAAAGACTCTGCTTTAATAGAGATGCTATGATTAGTAATAGGGTGGGTCCATTTTTCATGAGACCCACTAGTACCTTGGTACTGATAACCTATACTTTGTAAAAATCTGGTTATCTCCCGATAAGACACGTTGGGCATTTTGGCGGCAGCCTCAACGAGCAGACGATAACCGGTGGAGTAGATAAGAAGCATTCTTATAGTTCAGCTAAAATGCTCGCCCTCCTCTGTGGAAAATGGATCTCAATCAGTAAAATCGGGGTGACAGGATTCGAACCTGCGACAACTCGGCCCCAAACCGAGAACTCTGCCAAACTGAGCTACACCCCGTAGCAATGCGGGTATGGAGAGTCGAACTCGCAACCCCTACACTGGCAATGTAGTATACTACCCTTAATACGATACCCGCTATTTATCCTACCAAATCTTTCAAAGCATTGGCAACGTCATTTTTAGTAGACAAGCCAACAATTTTCTTTTGAATAGCCCCGCCCTTAACTAACATCAGCGTAGGAATAGACCTGACCTCGTTCTCCTTCGTGATCTCACTTGCGGTGTCAGCGTCAACTTTGATAAACTTAACCTTGTCGCCAAATTCTTCTTCAAGTTCATCAAGCGTAGGCTTGAATATCTTGCATGGTTGACACCATTCGGCTGAGAAGTAAACCAATACCGGCTCACTGCTTTCGAGAACCTCAGTTGCGTAACTGTCATTCGTTGCTTGAATCATCTTTCTTTCCTTCGTTTTGCCTCAACTGTTCTAAAAGTCTTTCGGCAAATAGTAGATTAACCTTCGCAGCCTTGTCCGACTGTTGGCCTATGAGTGTATCAAACAAAGGCCGAGCGACCTTGTAAAGCGAATGTTTTAGACGATCAGATATCTTGATTTCGCCCAAGATCCCATACTGATTGGCAGGAGCGGGAGTGCAATGGTCTCTACCGGCATTGACATAAACAAACATACCCGTATCACGATGTCTCAACCAAGATGGGTCATGGTCGTCGTAAGCATACCATCTTTCAGGATGGTTTAGCATACTGTCTATAATCTCGTTAACGAGATCTACATGAACAGGTAGTTCGGGGTTGGCTGAAGTTTTCCAAGAAAACCAACCCATCAATCGTCTCCCCCGCCTCCACCGTCGTCGCCGCCAATCCGACTCATTCTGATGCGGCTGATCTTGAGTCTAGCCAGCTTGTTGCTGTTGCTGCTGGCGGTTCGAGTGGGGGGTTCGTAGGCAGATTCTGGAGCGGGTTCGGAAACAGGAGGAGGCACGTAAGTAGGCTCGACCGGTTGAACATCGATAGGAGTCGGAATCGAAACGACGGGGTCGGGGGCTTCAGTCACCGACTGTTCAACAACGTTGCCGATTTCTGCTTGACCGCTGGCGGTATCGATGAGACCAGCCTCTTCTGCTGCCGCAACTTCATCGGCATAGGCCAAGGCTTCAGCTTCGGTCGGATAATCCCATCCGTACTCGTTGAAATCGTCGAGCGTCATTGCCAGAATAAATGCTGTCTCCAGCAGTTCTTCGATGATGTCGCCCACTGCATCGTAAAAGACGACATAGTTTCTGCCGCCACGACTGACGGTTGCGAAATGGGTTGCCCTTCGTTTTGGAGGGGCTGAAACGGTTCCGCCTTTTTTCTTCTTACTAAATGGCCACATAATTCCGTCCTTTTAATCAAACGGGGTTTCTGTTTCGTCGCCCTCTACGTCAGGCAACTGTCTTCCAAACATAGCGAATATTGCATTTTCCGTAATACTCAACGTATCGTCTAGCTGTTGATGAACCTCCGAAGTCTGAGGCATTTGAGTTGCCAAAATCTTTGAGAGGATGTCAGGTTGTTGAGACAATGTATCATGCTGTTCCAGCATAGACGAAAACATCTTTTCGACTTCTAGACGCCAATTGTCTAGCCATTCCCGGAATAGTTGTTCTCCGCCGTCCATTTCTTGGTCCAGATGACTCCTAACCACCTGTAAGGTAGCGTATTGGACGAACGAATTTACCAAGGCTGACATATTGTACAGTTGTTGAGATTCCATTGCAACCCTAATCTGTTCCTGGCCAAAAATCAGTCCATACTTTAACATAACCCTCCGGCACTCCTCCGATGTCTCTTCGGATATGAATCTCAGCCGCTTTAGCAGTTTTGTCTCCCCATTTCAAACGGCAATGACGAACACCTCCAGTGTTGTGGCGAAACCTGCGATGAGTAACCCCAACATACTTATATAACTCGTCAAGCCACAGATGAACTTGAGGAAAGGCTGAGCCCAACTCTCTTTCGCAGTCCTCGCAATGTTCTCTGAAAAACGCCATCAGTCGTCAACCATGTTGGTGGCAAATATTATTGCCATCTTCCGCCCCTCGTTTGTTGGTGCGAAGCGAGCAACTGGACTTACTCCGCTTGTTTCGGCAAAATGAGGATCAAGCTTGCCATTGCGCAAGCATCTTTCGAATATATCTTTGCGATAAACAAGGATCTTATGACCTTCATAGTTTGTACATCCGTAATACTTTACTCTAGCAACAACCAAATCTCCTATGCGATCTATGCTCATAACAGAAAAACTACTAGGATTAGGATTCGGCGGAGAAGGTGTTGGATTGGGATGATAAACCTCTGCAAGCTTCCAATCGCAACGAGGACAGAAGCGATCTTTGTCATATGAGCTGTAAGAGCTTGAACCAAAAGGTCCTGGCATTCCCATTTGTTTATCCCTTCAAATCAGACTGACAGGATTTGAACCTGCGACTTCTGCGCCCGAACGCAGTGCTCTACCAAACTGAGCTACAGTCTGTTTATTCTAACATTCATTGCTCCACTATAACATGCACATGTTATTGAGCAATAATAGGGTTTACTAATGTCGTGGTCGTCTGGAACTTCAATTTCTTGACGACCACGCTTTTCTTCAGGTTTTGACCAGTGAGGTCTTCTTTCGCCGCATTTTTCATATGAACATTTGACTTTCATGCCAATTTTCCGTAAACGGCGTTCGCTGAGACCCATCCGTTAATACCGCCCTTGTTATTCCCTATCTGGAAACGATTGCCGTTCACTGCTTTTACGAAATGCAGATACTGGTTACCGCCAACTTTGCAAAGAACAATGTCTCCTTTTCTTATCTCGTCTCTGACGGGTTCGACCGTACACAGTTGCCCAGACTTAACTACGGGGTGCATAGAGTTCCCTCTTGGAAAAAACTGAACCGTTTGTCCATCTTTCAATGCTTCGATATGTTTAGTTGCCCATCCCATAACTGCCTCGGTTGGATTCGAACCAACGCCAACGGCTTCAAAGACCGCTCACCTACCATTAGTGTACGAGGCATTCAAGCTGGCCTGGTAGGACTCGAACCTACAACCGACTGGATCAGAACCAGTTGCACCGCCAATTGTGCTACAGGCCAATTCTTTATTATCGACAAGTGGGCGAGAGAGGATTCGAACCTCCGACTTCTACTTTGTAAGAGTAGCACTCTGGCCAGACTGAGTTACACGCCCTATATGGGAAGCGTCCTACCACTAGACGACGGAGGCCGAAGCCTCCGGCAGGATTCGAACCTGCGTTTCTTCCCTAAGTACCCCATAGCGGATTCGAACCGCTGTGACGAGATCGAGAATCTCGCATCCTAAGCCACTAGATGAATGGGGCAATGAACACCGCCAGGGGGAATCGAACCCGCCTCCTCTGGGATGAAGGCCCAGCGGTCTACCAGTAACGCTATGACGGCAATTTGTATCTCCAATTATTGGGTCTCGTTTGACCCCTCACTTTATCCCAAACTTTATCAGGCATGAACTCCAACTTGGGATCTTCTTGAAGCTCATACAAAAACAGTAAACCCTTGTTGATTTCCTCTATCCAATTGGTCAAATGCCAGTTGAACGAAGTCTTACCATACCACACTTTGTTGAACGTGTCAACATCGTTACAGGAAACCATCTCTCCCCTACTGTCCAGAAGAAAGAAGCACTCCAATGGGCTGTATCCGTCTTCTGACTGTATGATTCCTTTTTCATGTCCCATGGGTCCCAGCTTCTCGTAACATTCCATGTAGAAGTCGTAGAACTCTTTCATGGTACGAGAAACTTTTACATAGCTTGGCGCTCTTTCATTTGACTATCCTCCTAGTTTGCAGGGTTCCTATTGGTATTGTCGAAATTAAGGTATGATCTACCTCACCCGTCATGGCAATCGACACGATCAACATGACAAAAAGTGGCGAAGCAACTGCGAATTCTCATGGGACACTCCCATATGTCCAACTCATTTCCCAGCCATGCTCAATCAAGCCGAAACTTTGAAAGATAAGATTGAAGTCGTCTATTCAAGCCCCTTCGTTAGAGCCATGCAAACTGCCTGGGTTTATGCCGATGTTTGCAGCGTCCCGATCTGCATCGAAGGCTCTCTGTCTGAATGTCTCAAAGAAAAGTGGTTTCCAAATCCTGAGTCATTCCAGTTGCTAACCACCTCTGAACTTGCAAGAAACTACCCGCAAGTCGATCAAACCTATCAGTCACGCTTTGATCCCAAACCTCCGGAAGGAAGACGGCATTGTCGAAGAAGGGTCAGTCGTTTTCTTGACTGGTTGATCCCTCAAAATTCCAACTGCCTTCTCGTCGGTCATGGGTTCAGCATCAAGGACTGCAAAGTAAGATTCGGGATGGACGGAAAGATTCCTCCGAAAGGTATTTTGCTTACGCCTCCGAACCAAGATTAAATGGGGCGACTGGATTCGAACCAGCAACCATCAGGATCAAAACCTGAGGCTCTTCCAGTTGAGCTACGCCCCAATGCGTAGAATCAGGGGAGGGGGAGTTGAACCCGCCATTCTCGGGTTCACAACCCGAAAGCTTATCCACTTAGCTGATCCCCTATCAAAAAAGTCAGAGTGAGAGGATTCGAACCTCCGACCTCTGCGTCCCTAACGCAGCGTTCTGCCAAACTGAACTACACTCTGTGAAATCAGACTGGTCGGATTTGAACCGAGATTTTCCTGTTCCCAATGCATAATACGATGACAATTTACACACGGTAGAGCTTAATGACCTCGATCTTTCTGGTTGTTGATGTAATAACAAGTTTGGCTTTCATATCTCAGTCCTTAAAAACTGTTAGCCCATGTCTGTCTTTGACGTAACGATGGGTTTTAACAAGGCTCAACCAGACACACATTGCTTTGTCAGATATGCCGTTGAACTCTGTTGTTAGTTGACCAAAAGTGTTGAGGGCATGAAGGTAAAGCTTTTTGCCGATCTTCTTGTTACGCAATTTCGGCGTAAGATGAGACGACCCGACAAAATACCGGCCATACCCCTTTTCAATGTATAGGTATCCAGCCTTAAGAGGTATCCCCTTTATTTCCTTGCCCTTCTTAAACCTCAAAACAAAACGAAACTCGTCTTCTTCATCCTCTTTTGACTCTTCCCTAATAACAAGATTCTGCCTCCAGCGAGGCGGCAACTTGATTGGAACAGACTTCTTCTTCTTGGCTTTTTTCTTGGCCATTTTACTCGTATCCTATAATAAGACGAATACTTCTATCGACCGGAATAATGGCTGGTGATGCGATGATCGCTTCTTGCGTCAGATACGGCTCATTGCCTTTGAATGGGCTGTCTAAACTATCCCATCCGTACGCATCTACTATAGCACAGTTGTCGCAATCGTGATTGTGAAAGCTTTTGTCATCAAGGGCCTTCAAAACAGCGGCATCGACTGGGTTGTTTTGGTCCAATTTTTCGTCATCAAGATAAATCAGTTGAGCTTCGTAGTCGTGATTGTGAAAAAGAACCGCAACAATCATCGTCGTTCTCCTTTATCGGGCCATTTGGCCCGATTAATGGCCCGATTCTTAAAAGTGGCCCCTCTCGGATTTGAACCGAGGACCTTCACCGTGTAAAAGTGTTGCTCTGGCCAACTGAGCTAAGGGACCTTTTCAAATGCGGCAGTGGGGAATCGAACCCCAGTCCTCTGGTTGGAAGCCAGACATAATACCACTATACGACTGCCGCTTAAGGAATCTTAGCAGGATTCAAACCTGCGTACTCAATTTTCCGGTTCAAGTACTGCTCAAGCCTAATGCGAAATTCCGACAGTCCGTACGGTAATCAATGCGTTTGCACGTCGGATACGGATTTTGGCTCCGCCATAAGATTCCAAAGTATCCCCTACCGGATTTGAACCGGTGTTTACGCCGTGAAAGGGCGTCGTCCTGGGCCAGACTAGACGAAGGGGACATCTATTCACTTTCAAGATCTTGTTGCTCTTCTATGAACTCATCCCATTCCATCAATACTTCACTGCATGTTTTGTCATCAGAACTCCCCCATGGAATGGCTTTTTCCATTACCGTTCCGAATTCCCTTAACGTCTTAGCGTTGGGAATTTCTTGTGGGAAATAGTCTGCGTTATGAAGCTCTTCTGAAATAGCTGTAGCAGCCTCTTCCTCAGCGTCTTGGCCGTCTTTTGCCAAGACAGGTATGAGTATCGTAGCTTCAACCATGAACAGCCTATCAGCCATTTAAACATGATACCCGACCAGCTATCACTTTATGTTAAGCGAGCGCTTGCCCAAGCTGCCTCTAAGGGAGAGGACCCAATGATCTCAAAGAGATCTTTTGGATGAAACCCATGAGTCCAATATCTTTTGCCGCTTGAATGAAAGGTCTCAGCCTTTTCATGGCAATCGGGACAAAGAGAAATGCCGTTTTCTTTAACATATCCGCCGTTAGGAAGTTCATTCCTATCGATGATATGATGAGCATCCAAGGTCCCCTCTGCCGCACCGCAAGCGGCGCATTGATTACCATCCCTGCTGAATACAGCAGATCTGAACGATGATCGAATGAAACGCTTGCGATGCGACATTGGGGTTTGCTTGAATTTACTTTGGAGACGACAAGAGAAAAGTGCTACGGCGTCACGCCGTAGACAAATAATGCTCTTCACTTGTCAAAGAAACTGAGTTTTTTAATGTCTGAAGAAGTAGTTCCCCACTTTCCAGCGCAAAAGAGAAAGCCCGATTTACCTGGGCCACGGTTCCTTGTCCCCCTGCGGGGGCAGTATGACCGTGACCCGGCTGTTCGGGTTCGCCATGGACTGGATGTTGATTTGCGAGACGCATTGTTCTTTTCCATTCCGTCACTACTTTGCGACGACTATCTATTTCAGCAAGGCATTATACCTTACCTTCTTTATATTGCAACCCCCTAAATTGCGGCTGCAACAATTATTTTTGCAGCGGAGGTTTTATAAATCTCCCAGGCGGGTCTGAGTTGCCCCTGCCGATCTTTGTAGGCGGGACCTCCGCTGTGGGCGGCTCGTTTTTATCCTATCGGATATACGAGTCAAACCGCTTTAATCGCCTCTGCACCTTTTTTAGGCGTCAGCAGGACTCTCAGTTTCATTCGCTTCGTTTTTACGAAGCTGATCAATAACGGACTGAGGATCGAACTCAGATTGATGGCGTATGAAACCACCCAGATCACCAAGACCTAGCCTCCCGTTAAGTTTTCAAGTAGCGATGGCAGGATTTGAACCTGCGGCCCCTCCCGTATGAAGGGAATGCTCTGTCCAGACTGAGCTACATCGCCAAATTGCTCGGTGAACTTGCCGGTCCTTGTTCGTGTCAAGCGAACCCGAGCGAATTCGTGTGTTTCGGCAGGAATCTCGCCTGCGACATCAAATAATATTCCCATATCCGATTTGATGCTCATGGCTATATGGATCGTCTTGTCTGATCCTCTCGGCCTTGGGAACTGGCCTGCCATATCTACACACTTAATTACATCGACCATTATAAAATCCTTCTTTAATCTGTCAACCCTAGTCTCGAATATATCCACCAGATTTTTCCAGCCACTTGCCCCACTCCAATACCCATAACCAGAAAACCTTTAGTTCTGCCTTCATTTTCCCTTCTTTTTCCAGTCTTTCATGCAGCTTGCGACATCTGTCAAATCCGAAGCCATCAATCTTCTTAACAACCAACTTTGCCTGCCATTCGTTCAACTCAGCCAATGCCGAAGGCTTTGAACAATCTTCCTCAACATAGCTTTTAACTTCGTAGCAGACCCCAAGCTCCTGATGAAGATAGCCCAACATCTCCCAACTCATATCATTTGGACGATAAGTTTCAACGTCTTCATTGTTCGGTCTGAGTTTTATTGCGCTCACTTTTACTCCATTCCCACCAGCCGTAACAGTTGAATACTACATAGGCGAAAAACAATGTTGCCTCTGGCCACCTGGATCCAATGACGAAACATATTGCCATGATGCCTGAGGCGAAGAACCATATCGGCCAACACCATATATGCTTCTTACAATTGTAGTATAGTCCTACAAGATTCAGAACCGTTCCAAACCATAGCCAGAATTCCATCATCCTGCTGCTTCTGTCGCAAAGCCTACCGTCACTTTTCTATGTCCATTCTTAGCCGATTCTCTCAAAACCTTATATTCATCGAGAGCCGACATAAGATCCCATCCATTTTCCTCTTCGCCTGAACATATCTTGTTACATATCATGAGCGATTGTATACTGTCAAGTTCGGCAAATGAAAAGCCTTCTGAAAATTCGACGATGTAGTCAACGCCTCTCTGACATTCGTTCACCTTCTTGTTCATAAGATACGACACGATTTCTTCATGCCACCACTCTGTAACCAGACGATACCTCAACGAACCATCAGGAGGATCGAAATTGAATATGCAGTCGATACGACCAGGACGACTAAACGCTTTGTCAATAGACTTTACGTCCTCATTGGTCGTAAAAACCCTCAGCATTGATCGGCTTTTATCCAGTCCATCCAAGGCACTCAAGATAGCACACGCTAAGCTACCTTTACCTTGGGACCTGTCCAGATGCGTTAGCTCAATGTCGTCTACGAATATTACGTCGCTTGAGTCGAAGATTTCCTGAACATCCTTGCCATCATTAAAATGCTTTTCTATCTCGCCGATTTTTACGATCTTCGACGACAAGCCAAACATATCCGCTTTCCCCTGAATGTACTGACACATCAACGTCTTGCCATTGCCGGGAGGACCTGTAAACAAAACCCCCTTCTTGAGATGCTTTGCGTACTTTTTGTACTTAGACCGGTTTTCCATCAAGGTGATGGTATTTCTTATGACGCTTGTCACTACCTCTTCGCAGAGTATGGGGCAGAGCGTGGACATGGATCTTTTCTTGTTCTGTCTTAATGCGTGTCTTTTGAGCCTGAATAGATTACCCTTCTCGACGAAAACCCTATGATACCCAGAGCTACCTACGAAAAAATAGATAACAACATACTTGATATCTCCGCCTCGAACCTGATAACAACTAAGACCCTCTCCTGGATATTGATTAGGTCGGTCGTGCATCCTTGAGTCTCGAAGAAAAGGTGCTCCAGGAATTCCTCTCGACTCGATACATGGATCAGATAATTCTGAATGACGATGATATTGATACCTACTAACAGTAGACCAAGCGTCTAACGCTAACACCCTATCAACTGTCGTCCCTAGCATTTTCGCAATAGTCGGCATGCTATGGGCGATGACTTCTAAATGCTTCGGCAAACATCCTATCCCCTCTTCAGGGGAGCTACAGCAAACGCTCATGCTACTTCTCCTTATTTGCAGGATATTTTACCTACATTACGAACACTTAAATACAATGACGCAAACATGGTATGATCAATGTATGCCTCGAATTAAGGACATCGAGCCCCACCTTCATGTTCTGGCCAAAGAACTGAAAAAGATGCCCGGCGTTAGGTCTGTCTACGCTTGGGGTTCTTACGTTGATAACCTTAAGAAGAAAAGCTTCAGGGTTAAAGATGTTGACCTATTGGTAAAGGCTGCCTTTTATTCAGAAGACCTGATCTCTATTACCGAAGACATTATCAATGGAAAACTCGATGAAGAAACCCTATGGAACGAAGGTTATGATTCTAATGCCGTGAAGTTTAGCAATCAATATGTCGCCCTGATTAAACAAAACATCGATCCTTGGGTTATATCTTCTAACCGGAAGCTTCTTCATTGGGGTCCTTTGTCTGCGAATAGAAAAGAATCCGACGAAGTAAAACAAGAAGCCGAAGAACATGCAACCAAGCTATCTGGAGTTGCACCAGATAAACTTTCTCATGCTAAAAAATCTCAAAGAGAAAATTGGTACACCGAATTTCAATGGTATCTCCTTAATCAATATGATGATATGCCATCTGGTTGGTATCCCTCTGCCGAAAAGATAACCGATATCGTACCTCATGCTATAAGGATCGCTTGATATGGCCAGATGCCCTTCATATAATAAACTTCTTGACAGCGATACAGATATCGTCGTTGGAAGAGTCGCTAACGATACAAGCGATCTCTGGTCTGACTACAATGCTCTCCATAGACGGTGGAGATGGTTGGACCGTATAGCCGATGATAAAGCAGGACCGATCTGCGAAGACGAGGTCCCGGATGAACCCGATGCTACTGAATTTACTGACCTATCTTGAAAAGTGGCTGGACAACAGGTATCATCTCTCTCGACTGAGAAAGTCAACGACCCTAACAACGGCTCCATATCCCTCCTGAGTACGTTGCCATGTTGTCCGTCCAGCCCTCTTGGCCGTCCAAACAGCTACAATTTATGCTGAATGGCAGTCTCTGAAACTTTGGGTAACAAAGGTCCTGCCTTACCAAAGACGCTACTGAATGCTCTTCCCGGTTGCAATGGGATAATGAGTCGTCAACTGATCCTGGATTGGCACTGTCTACACAGGTTGCGGACAACCCGAAGGGTCGGCGGTAAAGATCTGAAAAGATATCCGAATAATGACGTAAACAATAAAAGCCTGTCTGGCTAAGACTAACTCAGAGTGTACGAGCGGCTTACTGAAAGACAACGCTTATCTGGCTGAGTAAAGCATTCCAGTTATCGAATGTTGGTGCGGTGGCAGATGTCTTGGGATAACTAACCGTAAAATCAAACCCAAGTCTGTACGATAATTCGTCCGATTATGACGGAGAAGTCGCCCAGATATAGCCCAAAGTCTGCGCAATGGGCATTGGGGGGCGCAGTAAAGTATGAGGGCGCAGTGGGTATATGACAATACGCATAGGAAGCCGGGTAATTCTAAGTCTGTTCTTCAACCACCGAAAAGGTATGTGCAGTTTCTAATTATCGAGCGTCGAAGACGTTCGATTCTTGCGAGCGAAGCGAAGCAAGATTATGCGACAAGACACAAATTAGGATCCAAAGCAGGGTCTGGTATTTCGTCGTCTCCATTATCATCTCGTTTCCAATAGTCTCGACGTATAATACCCTCTACCTGTTTTGCACATTGAAATGCGCTGTCTTCAATTAGTTCTTCGATAATTTCCCCTTGGTACAGCGAGGATCCAAGGAAAATAAGCGAATATTCGTCATTCTGCTCAATATTATCTATATCTATATCTATGATGGGTTGAATGATTTTGAACACACTACCAACGACATAACCATCAATATAGTTAAACGTCACCCCATATTCGTTTTGACCCATCTGAAAATAAGAGCATAAATCAACATCTTCCATGACCACCAATTCTCTGGCATCTTTATTTGTGTGTCCATTGAGATAACAAAAACTAATATTGCTTCCCGTATATTCAACTGGGGGAACTTCTATACTGTAATCGAAATAGAGATCGCATGTTTTGATAACATGAAGATCCCAATCCTTTGGCCATGTTTGCAGTTTGGATTTATTCATTGTTCATTCTTCAATAATGAGTTCGTAGGTGTAATCGACCGCCATAGCTTGTTTAAACCAGTTGTAAAGAACTGATGCCTTCTTGTCTTTTCTGTCCTTGAGGAATATGTGTTGCATAAGTCCAAGTAGTATTTCGTTAGTCATCTTTTCGATTGTGGCGGAGTTTTGTTTAATATCCTCTGCCGTCGATCCGTGGAATGCTAAATAACGGTCGAAAGAAGCATCTGTTTCAACAGGAAATCCTAACGTTTTTAGTACCACATAAGCCGTACCATCTGCTTGAACCTCTCGACCCTTCTTGTCTATCTCTCCTCCGTCTTCCCCAAAATGGAACTTAGCATGAGCCAACTCATGAACAAGGGTTCTGATGTTCTCAACCGGACCATGTCTAGGATCAACATGAATTCGAATAGGGCCTGAAGAAAACATGTTTTTAGAAGCGCTTCCATGTTCTCCGCCTTCTGTTTCTGAAAAATCCAGATTATAATCAGTATCCTTGTTTATATATGAGCTTACGACTTTGATCCAATCTTCTGAATCTTTCTCTGTCCATTGTTCATTTGCTTTGGCGGTCCACTGTTCATCACTGGATATTACCTCTGGAATGGGAACAACATTTTTAGCATTAGGATTAGGTTCTACGTCGGCGACATCCCAAACTTGGACGAGGGGATAAGAAACCCTTCCGCTGACCTTGCTTCCCTCTCCCTTTGACTTTGCTTCTTGGAGCGTATTGATTACGTCTGCAATAGTTCCGCCCCTGATTTTGCTCCAAAGGAGAGATACGATGTGTGCTTTTTGATCAGCGTAACGAAGTTCTGTTTTCGCTGCTTTCTGAACCTCTGTAATGAGCTTTTTGTTTATTCGAGTTGATGGATCCCATTGTGAAATAAATTTCAAAACATACTGGACGGCAATTGGTTTAAGTTCGGAAACATGTTCATTCCTACCGAATATGTCTATATCTCGCCCCTCGACTCTTGCTTCAGGTTTGATTTGATAACCCTTTTTCTTCCACCGGGTTTCTCCGCCAACATATATCGCTGGACCTTCGGGACGATGGAAGGTTTGGAAAAGAATAAGCAGTTGATTGTTTAGGCTATACTTATAAAACCCTTTCTTGAAGTCAAAGTATTGTTTGATTATTTCGGACTTACTTGTTTCATCAACTGAATCAGCTAACTCTCCGATGATTCCGACCACATTGTCTGCAAGGGCTCCTGAGTTGTTTTCTCTTTTTGCTGCTTCTGCTCCCCATTGTACTTTATTTGAGATTCTATCAAACAGATTCTTTTCTTCGTCAGGATCTTCAAGGGTTGGTTCTTTGATTATCCCTTCTATTTGATCAAGACCCGCAAAATCAACAGTTATGCCAAGAGATATGAGTTCTTGTCTTGTTTCTTCCAAATTGTCTGAGGTAATTTTCTTGGTGATCGCCATTTTGGTAGGAATGGGGTATCCAGTTCTTTCCTTCCAATTGTAACTATTGAACACATAATACCCATTAAGTCTTCGCAACTTACGAGATATTTCTGCAACCAACCTTTTTGCCGCCGGATCAGGAGAGCCGGTAACTGGCAAAACAGCCAACCATAAAGCACTGTTGCTGCCTGGGCTTAGCCCGGTAACTAGTTTGACATCGCTACTCTGTTCAACTGGGGGTTGAGTCTCAGGGGTTTCGGGGACTTCTGGGACCGGAAGTTGAGGCTCAGGGGCCGGAGCCGGAACCGGAACTGGAGGTTGATCCGGGACTGGCTGAGCATTTGGATCAGTTATCTGGGCTATTTTAGTCATGTTTCCATTCCTCTTTCAGGTCATTTGCGAATGGGGCTGTAAGATCGTTGTACATAAGAAACTCCTTGTCAGGGTTTTTGTCATATCCATCTTGGTACGCAGCGTGGTGTTCCTTCATTCGTTTGGGTATATGTCTCTTCAGAGCATCCCATAGCTGTTTATCTTTGAACTCCCCGCAGTCATTATTACCTTCTGAGTGTTTGGCCGCATATCCTTCGCCATCGTCTGTCTTTACGAGATTCACATTGCCTTCTCGTCTGTTGGGAATATATATAAACTTTCGATCTGGACGCCCATTCTCTTTGACTTGGCATTTGAAATAGCGTACAGGACATTCCCAATCGCCACCCGCCGACCACATTTCAGCCATAACAACTAATGTATCGATATGATCTTGCTTAGGACCGTTGTCAATAGATATGTTGCGTATGTTTCCTACGCTGTCATCATTTTCCAGGTCGAAGTTGATGTTACTAGAGTCTTGTTCCATCTTGACAAAATTTCGCCAAAGAGAACGCTTTTCGTCTCCGAAGTCAAAGTCTGTCTTGTTCTTTGCTACTTTGAACCAATTCATCTAAACGCCACCGCATTGGGGTCAACGCCAGACATCCTTCTGTACTCCCTCATAGCCATGGGGTTGCCATCACTCAATACGGCCCAAGGAACATCGTCAAACCACTGGTCATTAGACATAACGTATATCGAGAACTTGGTTTGTTCAGCCTCTTCTTGGTAAGCATCCCACAGGCCATGCCCAATGCTATTAATATCTCCTGATGTAAGACTCCATGTTTCAACATTGCTTCCTTGAACCCTCTTCCATCCCCACGCTTTCATAGCATACAGACGCACATCTCCCATGCCTTCTGCCATTTGGTATTCTTCATCGCTTACTTGAAGTTCTCGCAAAACTTCCATGAGAACATCCTCTTCGTCGTGATTTTCCCACTGATCTTCGGGAATCCCCTTCTCAGAGAGATGCTCTTGAACCGCTGCCTGCTTCCACTGTTCCCACAATTCGTCATATGGTTCATCATCGTATTGGTTGATATCAATGCCGGAACTGGACATGATAGAGTTCCGAGCGTTGAATATGGCCTCTCCCTCATGATTTGTGTCCCCAATATCTCCGTCCGCAAAAATAGCGACACTATCTTGTATCCACCACTCTCCCTGAACTGCTATCTTTGCAAACCAATTCATTAGCCCGTTTCCGTAGATACTGCCAAATACCAGTTCCCCGCTATGCGACGGAGCAGAACAGGGACGCCACCTATGTTTGAGGCTGCCGATTCTTGGACAGTGCCAGATGTGGCTTCCTTTACAAGCATTGCGTTTTCAGAACTCAAGGCAATTGGGAAGCCTTTCCATAGAAAACTGTCAGTTGCAGTTAACGAAGCCGTACTAGCAACACTCAGGGCAAAAAGGCCACTGGTTATTCGCAGTCTCATTTCGTTACCTTGCAGGTAAAGAGAAACATCTGTAGACGAAGTCCCGGTCAAAGAAACAACCATAGGAGCGAATAATCCGCTAGGACCTTTGGCTAAACTTATGGGCATCCCGCTAACTGTTATCTTTTCGCTTGTCGCCGTAAAGTCTGAACCGGCATAGGCAATTCCTAAAGAATGGCTGCCATCAGAGTTTTGAACAGTGGCTACATCTACGTTTCCGAATACAGCACCATTGTTTACAACAGTAACAGTGGCTCCTCCAGAAGATGAGCTAGAGCTAGATGATGACGATGATGTTGATGACGAAGACGTAGATGACGAAGATGATGAAGACGTAGATGATGAAGACGTAGATGATGAAGACGTAGATGATGAAGACGTCGAAGACGTAGACGATGTTTCCGTTGTGGACGACGATGAGCTTTCGGTGGACGCAGAAGAGTTGTCATCAGCGCCGCTCCCGCTCCCAATATCTGCCGACGACGACGATGATGACGTCGTGGGCGTCGTACTTGATGACGATGTGGGCGTCGTACTTGATGACGAAGGTGAACTCGTACTGGAACTACTGTTGTCGTCTGGTGCCGCACTGCCGCTACCGCTCATTGGAATCTCCCGTTTGTCCGTAAAACGCTAAATAATGACTATATAACGCTTCGACAAAACAACGGGATAGTCCTGTATCCTACTTGTTAAGTGTTTTATTCATGATATAATGATTTTTGTCAACCGAAAGCCTCCTTGGTTGACAAATAGAAAAACCCGCTCTGTTAGGGCGGGTTTTCGTTAGCAGGAGATCTCAATTTTGTTAAGCCAAACCCAAGCTGTACGGGTTTTCGGCTCCAATCTCTACCATGATATTGTCCCCCTCAAAAAGCATGGTCTTGGCAAACTTCCCAGCAAGCATAGTCAGAGCGTCGTAGTAAGTCTCAGATAAATGGTTGCTTGCGTATTGATGTCCGAATTCATGGACAAGAAAATCAACCACCATGTCAATATTGGCAGGAAATTCATCGAAGAACCTTTTCCCAACCTTGGCCTTATTGATAACCAAGGGTCCACCTGGGCCAAAGGTTCCTCTAAATCCCCACGTAATGTCGCTTGTGATATCGACCGCAATACCAATATCCATCGTTTTCAATGCCATCGTTTGGGCAAATTTGACAACCCGATGCATCCCATCCGTCCACTTGTCTTCCGGGATCAAATTTAACGGTTTCCCGTCTTCGTGATAAGGTTGGGGGGTCGGAGAAACCTTTCCGGCAGGAGGGGCAGAACCGCTTTGACGCACGTTATTCCATTGTCCGGACGACATGCTTCCGCCGAAAATTACCGTTCTTCCAGCCCCCATACACCGGTTATTCGCTTCCGGATCAGAAGGATCAAAGGCAACAGCGTCCTTTCCAAACCTTTCATCCTTCATATGAACAACAGCTTCTTTCGAGCATCTATCGTCTTCCGTTGCCTCTTGAACCCATTTTTCGGTGTTCTCTTCTTCGCCAACAACCAGATCATGAGTATGGTTGTAAACAAACGTCCGAACCGCCCTGAGATAGGCAGGCGTTACGTTGTCTCTGTTCATGTTGAGCGGAACCTTTTGCCCGATATCAACATGAAACTTGTCGCCGGTCTCAACGATTGGAATTCCCAACTCGTAGATCGTTGCCTTCTCGTCTCCGACAACTTCGTAGACCTTGATCTCGGTCTTTCGCATAGTCTTGCGAAGATTGCCTTCGTCGTCAGCGACTTCTGTGGGCAACGTTTCTTCAAAAACGGCGACAGGAGAACGAGTCGGGATAACTTCTCCATTGAACTTGAATTTAATATGGTCAGGAATGATCAAACGATGGGCAGCTTCGCATACCTGTTCAAACTCTTCCTGATTCATTCTAATCGTAGTGGTAACTTTCGTTCCAACCAATCGTTTGGTTCTGGATTGATGGCGACCGTCTTTGTCGAAGACAACCGTTCCCTTGGTGGTTTCAATGGTAGTAGATTCTCCGAAAGCAATAGCCGAAGCAATGACCAGCTTCTCCCCAAGATTGAATCGACCGGCCTTTGTGGCATCACCCTTCTTGTAGGAAGGGGCGAAAAGGGTCCATGCATCGGATATACGACGAAACCCTTCAGGACTGTTATCAACAGCCTCTATAATGGCCGCTGGACGCCCTGGAATCTTCGTTATATAAACATTAGCCTCAGTTACATCCTCATCCCGAATGTTCTGCCAAAGCTCGTACAGGATGAACTCCTTGCCCTTATCGGCAAAGATCTGAGCCAAACCCTTGGGGTCAACAGAAAAAACCTCAGATGACATAATACATCTCCAAAATTTAAGTACATAACCCTATTGCTAATAACATCTTACCATAAAACATGGCAAATGTCAAACATTTCTTATTTCATTATATCAGGGGGTTTTCGGGCTATGGAGAAAGTTTTTCTTCCATGGCGACGACTTTGAACCGTTTCCGTATCCACTCTTTGGCTTCTTCGGGAACATTGATGTCTTCGCATGGAATAATAAGTTGTGGAGAAGGGGCTCCCCAAGCTATCCTAAAATCAGCCCAGAACTCCAGTCCTTGCAAGCCACTTCGTTCAGGCTGTTGAAGTAGAAGTCCCAACGCTTCCGGCGTTATCTCTACTTCATCCTTCTCAACATCGCACATGAAGGTTCCGAATCCATGGTGTTGGAAACGGTCTTCGGTTTGAGCGGCAACAACGATACAGTCTTCCCCATCTTTCTCAAAGCTTGCGATTTTTAATGCTGCGCTCATGCTGCTATTCCTTTTGAACTTAGAAAAAAACCTGAGTCTCCCAAGATAACCTCATCTTGGGTCCACTTACTTCAAATGAGAAAACTCCCATTCCTCATTGTTGCAGCATCTCCATCGGTCAATACGTAGACCGACAAACCCAGGCACGGAGGCACTGGGCTTAAGTATCTAAGGCGTATTCAATTAAGCTAAACCGATTAGAAGCCGGAAGAATTGGTTTTTCGTTTGATCCACCCATTATGCTGTTCCTTTGTATGTCGTGAGGTTGCTAATAGATCCTACATGATCGCAACGATATGTCAAGAGTCAGGTTCGTCATTGCCATTGAACTTAAGCCAAATGCCAAGCAATGATGCGGCAAGAATGGCAAGAGCAATAACGAGGAGAATGACGGACTTGAGAAACTTGAATACCAAAAAGGCGGCGATCAGAACGATCAGCGTCGTAACGATTTTGTCGAACTTTTCAAACATGATGCCCATTCTACAGGATTTGCAACCCCATGTCAATAGGCTTGTTGTCGTAGAAAATGACTATTTTTCAGCTATAAGGACGCCTTAACCCATCCATTGTTTCTATAGACCAACTGTCCGGACACTCTGTCCTCATGTCACCTTTTTTCTTAGAAACGGGCATAGACATTGCTCGTTTCTCCACTAACATAATGTTGGGATAGAAGTGTACAGACCATGTTTGATCCCTGAACTCAATGGGATAAACAGTGCCAACCTTTTCAGGATCCCATTTGTATTTCCATTTATGCAAGTAATCTATGAAGTTCTTCGAGTATTCGATAAAACTATTCTCGGAAAGATATCCTCCCCCATGACCTTCGTGATAACATAGAAACGTGTCTTCGCAAACGTATACTCCATCTGGGGAAATAAGAGGATAGAAAACTTCAAAAGAACAACGCATCTGATCCATATGATGACCACCGTCGTCTATCACAATGTCTATCTTAGGGATATGAGAGGCAACGTCATATAGGAAATACTTGTCTGTTTGACTGCCAATGAAAACTTTGATCTGTTTGTTATCAGCTTGTTTGCATTCAGGCTTAATGTCTATCCCATATACCTTGGCGTCGGATCCGAAATAGTCTGCCCACATCTTTAGGGATCCGCCTTCTGCTACCCCAATCTCCAAGATGCCCACATCAGTTCCACGGAATCTGCTAAGATGGCGTTCGTAGACTTCGAACGAATGGGTCCATTTGTAAATCATATCTCCGTGTTCGTTGTTTTCGAAGTATTCCTGCAAGTCGTTCATATCTATATGATCGTCAAATATTTGGCAGGAATATCATCGAAAAAGATAACCGTGTCAGGATCCAATCCGTCGCTAGAATCAACCTCATAGTAATAATCTTCTAAACCTATCCTGTTAGCTAAAGACTCTTTCATGTACTTCTCTTCAAATGGCTCTTCGTCCGACACCTCTGGCATGTACCCGTCCTGCTTCATCCTTCCTAAGTCGATCTCTATTACTTGGTCATAATGAGAATAGACGGTATCAGTGTTGGCGGAAGTAAAAACCCCACATCCAGTATGCCTGTTGCTGATCCCCCTGGTCTCGCACCTGGCTTCCAGCCCGTCTCTCATGATGTCTTCAACACGATCTTCATACGTTCCATGATACACTTTGCTTCCATGGGCTACTCCGTCCCAGTAGGTTCCTTCGTCTATGGGGTTCACGTAGTCTAGCAAGTCGTAGTCCGTTAACCCGTCTATCCACTCAGTAGCGTTTAGCACAGACCCATCGACGACAACATGAAGTTCTCCATTGTCGAATACGACAATAGGGTTGGCGCTGGGGAAGTCTCCGACCTCTTCCCATTCAATACCTGACTTTTCCAAGACATATCGGATCCCATGAGGATCCTCAATCATGTAATCTTCTAAGACTTGTTCGGCAGGAACGTGGGGTATGGACTCATCTATTTCATGCTGTTCTTGCATGAATGGCATATGAAGCTGTTGGGCAACATGAAACCAATTAGACAACTGCTCCGACTCCAGCCCCTCCACCTTCGTCTTCTGTCTTGACTCCTGGCGAAGGGATTTGCATTGTTGGGGCCACTGCCGGGTCTGTGGGTTGGGCTCTCAACTGAGGCAGAACATTATCCAATGCCATATAGGCTCTTTGCATATCGCCAATAACTATTAAGTTAGCAGCACCGCCTTTGCCAAACATTCTGCGATCAAACGTTCCATCTTGCTTTATGATGTTTGCCAAATATCTAGCCACAATAGTCTTGGCACTGTTCTTGAACTCTGTTAGGCTTGCTACAAATCCAGGATCCTTCCGGATGCTATCCAGAGACAGGGTTTGACCAGATTCGCTTCTCCCAACTATTGCCTGATGCAAGCCGTCGATTGCATCCCTTGTCTTCTGTAGTGTATCTTGATCAATACCCAATTCTGTGCTAACTTCATGACCCTGTTGTTCATAAGAGCCTGGATGAGAGAACAGTTCAGTTTTAGCCGGTCTCCTTATACCTAAAATATCCCCTAGTGTTACGCTTTCGATAGGCGTTGTCGGCATAGTAACATCTGGCTGGTCGAACTCTTCGGGAGAGTCCTCTCTTTGTTGTCTATAGTTTCTGTCATACTCAACGCCAGACCTTGACTGGTCCCATTTCGATCTAATTAGATTAGCAACTTCTATTAATTGGGGTTGCAGTTCAGCTTGAACTTCAGGTGCGATCTGGAGAGTCCCGCTTGTAATATCCGATTCCAAGCTCTCTGGGTTTTGATAATACAGATAGATAATTGAGTCAAATATATCTTCCTTTGGAACGGACTCCCCCGTATCGGGTCTAGTGCCAGTCGTAACGATTTCTCTTAGGAAATTGTCGAAATCTTGAACTACAGAATCAAAGTCTTCATGCAGGCCCTCTCCCTCATGCCGTCTTTCAAAAGCACCCTGTTGCCCAGAGAGTTCTGCTAGCCTGCTATCTATTGATTTTTTTGCTCTTCCTATGATCAGGGGAAGGTTGGTTATATTTAGATTATCCTCGGACCACTCTATCATTCTTTCGTTCAACTGATCAATACCTTGATTCATCTTCTCCAAGATGCCAGGTCGAAGGTATTTTTCATCCGCAGCCTTGACGGCTTTTGTTATTTCTGTTTCTTCGCCACGTTCATAGGTAAAGACATCAATCGTTCCGTTGTCTATGTTCATTAGGGCAACGTAGCCTGGATAGTCTTTCTTTGAGCCATCTTTTCTAGGTTTGCCGTATTTGGGATTGGCATGAGAAACAAAGTAGTACGAATTGCCGTCTCCGATATCGATGATTTTTCGTGTATCAGAATTCTGTTCCAGTATGCCCCACAAAGGTAGGTTAATATCCCTACCAATGATCTTTCTTATTTCGGTCTTGGGGGTTTTGGATTGCCTGTGGGTGTCCTGAAGATCGGGACCTATTTGACCTCGTTCCTTGGGATCGAAGTCAACTCGATGTAACCCTGCCCCCGGCATTCGGCTCTTCAGTTCGTCCGGTGCTTGGGGGACCGGCATGGCGTTTTTCTTAAAACCTTTGGTCGTAATCTGTCTCATGTCTCATCTCCAGATAAATTGGCTTATCTATCTGTTCGATGATTATGCCCGTATTCCTTGTATAAAAAAAGGGCCAAGGGATTAACCCCTCAGCCCTATTTTTAGGCCAGAGCGAGATTAAGCCTCCGTTTTTCGCCAAATTTCGGCAAAGGATCATATATTAGCGATTATGCCAGGATATGGCTTGTTATCGCTAATATATGAGCTATTGCGATACAAAAGCCTACTCGCCGGGCAGCACCGATAGCCCGGCGAGAGGCTCTTGCGAAGGAGGTTCTAAGCCTTAGTCCTGAACCGCTCTCGCTTCTTCAGCGAAGTGGTCGTATTCCTGAACGATGCCGATTTCGTATGCACCGGGAGCGACGGCAACCTTGCCATGCTCTTCGTGAGAAATCTCTGCGCCGTTGGGAGCCGAAAGGAATCGAGTTCCATTCGGAGCTTCCAAGACAGCAACGCCGTCGCCGGTTGCCCTGTGGGCATGACCCGTTAGTTCGCCTTCAGCCAATACATGACCGACGATAGGCTTGCCTTGAAACTTCGACGGATCGCAAGCCTTGATGAGTACATCTCCCTGTTGTCCAAACTTCTTGATAGTATTCATATCCTGAGTTCTCCTTTTAGGTTAGGACTTCCGGTTTGTCATTCGTTCCATTGCGGAAAGCCAAAGCTTCCGCTACTGTCTTGGTATCCGGAGGAACCCCTTCCATGTGCCATGTCTGAATCGAAGGGTTCTCCATAAATAGGTAGGGACGAGGATTGCCGACTCGTTCGTCTCCATCTTCGTCTCCATCTTCGTCTCTATCTTCATCATCGACATCATCGGTATTTTGTCCGATGTCCAAAAGAACCAGCTTGTAGCCGTCCTGTTCGTCCAGCGTCTCCCCGCCAAGCTTATGGTATATCCGTTCTACCCCCACTTTGCGAACAAATTCTCGACGAAGTTCAGCATTTGAGATGCGAGCGATCAATTTCGGATCGATTTCTCCCTCAGGGGTCTCCGCAAGCCAATCGGGTACTCTTACCCCATTCAACGCAAAGACGCCATATCCATCCCTGAAAACCATGGAAGGACCGCCGTCATGATGTAAATCAAGCTCTTCGTTGCACCAAATCTTGAGAGGACGTTCGGAAATGAAGCAATGCGTATCAAAGGCCCAAGTCCAAGCACAAGCCCGAACCAACTTCTGCCAAATCTGTAATCGTTCGATATGCTCCTTCTCAAACTTGCATCCAATCTCAAGGCAGAATAGATAGAAGCTGACCCAATATGCATCGAATTGACCCCAAGAAAATACTTGATGATATTTCGTTAGTTCCGCTTCAGGAATCGGCTTGTCTCCGTGTTCTTTCTTCCAGAGAATCGTGTTGATTTCTTTGAGACAGGAGAGAGGAGAGTCACACCAGACGAATTCGGGTGCTTTGGGCTGTTCCATAACCTGATAGAATTCAGCCATTGCCTCTTCGGCCAAAGGGCGATCTGCGGTATCCGTTGATACGCCTATCTTGTACCACTTCTTCTTGGTATCTTCTAGCAGTTGTTCTTGTTTCGGCGTCAGTTCCGTAATCATTGTCATTCTCCGTTGGGTTGCAATATATCAGATGGGTTATAATCTATCATACCCCATGGTCGATGTCAACCCTTATTATTCTGTCCCTATTTTTGGCGGCAAATGACAAAAAACCAGAGAAAAATCGCCCTCCCCCAAAAAACCCTGAGCTTACTCGTCTCCCTGCAAGCCTCTACAAGCGCATGTGGAGATCTGTCTAAAAACCTGGGATCGTAAAAAGGAGCATAAATGGATGCACGAATGTTTCCCCTTTCATGACCCGTAAAATATGTGGCCCAATAAGAAAACGCTATGTTCCATTCCGGACTTCCAATGTTAAGGGATTTCATCAACCCACTCCATGCCCAACTCTTCAGCCGATTCTACATGATTGGTCATCGCCATTTGAACGGCACTGGTAATTGATTTCTCAACCGTTGGCGTAATCAATTCTCTACCGCAGTTTTTGCATGTCGGAATCTCAAGAGATTGTATCTCAATCGGAACGTCAACGCCATTGATTTTTACCGTTTCAACGTATCTTTTTGACCTTATCCAAACAGACAGTTGAAAACAACTAGGACATTTCCATGGAAACTTGGTCTTAGTCGTGTTTTTATGACTTTGTCTGATAGCGTATAAATCGTCTTGTAATAGTTCGTTTTTCTTGTGCAAACCGATACTATAGGCAACAACGGAATAAACGACTGCCATTAGCATCATTGCCAAACCCATCCAGAAATTGAAAAACAACTGCACCGCACCGCCCAATAGACATGTCCAATAAACGACGATGATAGCAAAGTTTTTTAGCCCGTCGAGCATTCCTCTCATACTACCATATTCGACTCACTTAATCTTAGCCCCTTGTTTCCTATGTCTCCATAGGTTTCGAAGCAATACTTATCAAACATGTCCCATTCAAAGATGTCCCCAAAATTATGTATGTGCCTCAAATGGGTAAGCTCACGGAAAACAAGGTTAGACACATCCGGGCCGAAGTAATCAAAAACATCCTCTTCCATGGCCTCTTCAGTATGAAACGTGTAATGATGCTTATAATCCGTTTGCAAATTGATCATAACATATCTTTCCCATTAACGATTCCGTCCCTAACTTGATCTCTAACCATATAAGGAGCTCTGATCGTCAACTGATTCCATATGTGACTGCGAAGATCAGATCGCCACGGCATCTCTTTATCTACAGCACTAGCTAAAGAACCAGTCTGCTTTACCGTCAACGGCATACTGGGAACATAAGTCCTACCTTCGGATTGTATCAGTATTAATTTCATGGCATACTTAGTCTATTCACCATCCCATTTTGAAGTCAAGTCTATCATGCTTGTAAAGAAAGGTACAGATATTTCTCTCATGCTAACGAAAATTTCAGCTTCTAAGGGAAATACCATGTCGCTACTGATCCCAGGATATTCGGCAAAAACAAAACCCGCCTCAACAGTAGACCCGTACAGATGACCCTTTAAATGGTTAAACGGAAATAAAGAATATGGATGAACCAAGTTATCCA
>Ga0209128_1000364_pt1 | contig 34355 bp, 27 predicted proteins | sample ETNvirnome_6_100_FD_184072 | JGI IMG/M metagenome (GOLD analysis project Ga0209128, IMG submission 184072) | Marine viral communities from the Pacific Ocean - ETNP_6_100 (SPAdes) (version 2) | ecosystem: Environmental > Aquatic > Marine > Oceanic | place: Pacific Ocean | collected 2013-06-19
TTTCCCAGAGTCTTTCGCCTGTTCGAATATTCATTCCCTTTTCGGTGCAGCCTTCGACAAACTTCTTGCGAAGTGCATCCTTAACCTTAGCCTCTTTTCCTGTTCCCTTCTTGGTCAGGACCTTGCGCAGTGCGTTGCCCTCGTCAAGAGAGATGTCCTTGCCAAGGCGGTGGGCCAATTCAGCAATTTGCTCCTGGAAGATGAGGAAGCCGAAGGTCTCCTCGGTCACCGAGCGATGCTCGTCATTGATGAATGTGAGCCGATGCGGGTTCTGCTTGGCATCAACATAATCGTTATGTACATTGGCGCCGAGCGGACCGGGACGATAGATGGAAGTAATCGCGGCGAGGTCAATGAGGTTTGTCGGCTTGGCAAGGCGACAGAAGTTCTGGGCGCCACCTTCTGTAAACTGGAATACGCCAGCCCATTTACCTTTTTGGAAGATATTTTCATAAACCTTTTGATCGTCGAAGTCCATCACATCTGGGTGTAAATTCTTGTCATAGAAGGCTTTAATGTCCTCGAAGGTTGGATTCTCGACGTTGTGGTGGCGGCGCAAGATGTGGTAGATCGCGCCCTCGATCATCTTCAGGGTTGATAGACCGAGGACGTCAAATTTAATAAACCCCATTGGCTCTAAATGTCGAACGTTTTGGCCCTCGGACCAAGGAGTTTGGCGAACACCGCCAGAGTTAATGAGCGGCATCCTACTGTTCAGTTCTTCACCGATTACAACCCCACCAGCGTGGCGTGAGCAAGAGCGAACTTGACCATAGAGGGCCTCAACGTGAGTCTTGACATGCGGATAGCGCGCCAAGAACCTCTTCAATGTATCGCTGAACTCCATCACTTCATCAAATGTGGGCGCGTAGATTCCAGACTTAATACCGTGCTTGAGCTTGGCTGGACCCATAGCCTCATAGAGCATGACTGAAGTCACATCGTTAACTTCCCGAAATTCAATACCGTAGAACTTTGAGATATCTTTGATGAGACTCTTAAGCTGAAGGGTATTCCAATTTGAAATAGGCGCGACTTTATCTGCTCCCCAATCTTTAATGAGCATTTCCTTCAGGCCCATGCTGTCCGACACATCATAGTCAATATCTGGATAGTCTGTTGCATCGGCTCGCATAAAGCGGGAGAACTGAAGGTTATACTTGAGTGGGTCAACCTGTGTAATATTCAGAGCATATGCCACGAGCGAACCCGCAGCAGAACCTCGGCCGGGGCCGGCCAACATAACCTCGTTGGCCTTCTGACTGATCTCATTCATAGTTAGGAAGTATTTGGAGAAGCCTCGATCGGAGATGACTCCAAGCTCCATCCGCAAGCGGTCAGTGTATTCCCTATTGGCATGCAGGCCGAGAGAGCGCAAACCTTCGATGCAGAATTTCTCCAATGCCGAATCTGCTGTCTCCCCCGCAGGGATCACGAAGTCCGGGAGGCGGACAGTGTTGTCTGGGAGAAAGTCGGCAACGCGTTCGTGGGCGATTTGATATGTATTTGTAATCGACTTCATCACCAAATCATCGTCATAGTCTACACCACAAGATTCTGAATACTTCTTGTATGCCTCCCACATTTGGTTCCCGTTACGAGGGTAAAGCTCATAGCCAATCTCCTCTACACCCTCGGGAAGCTCGGAAGTTTCGTAACCGGGTCGTGGCTTACCGAGCCAGCCAAGCTTCTTATAGAGTTCTCGGTCTTTCCAAGCATCCGGATTGGGATAGTGCGAGTCTGATGTTGAAATAAGTTCAATGCCAAACTCCTCGTGCATTTTAATGATGTACTTATTGAGTTCGTGTTGTTCGGGAATATTGTTCCATTGAAGTTCTCCGTACCAGCGATCTCCGAAGATATCCATCATCTGTTTCGTAGTCTCACGCATAGCATTGAGGACAGCTGTTTCCCCCTCCTCGCGGTTTTCCCAGTAATTACCAGCGTAGACACCGCCAAGACACGCAGACGCCCCTATGACACCTTTGGCGTACTTCTTGAGCGTCCTATAATCAACGCGTGGGTAGCGATAATAGTTGTTCGGACCAAAAGATTCGGAGATCATCGCAAAGAGATTATTTAGCCCCTCTTGGTCCTGCGCTAGCAGAATCAGGTGGCGCCGGCGATTAAGAATGTTGCGCGTTTGCTTCTTTGATGCGTCCTCGTCTTCAACCGTGGTTGCGGTTACATCCTTACTCAGCGTCTTGCGTTTCTTCTTATCCTCTTTAGCTGCCTCATAGTCACTGCGCCACTCATCGAGGGAGGGGAGGAAGTATGCCTCAATACCGAAGATGGGCTTGAAGTTCTTCCCCTCCTCCCTCATTTTCTTGGCGTGCATAACTTGATGGGGCAAGCCATTCATATTTCCGTGGTCGGTCAAAGCAAGAGCATCCATGCCGTTCTCAAAGGCAAAGTCCATATGTTCTTGTGGGTAGCCAAGGGCATCAAAGATGCTTCCAGCAACCGAGTGGGCGTGTAATCCGACGAACGGAATCTTATTCATGTAATCTCTCCAAGTGTATAAATAATATAACACATGCTGATGGCTGTGTCAATGATAATTTTATTTTATTTTGCTGTGCTTAGGATTTCAAAGGTATAAAAGGCATCATCATAAGTTTTGCTTTGCCCGCCAACTGAGATTACATACATCTTTCGGCCAAAGGTGTTGGGAATATCATAATCCTCCAAGATAATGCCGCTGCCGACCATTTTTGCCCCAGAGTGAAGGCGGGCATGCTCATTGTCATATATTAAAACATAATCGCCTCTTGTCACTATAGTTTGTCCATAAATAAATCAATTTCCTTCACGATTTTGGCCCGAACTTCCGGAGCAAGCTTCATCTTGTAGACATTGCTGCGAAGGATGCCGGCATTTCTTCGCGCCTTGTCCAATTTATTTTCTGGTGTTCCTTCTTTATGTCTGGCCAGAACTTTTTGCATCTCTCTATTTGCCTCTTGGGTCTTGAGGTGATCATTCTCGATCAACAACTGCATCTTTTCGATATGCAATAAGAGGTTCTTCTTTGTCATCTTATTCAATTCTGTTTTAGTTTTACTCATCATCAACTCCTATTTCGTTCCACTCATGATACTTCATAAATATCGGGTGAGGTCTTTGAACCAACTTTCGATCTTCTGATCCCAAGTAGTCGCAGTATCCATCCCAAGACCCTATGTTGTGATACCATGGGACTTCAACTTTGTTTTCTATATCTATTATAACAGGTTCAAAGACTTTGTCAAGTAAAAAATGCCTTGCAGAATATCTTTCTTCTTTTGGCAGTCTCTCCCTGGGATATAGGCCGGCCTCTAAAACCTCTGAATTGTACTTCCCTGTGCCCTCACGGATCTTTCTGCGGCATTTGATGAAATCGTCTTTATCGAAAGTAAACCCAAGGTACTCGTTGTCCTTGACCGTCTTGCCATCGTGGCTCAACATAAAGGACCTCTCACTTGAAATATCTTTCCTGTGGGGTCTTAAAATCTCTGGATCGTACACGCCGTGGGGGAAGGCGACATAATATCTTTTTGGGACGACCCACTTACTCAACTTGACCGAGACTCTGAAAGCGGTGGTTGCTCCCCAAATGACGCTCCAAGATAGACAATCTCTCTTGCCAACATCCTTTGCGTGCACAGGGACATAATAAATTGGTATCTGTTTTCTTGTTTGGGACGGATAGGGATCATGGCGCCTACCAATCCAGACAGGATCTTGGACCCACTCTCCTAGTCGGTGCCTGATAAGCGGTGTCATGTCATCGTTACAGACAATCCAGATTGTTTCGCAGCCGGCCCAAGCGCACTCAAAGACTGCTCGCTCTACTGCGAGGTAGTCTGGTGCGATAGGCATAAGTGAATCATGCCAGTCCATTTTAAAATCAAGGGGCTGTCCCGCTACAGGAACAATCCCTGCTAAGTGAAAAGAACTCAATTATCTCTCTTTGGCTGTATCCATAAGTTTTTCTAAATCATACATACTCTTCGGGGGATCATACGGAGGCAATCCGGCGTCTTGTTTAGACTTTGCATATAGTCCGAGTAGCTGACCCCTAGCCCTGTACAGAACCTTTGAAGCGTGATCTAAGGTCGACGCTGGGTTTGATAATTTATATGACATGACGCCACCTACGCCATCGGGGTCTAGGTCAGTTGGCCAACGGCGGGTCTTATCATCAATCTGACTCCTGACTACCATCATTTGGGACAGCAATGGGTCAACATCCTCTTCATATAATCTTATCGCCTTTGTGAGTAGACTTCTCAAGTTTTCTCTTCGGGAATCACCCTTTCGCTGACTGTAAGCATCTTTTACCAGCCGCTCTATGTCGTCAGCGGCTAACTGGGTTTCAAAAACCTTTCTCAAAGTTTCGCTGTCTATATCGGCAGTGTCTTTTCCCATGCCAAAGATCTCATTGACCTCCTCTTCCTCTTTAATATATTCTCGCCAGTTTTCAAGTAGGAGCCTCATTTTTCTGACCATCTTCTCCAGCTTTCGCAAAGCCTTCCGTAAGAAATACTTTCATTGGTGGCCTCTTGGGTTTCTTCTTGTGCGTCATCATTGTATTTTTCTGGCCAATGCTGTTTGCCAGACTTGGCCATTTCTGCGGCATTGTTGAGAATGTGCTTTGCAAGAGCGTCGTGGAAGGTATCTAGATTTTTGTCGAGCCACGCCATATATTGGAGGGCCCTCAAATCATCCAAGGGTACTCTCACAATTCTGAGTTGCGAGGTGACTGTTCCTCCCTCATCCAAATCGACGTCGTAGGTTTCCCAATTTGCCTTAACCGGATCGCGGGTCTCGCCATATAGGACCACCTCATTCACAAACATCTCCCCCTGCTTCTCGGACTCCTTGCCGGAATCATACGCTAGTGGCCATGTTTCGCTCCATGCGCTCTTCAGGGCATTCCAGTGGTCATCCCTCAATTGGCGCAATTGGTTTTGAATCCAGGCCTTTCTATCTGTGTCATCTGCAATGTTCCGTGATGCACCACGGGGGGTCGGGGTTTTCATCTCATCGATGCCGAGGGCCCGGGCGATAGGTATCTGCATTTCAGAGGGAGCCTTTTGTTCGAAATCAAGCTTGCCCCTATCGAAAGACATCTCAAAATTTTTCATTTTTGCTTTTTTAAGTTTCTGGAAAATTTCTTTCTTTTGATCATATTCTTCGGAAGTAGTAATTCCCTGTTCTCTCATTTCTTCGAGTGCTTCTTCTAAAATAGTATCATACGCCTGGTCGATCTCTGACATTCTATTCAAAAAAGATTTAAAGCCCTCCAATCCCTCGACCTCATCATAATCCGGACGGAAACTCATCCTTATAGAGCCCTCACCATAGGTGTCGGCTTCTATTTCATCTGGGTATACATAGTTATTGTCGGCGGCTTCCCTAAAGATACTCACGATCTCATCCTCGCGGTCGTCGAAATCTGTTTCTTCTCCGTCGTCGTCCTTAGCATATTGGAGGTCATCCGGGAGATCCCAGTAGGTACCACCATCCCAATAGTATTTCCCCTCGTCATAACTGTCAAAACTGACATGAACATTTGAAAATTCGTAGCCATCGTGCATCTCTTGAAAATCCTCATGCCGTGGGCCGGCTGGATTCTCTTCGTTGTGATAAGAAGCTGAGGCGAATAGTTCGTTTTTGGCGTTGGTGAAGACTATCGTCATTGCCTCTTCTAGGGCGTCCAGATTCGGCGTAGTGATATCTTCTTCCTCAATTTCAGAATCGTAGTCTTGCGCGGTCATCATCTCTTGCGCGAGCTTCTTGATATTTTCTGTAAAACTGATGTCCTGCGGAGCAGCATGGAATTCTTCCCACTCTTCGTACACCTTTTCGTAATCCGCAAAATGGGCACCAATAAGATTTTTTATGACGTGGGCGTAAAAGTCATCCTCGCCGATTGAGTCGTCGGCCGCATCGTAAATCTCCTCTGGGTCGATATCGCCGTAATTATCTTTATCGTAGACTAAGGCAATTTTGCGGCCGTCGTCATCTTCGTCGAGGTTTTTCATCATGATCATGTAGAAGCTTTTACCGTCGCCAGTATATTGATCGAAATAGTTTTGGCTCTGGGTTGCCGAGATGCACCACCTTGTTCCCTGACCATAGTAACAGGAGGCTTCAGCGGTGTCTGGTCTTATCATCCAAAAATCATCATTTTCAAATAGGTTTGTCGAGCCTTCTTTGGCAATTTCGCGCTTTTTTCTTCTTTTTTGCTTCTGAGAGAGGCCCAGTTGTTTAACGGCAGATAAGACATCGTCTACCGTCTTATATGCATTGAGATCCCGGTTCTTTAGCCTCTGATGGCTTGTGTGAAACTTATCTACTGCATCACCTACGACCCTGTAGGCCGAATAAATCTCTCGTTCGTCTTCTGGGGTGCGGACATCCGCTCCAGAGTCAGCGTGCTTCTTTCGCCATGGTTCTGTTATCTGCGCAAACTGCTTTACTGCCCACATCAAATATTTATTATTTCCAGAAGGATCCCGCTCGGACAGACGATCTATCCAAAGAGGATCGACTTGAGAATATTTCTTTTTTGTGTCTTCGAGTCTCCCCTCGGCGAGGAGCTGTTCTTCGTTTAGGGTTGCCCATCGGCGCATGCCTTCAAAAAATTGTTTCATTTTCTATTCTCCGGTAATTTTGATTCTAAAAATTTAATTAGGGATCTCACATCGGATCCTAGAGGCGGGCAGATATCTGGGAAGATCGAGTGCAAAAACTGGCCGAAAGAAGCCAGAAATAAGGTTGAACCTATTTCAAAGGCATGTCGGAAGTGCTCGAAGTATCCCTCATTAACGTCTTTTAAGTGTCCCATCGTTCTATAATTAGTCTTTTTTATACAATAAATCCGTTATTTTAGAAGAATAAGACTGGGGATTGCAAGAAAATAATTTAATAACTTCTTCTGGTATTTCATGACGAAATTCAAATCTTTTGTCTTTTTTATAAAAGTTCTTGACATTTTTAAAGACCTGCCTTTCAACAGCTTCTATCTTGGGAGAATAATACCTGTAAATATTGGGATTATAGGCGTCCCGGCCATTGCGTGCACCCTTTATACCCGCGTCTTTCATCATCTGCGTGATTTTAAACTTTGCCATCGTATCGGAGTAATCGAAATCATTCACCTTATCCTGGTCCAGATATGATATCGCCACAAGATCCTTTCTAACTCTTCCTGACGTTTGATTTCCGAATCTATCTGATGGGTAGAAAATAACTTTTTGAATGAAATTATCTTCGGTGTCCAGCGAATCATGATTATGCTCCATACCAGAGCGAACATGAAACCAATCAAAAATCCTAGATTTTCCAACTTCCTGTCTCCTTACGGGCGGTAATCCTCGAACACCCCTGTCATCAAAAATAACTAGCTTATTAAATTCAAACCTGCCTAATCTAGAGTTGCTGGTAACTGCCTTGAGTTTATTATCTTGTATACTAATAGCCTCTGTCTTGTCTGACATTGGTAGTTGGCCACCCAAAGATAGCGCGGCTATGAGCCTTTGCCAAATTATTTCTTTATTTGACCCTTCGAGTCCGAGGAACGAGAAGTCAAAACTTCCCTCAAGTACGTCAAACTGAAAAGGAATGGCGGGCTCCACAAAAACACAAGGAAGAGCGCTATAATAAGAGTATAGAAGAGCATTCAGGCCAGAGCCGATAACGATTGTTTCATAGAAATACTCATGTTTGTCGAGTTTTGGCACGCTCTCTCATTTTTTCTCTAATGGTCTTTTTTGGGCTTGGGGTTTCAAGTAAAACCTCCTTATTGCCCATCGTCTCCTTGATGAGGCCCTTCAACATATTGATGAACTGTTCGTTTGTCATTTTATTACTCCTTAAGAATCCCCACAATGTGATTTTCTAATACTAAATAGACGCCACCTTCGCCAAAATCTACTTCTTCGATCATATGAGACAGAACAACAACCTGTTGGCCCGGGCCAATGGGGGGTTTAACATCCGGAGAAATAGAAATAATTCTTACTTTTTCATATTTCTCCACCTTTTGATAATCATCAGGCAGGGCAATAAAACTATTACTCTCGCGTGGTGTTCTCTCGATCAATAAATATCTATTTCGTGGCTCAAATTTCATATTTCCTCCAATTATTTACTTCCCCGCAGGGCCTCTAGGTATTCTGTTGGCATCTCACAGGCTCCGCCGGCACAGGCGGATTCTGATTCAAATTTTACATTGTTCTCTTCTTCGCACATCGATGTCCAATCGACATCTTGATATTCTTGGGCTAATTTTTCCCACAATTTTAAGTTATAAACATCTTTTAGGCAGTAGGTCATATTCCGGGTGTTACCACCAAAGTGACTATCTGCGAACTTAATTGCGGCTTTAGCCCACTCTTGTTTAACTGGGGATGCCTCGTGTAGTGGCTCGCCAACTCCCAAGAGGCAGTCGCATGCGGCCCACAAATCTCCAGCGAAAGAGGTGAGTGCCCGCTCGATGACGCCAGAAGCAAAAAAAGAACCGGGACCATACTCTCGAAGGATATCATTTGGATAAGGGACAGCACAGAAAGGGGCCTGGGGATAATCTTTGTCTCCGGAGTTTGGGATTAGGGAAATTCCAGCAAAATACTTTCTATTCTTATAAATGTAGTCGGCGATTTCGTCCCATTCGTTCTCTCGAATATGAATGGTATTGGAAACATTGTGACTTAGCCATGGCTTGGCACACAAATCTTTGTTGGTTCCGTATCGGACCCAGTTCTGTTGTGTTAATTTGACACTTTCCAGTAGTCTCGATGCATCAATTTGATTTTTTGTCTTGGCGCCCACGGGGACTTCACAAAGAAATGTAATGACTTCTGTTACACCATTTGGATCCCAGACGGATTTTTCCACGGCGCGATGGTTAAACTTTTTAAAGTGCTGGACTGGATTCTCTTGCACATTTGCCTGGACTCGGCGGAAATATCTTTTAGCATGGTGAGGATGAATCCCCGAAGCAGTACCAAGAATACAGCTCGTTGATCCCGCCGGTTTTACACAGGTTGTTCTGGCGGCTTGATTAATGCCGATAACATTTGCTACATATTTATTTGTCTCTTTGACGACTTTTGCGCCGTCGCGTTGAACTTGTGCGTCAAAAAGAGTTTCCGGGTTATCCATCATGCCAGTAATTGACACGCCTAAAAGGGATTCGCGTCGTGTAATTCTCTCTGTCACTTCTCCCAAATAAGGGAAGCTAGTATATGCCGACTGGAGCGTGCCAATAATAGCAGCGGCGCGGCAGGCGTTGTGAAAATTCTCTGGAGTGTTTGCCTTCTTGCCATTGATTTCTGTCAGATTGCAGAACTGCCAACCAGATTCGCCGGTTTCAATGTCTACGGGGTATAGTCCAATCTCCACACACGGATTGAACCCCATCTCCGTATTGTCCGCCCAGACAAACCCGGGCTCCCCATATTCGCGGACCCATTCCATTAGTTGGTTGAAGGTCTCTTTGGTAGTTTCATCTCTTACGAGCAGGGCGCTGTTGTTTGAGCGGCCTCGCTGGGGATTTTCAACGAACCAATTGCCAGTTTTTGCTGTGGCCATCTCTTGGTCATCCGGGGAGAATAGGGCAATTGTGGCAGAGCGACGAACTCCGCCAGATATCACAGCATCAGCGGCATGCATGATAATATCATAAATATTGATGGGACTTAGGCGGGCTCGGTTTTCGTAACCTAGGCTGGCTTCGAATACTTCTCGGATTTTTTCCAAAGAGCGCTCAAGGCCGGCTGGGCCCGGTGCTTTTGCGCCAGAACTCAAGGGTGAGCCTGCGGGTCTAATCTGAGAATAATCAAATTCAACGTTGAGGCCGACATACTCATCAAACTCAGGGCCTCCTCCGAAATAACTATTCACTAGAACGCCTACTGCGTCGGCCCATCCCTCAATTGTATCCGGAACGACAAAAATTTTAGGAGGAGAAATCCTGCTTGGGCGTGCAGCTAACGGGAGTTGATCTATATGGTGTTTTTGAACAGAAAATCCGATGCCACAGCCACACAAAAGAAGATACATTAGCTCCTGAAAGGACCTAGTGCGGTTGATGTGACCGAAACCACAGTTATATACGCGTGCATTATGTTTAAAGATTGGTGTTCCACCGAACTGAAGAATTCTTTGAGATCCCAAGACCTCCTTCTTTTGAACTGCCGATTCTGCCTCCTCTATCAGATAGAGGGCCTCTTTATTATCTTTAAACTTCTCCCTATGCATATCAAAAACCCGCGTTACTTGTTCTTTCCACGTCTCGCGTCTTTGGCTTTCTGGCAAATATTTTGCATATTTTGCAATTCTTGTATATTCTTGTAGTGTGTTAATTGACATCTATTTTCCCCCATCCTTCTTAGTTTTCTTATATAATTTAATTAATTTCTTCTCTTGTCTCTTCTTGGCTTCCTTCTTGACTTCCCCGATAGTTTCACCAGTTGAGGACTGAACATTTATTGTTACATTCGAAGTGTCCATATGAATTGGATAAATTAGTCCATCGGGACCATTCCTATTCTTAGCAACAAAAATACGTCCAGTGTTAGCCAATTTGTCTTCCGCCGTTCTGGATATTGAAAAAATAAAATCTGCAACAAAACATTTGTTAAAAGCCTCCGATATTGATTCCATTGTAATAACTTCGGCATTCAATCCAGAACGATTTGTTTGAGAAGCAGTCCAGACACAACAACTGTATGTCTGAGCAATTGCTCGAAGCTGTTCATAAATAGTCTCCAGTTCGTGCCTTTTCTCTCTTAATGTTGAAATTGGTCGTAATAAATCTCCATAGTCAACAAGAACCATGTCGGGCTTAAACCCCCGAGTCATTAATTTCTCTATATGGTTTTTCAGTGTCTGACAACTAGCTGACTTTGTGGGATATTCTTTTACGATTAGTTGGCCCTCAATCATCTGAACCTTTTCGTAAATTTCTTCTTTGAAGTCCTTCAAATCGTTAAGGGGAACGTTGGTTATACAACTATCGAAACGAGAACCAACGACCGTTTCTGATAATTCCAGCGTATAATATACTACGTTCTTTCCCGCCTTTAATGCTTGGGCGCCAATGTGAACAAGAGCCATACTCTTTCCGGCGCCAGTGGGAGCAATAACTACCCCCAACTCCCCTTGGCCTAGGCCCTGATGAGTGATCGCGTCCAGCTCTTCCCAGCCGGTACCAATGGGGTTTCTGGCCTTGAATAAAAAGCGTTGTTCAAAGTCCTTCACATAGTCATGGCCAAAATTAGAGTCCGATCCGAGCTTCAGCGCTTCATTAATAACTTGCGAAATCTCATCAAAAGAAGAATTTTTTAATAACTTCACCGACTTGAGCATCGCCTCTTTCAATTTCTGCTTTCTGCAAAAGTCAAGAGATGTCTCAATAATATACTCGGAATCTTCGATTCTCGTCTTAGAGATTCTAGCGAAAAAGTGCCTAAGCTGTTGCTGGACCGATTCATTTTCCGTGCCGATCTCTGTCCGCAAAATAGAGGTCATAATCTTTTCTGTCGGATGGACAGAATACTTTTCCCGATATTTCTTGACCAGTTGAACAAATGTCTGAAGGTATTTAAGCTCCAGAAAATTAATATTCAAAACCTCAAACATCTGATCTGCGAATGGTCGGTCGACCAAGATCAGGTGACATAAAGTTTCCTGAAAGTCTTTGCCATATTGGCTAAAGTCTTCCTTTGACATCGAGCCCCCTTATCTATCTTAATATAACATGAGATTCTGAACCTGTCAAGCTTTACTTGAAATTCTTTTGAATGTTGAAAATAGGTCGGACGTATTCCAGTTTCCAAAGCCATCTTCAGCCATGCGCTTAATTACTTCTGTTTTGTTGAACCGAGGCTCGAAATTATCAAGAGCGTGCTTTACTCTGTTTTTCGCGTCTAGGGACATTGATGGGGAATATAATTGCATAATTTTATAATTTTCCGCGATTATCTTCTCTGCATCACATATCGAGGAAAAAGCCTTTAAGCCCGTATTGTCGTTCTCACAAAACTCGATAAGATCATCAATGGTTACAGGTTTTTCTTCTGCGAAAAATGGCATTCTTTTTGAGATTGTTCCCAGACCCACACCCTTGACTCCCGGTAGGTTATCGGACTTATCGCCGGCCATTGCACGCGCCAGTGCAAAATTTGTGGGGTGAATCTTAAATTCCTCTAGGATCCTAGGCTTATTAACAAACTTTTTTTGAATTGGGCGATAAAGCACGGTCTCTTCGTCGCATAGCTGGAAGAAATCTTTATCACTTGAAATGATAATTTTTTGCCAGCCCTTATAATTAGGGGATTGAGTGATATATGAGATAACATCATCTGCTTCAACCCTTTCTGCCATCAATTGAATGACTGGCATATGATTTAGCATTTCCATAAGCCTGAATTGCTGCCACACCTTGTTTTGCATCTCTTCGTCTTTTGTTAGGACTCGGACGTCGCGATTGAGGCGAATCGGCTTTCGGCCCTCCTTATAATTTGGGTTAACCTCTTTTCTTTTTTGAGATCCGCCGGCGCCGTCCCAAGCAATAATAATCTCATCTGGCTTCATCTCTCTACAGAGCTTTTGTAGAATCCCGAGGAACCCCTTGTAGCCTCCGATTGGCTGGCCGTTCTTAGATAGGCTTGGGTTAACAATGTACGCTCGGAAATACGCATTGAGCGCGTCAATAATCATTACTCTTTTCATCATATTTTTATTATATCCTAAGTTGGAGAGATTGTCAAGAGAAAATCCACATATTTAGACATTATTATGTCTCCAGCCTCTTCGTCGGGCGAATTCATCCATGCCCACATCCAAGTTTTTTTGAGATTTTCAATTTTTTGTCTATGAATAGAGATTTCATCCTCGAACATCGCTATCTGAATTTCAGAAATTTCTGGCAATTCTACGCCCACCTCGTTGGCTATCTTATGCAGAGACAGGATTTTATCCTCGTCTGCTGCCTCGGTAGCTTCCATGAATTTCTCCTCCTTCTTTTCTTTTTCAGGAAGAGGAAGGTCGATGAGTTTATCCGGGTGGGTTACTGTTGCTATCTTCTTGAATAGATCTCTAGTCTCTTTTCTGGTTGACTTTTTCTTCTTGGGTGCGGCCTGTTTTGGCTTTTTTACCGGGGGGCGCAGTTTATCTATTGCGCCTAGCTCTCTAGCCTTGTTGTCAAACTCCTTGGAGAACTCATCCATTTTTCTATCGAGGAGAGTCTTGTGATATTTTAAGTCATCTTCAAGAAATTTAAGCTCCGAGAGGAGCTTATCATATTTCATTTTCAAAAGATCATTGGCCATACTACCAAGTAGTTTCTCGGTCGGCGAATGGCAGCCTAGTCTTCTGTTTCATAAAAATCTTCTGCTTTACCTTGGCGATTATCAAACTTGTAAATTACTTCTTCATCGATGATCTGATAAACTCTTTGTCGGAACTTATCATCCTGCATCTTTTCAACCCACTTGGTTGCTTGGAACTTTTCGGTTGATCCATCCTCAAATACCATCGTATACCAAGCGCCGGATTGTAAAATATTATCAGAACCCTTCACGGCATCGAAGAGAGACTCGTCATCTTGAATGACAACCTCATCGCCGCCCCACAAAATTCGGAAATTACATCGTCTGCCGGCAGTACCGAAGCGAGACTTCTCTAGCTTTACCTTGACTTCGGAGCCAATTCTAAATCCGTTCTTATCCAGGACAAAGCTGGCTTTTGCCTTGCGGCCTGTGAGCCATATTCGAAGAGAATAGGCATAGCTCATGGCCTTTCCGCCAGGAGTAACATAGGGAGTCGTCATGGCCTCCGATGCAATTCTGGTGATATTTGTTTTTAACTGATTCAACACTAGCAGGGTGGCGCCTGCATTTGCGATTTGAATTGTGAGTTTTGACATTGCTCGGGCAAGGATTCTGGCCTTCATTGCCATCTGTGACATGGGGTCGAAACTACCCTCCACTTCGCTTTCGCAGGGAGTCAAAGCCAAAGAGTCCCAGATAAACAACATCTGACTGCCAGAGCCCAAAAGCTCTTCAATTGTTTCTAAAACAAATTCTACCGAAGAGGCTTGGATATATAAAAGCCTATCTAGATCGCAGCCCGCGTTCGATAAAAAAGATGGATCGATGGCCGACTCTGAATCAAAATAAACGACATCAATCCCCATCTTTTGGGCGTTTGCTGCGATTTGCGCGGCCATATAGGATTTTCCTGTTGCCTCTAAGCCGGCTATCTCGACCACTTTGCTAACAGGAATTCCTGCTAGTTTTCCTCGACAGACGATTGAATCAAGCCAGCGAGAACCAGTGGGGATCCACTGTGTTACTTCTGTCGGATTCTCTTTTTTGAGGTCAAAAGCCACATTCATACCGGCTTTTTTATTGACAAGCTTCCTCATTTCTTCCATAGATAGGGCGCCCGTTGTTTTTGACTTTCTTGGCATTTATTGTTTACTCCTTACATATTCTCGCAGGCGACGATGGCGGTCTCGGCGCTCTTTGGCTTCCTCGTGCTTTTTCTGTTGCTTTGCAACCTTCGCCGCCTTTGCTTTCAATTTTCTTTTTGCACTCTTGCGCGCGATGCGAGCTTGGCGGCGTTGTAGCCCTTCTTTTGACACAATTTTCTCCAAAGGTGAAAGCGGGCGGCCCGAAGGCCGCACCGCTATAGGGGGGATTTATCAGCTTCCAATTAATTCGTTAAAAGCACTAACTACGTCTGGTACCGCGTTATTTGTGGTTGTGGCGCCACTATCCACATAAACCTCGGAATCATCTCCTTCCAAAGAGGAGATAAACCCATCCAACGCAGCCTGGACCTCTTCCTGTGTCTTTTTCGGAAACAGGCCGTCGATATTTGGAATATTGCTCATCAAGCGCGAACACTCTTCATCGCCACCGATGGCGTCATCGCAAAGCGGTGAAGTACGTCGGCGAGGAGTTAGCGTGGTCTTGGGAAAATTCGCTCCCGGTGGCTTTCCATAAGTGAGGGTCAGGTCGGTTCCGTCATCGACATCTGTAATATCTCCGTACTCTGGATTGAGCACCAAATTAAGCAAAGACTCATAAGCAGTTTTACCATAGCCCCAAATTCGAATACCTTGGTCTTCTTCTGTTCGAACCATGACAGGTGAAAAGAAGCGCTGTCGGGGACTAAGGTCCTTGGCAAGCTTCATTGTGTCAGGATCTTGTGTTTTGTTGAATTCTTTCCAGAGCTGGTCCTTAAAAGTACAGATTGGGCAACTTTCTCCATGATTCTTGTTTGGACAAAGAAGACCACCCCTTTGATCTGGGCCCAAGTTGTAGTGGAACCAATAATCCTTAAACGGGTCGCCATCTTCCGTTGGTACAATACGAATTACTTGAGTACCATCTTGCGGGCGCCAAAAAGACCCTCCCGCTTTTCCGTTGTTTTTTACACTGTCGAGCCGTGCTCGAATTTTTGCGATATCTAATGCCATGTTATTTTCTCCTTAATGAAATTGTGCCATTGGCTAAAGTAAAGACGACAAATCTCTCGTCTTTCTATTATATAATATAACATTTTTTTGAATGCTTGTCAAGCATTATTTTTTATTTTTCGAAGCTTTCAAGACTCTCAATATCAAAAATCTCGACCTCTCCAATAATCGTGTTTCTATTAAAAACGCGAAATCCTTGCTTATCTAAATCCCAAACAAGATTACTTCCTTCAGTAAGGCTTGTTTTTTTACCAGTACCCTTCGTTTGAGAGATGAAAAATCCTTCTGGAAGATCTTTGAGATTAACAAACCTCATCGTTCTTAAGCTTCCGTCTTTCTTTCTAAAAATTCCTAAATTTGCTTTCAACTTTCTTCCTGTGTTTGAATGTATGGTGTTCTCGCTATGACATATCCCAGATCATATTCATAATCTGTTGAATAAACTGCATATGTCACACTGAGGTCTTCCGATGTCTTTGATTTAATTTGTGACTTAAGGCGGCCGAATAAACTGCTATCTGTCTTTAACTTGTTCTCGTTTATACTATAAATATAACACTTATCTCGGACCTTGTCAAGAGAAAAAAACATTTTTTCTTCATTTTTTTCCGCGTCAAAGATTCCAATCGTGACAATGCGATGAGTTTCTTTTGATTTTTCTATCTTACCGATTACCGGACTTGTATTATTAAATACATTTATCATGTGAAACGTAGATGCGAAGACTTCATTTAGCTTGTCATAATATCCAATAATTGGGGCGCCCCCAAGGACAAAGTCCAGACGAGAATTCGAAATTAAATATATTTCATCAAAAACGGCAGAGCGCGTATATTCCTGAAGAACTCCAAATACAACTCTGTCTTGCATCTCCTGAATTTTGTTGAGGAGCTGGCATTCTGGCTTAATATAAATAATCGAAATTGGCAAGTTTTTGATTTTCTCAAGAATTCTTAAAGAAGCGCACGAGATCTTGCCAGAGCCTCCGACAATAAAAAAAGTTTTTCCCTTAATACCCTTAAAGAATGCCTTTAGTTTCGGAAAATCGTGCTTTTCATATTCCTCGGCAGAATCAAGTTCTGGGGCATTATAGCACCCCTCTCCCTCGATACCCACATCGATTTTAAATATTTTATATTGAGGGTATTGAGAAAGTGCGCCTGCCATGGCACAGCCAGCCTTACCTAAGCCAATAATATTCATAGTTATCCTCCAACCTTCTGTAAGTTTCCAAAATTTTGACCGACACCTACGTTAACCTTGAATTTTCCGAGTGCCGTATCGGAAAAGATATCTATAATTTCGGGTATTTTTTCCTTGTCTTCTACCGAAAGGTCCAATACAATAGAATCATGGATCGGGAAAGCAACATATGATTTACATCCTTTTAAATAATTAGATACTTTTATCATTTGTCTCAAAACATTTTCTGCACATGTACTCTGAATGATGTAGTTGAGGGCCGTTCTTTCTTCGGATGGAATAACCTTGTTCCAAAAGGTCGTCACTTGACCCTGAGTGAAGTACTTTTGTACCACAGATTCTCTATCATATGCGAGGGTGCACAGGCGGTCATCGCTTTCTGGATTGTAAAGCCAAGCAAAAATTCTCTTTTTGGCCTCATCTCTCGTAATTGAGCCTTGGAAAATATTCTTTATATTCCACTCATGAAGATCGCCCTCGGGCTGCCTCTCTCCCTGTAAGGAGAGAAGCGTCCTTAACTCTGCCGCGTTAAAATCAAGTTCCACAAAATAATCGTTATGAGGTTCGATCACACAGCGAAACTCTTTCTTTAGGGTTAGGATGGGGAAGCTCTTTGGGGACGTAGTTAGACGCCCGGTCTTTGTTCCGTAGATATTAAATTTACAAGAAGGCTCGATCTTGTTTAAGTTTTGTGCGAACTTCCTATGGCCGGCCTTAAACATAGATAGATTTTTTGTATTCAGATTGAGCCTTCGGTATTTCATGTCTTCAATGATCTCAACTAATGAAACTAGATAATCATAGTTTTTAGGCCTTTTATAATTCTCGAAGACATGTTCACAAATTTGATTTTTAATGTGACAGAATTCCATGAGAAATTTTCTAGGAACTAAGTCGAAAAAGCAATTATTATCGAGCGATACGCGGCTCGTTGCGAATGACTTAATGAATGCCTTAAATTTATCGCTAATGTCTCTCCAGCGAGGCTGTAGGGCCTCCGGGCACACCTCGTCCAGGGTCTTACCCCCACAGTACAGATTGGCGTATTCGATTTGGCGACCTTTTAGAAATCCCGAGTATGACCAAGTATGAGATAGGCCTGTTGGCAGCCTCTCACCGAAAACGAGGTCATCTAGATATAGGCCGATGCAATCTTTCTTGTCATCAAGTGTCTGAAAAAGCAAAAATAGTCCTGTGTTATTTATAAGATTTAACTATGTCTCTTATATATTCGTCGAATTCTTCAAAGGGGAGGGGATCTTGGGTCCTATATTTCTCCCTGCTTGCGAGATAATAATAAGATCCCTCTGTTGATGGAATGTCTTGGAATACTTTATTAATATAACTCAAAGATCGCCGAATGTCAACATATTTCTCATAATCTAACGATCTTTTTTTAATTTTGTCCAATTGGTCGCTATCAAAGTCAAGATTCTTTTCTTGATTTTTTAGATCAATATAAAATTTTAGCCAGTACCTGTCTGTGTATTTGTTGTCAAATTCTTCTTTTTTGTATTTTTGTCTAACGATCCTCTCTCTCTTTAGGCAACCACTAGCTTCTATGGTTTCTTTGATGAACGACGGAAAGCGGTTTCTGTAATCCCTGTATGATGAGAAGAATAAATTTTTTAATATTGTAAGATCTTGCAGATAGGCCCTCTGAAAGGCTTGATCAAAAAAGGAAAACAGGCCGTTCCAGCTGGGTTTTGCCGTGACGACTTCGGAGGCTAAATTGAACACGAGCCTCCACGGGGCGTTATAATCTACGAAAAACCCATATTTTTCGGCCATGCCAATATAATAGGGGAAAAGCGCGTGGTCAGCAAACTCCAGCTTATCGCTATTTTTTGAAAAATCTAAATCTGCTATTTCGATGCATAGGCCGCTATTTCTGATATTTGAACGGTAAATTAAACAAAAAGAAGAAAAATTCACGGCGCCCATTTGAGTCGACAAGATTAACAAATGTTCTCGAAAGATCTTTACGAAGCTTTCAAAATCTACAATCTCCTTTGCCTTCTTTTGGGCCTGGACATAGGCCCCGAAAGAGCCTTTCAAATAATTCTCAACCCACGAATTATAGGATACATTTATATCCTCGAATGCCTTGACTGCCTTCATGTCTGAAATATGAGGAATATCTGGCGGTATTTTTCCAGATGCAACGTCTATTGAAATTTCCTCTCTCATGGAATTAAACGCCGATGTCACGAAGGCAAGTGCGTGTTGATTTTCAGCGTCGTATATGGGCGCAAGGCCTAGCTTTTTTGGAGTTACAGCATAAAAATCCGTGTCAATTCTGCCGTATAAATAATTTTCAAATTTTTGGAAATTCCTAATCGGCATTAAGTGAGAATCGCCGGTAAAGGACGGAGTATCAGAATATGCTAACTCCCTGAAAAGCACGTTGCTATAGAAACTTCTGCGGCTGCCAGTTTTATTTGTGGCTTGAAGCGCTGTTTTTCTATTAAATTTTTTAATTCTTTTTTCGAAATCAGAGGCCATTTATTTCTCCTTTTACCTATTTTGGAACAGGAATGTCCACGGCGGCGCCGGTGGGCTTGCTTGAACAACCACCACCCGATTCAGATGCGGCGGCGGCGTTGGGTGTTTCTCCATCGCCGGAAAATTCAAAAAGGGCGCGGATTTTTGTCTCGTATTTACCACTCTCAACAAAGCTTTCCACTTTTGTTATAACGTGATATCCCCCCAGCCCTAGTTGGTTCGCCGGCGTGTTCGGATGAGAGGGATTTCCTAGGCCTGTGCCTAGACCAATTGGATTCACATAAATCATCTGGCCTGGCCAGAAGATGGTATTTCCAATCAAGGTCAAGTCGACATTATAAACTGCTGCAAGTTGAGCCAGGGGGTTTAGCGCGTCTTGCTGCATTCTCGCCTCGCGAAGGTAGGGCGCGTCTACTTTTGAAAAACTCACCTCTTTTACAAGACCCCGGTCGCGGCCAAGGAAAAGGTGAAAAATACCCTCAAGGGCGTCCCTCTCCTCTCTTGTCTCCGAGCTATCTATGGGGGGCCCAAGGCGCCTGTAGGCATTTGCGTCAATTAAATAAAATATGGAGACATGAAAAGAATTTTTTAAGGTTTGTTCATGCACCTGCGTGCGCTTAACTAGCGATTTTGGCCCTTTGGTTTCCCAATGACCAAAATTAAGATGAGCGGCGGGGAAAAAGTCGCCGACATCCGGAAATATCCTGATAAGTTCCAGCGGGTTGAGGCCCAGGTGATTTCTTGCAATTGCGGGAGGCAGGTTCCCCTGGATGCTTGGAAGGTTTGTGGAAGTTGTTTTAAGTATCAAATTCGGAATTTCATAATAAGCACCATCATACGACTGTCTCCACGCTTTGCGGAATTTTGCGCTGTCAAAGCATTTTTTATTTAGAAACGGGACTACGACATCTTGTAAAAAATCTATTAAAAAAAGATGAAGTGGATATTTCTGGAGTGCTGGGTCGACAACCCTCTTAATATACCACTGATTGAATATCTCTAAGGAAATAGGGACCGAAGCTAGGTTAACGTATGAAGACTCTTCGGAGGCCTTTATCGTCAGTGGGTGCGCGGGGTCGCCCGACTGAACGATCTCGGCATCATGGAGTTTTTTTTGTTCCTCAATGGTGCGCTTGCCATCAGCTGATCCGGCCGGTATTCTTACCTCTTTTCTTGTCTTTGTCATAATAAAGTCACCAAAGAGAAAAACTAAGTTTCTAAGTTCTATGCCGCTAATAAGACTAAGCTGCTGACTCTGATTGGCAGGGTCGCGAGCATTTTTCGCGAATTTAACAACGGTATTTATTAAATCTCCAAAATAAAACCACGGGATATACATTGCTTCCGGGTCGTTGGGATCCACAATAAACCCCATATCAGCCAAGTCATCGGGAGTTTCATCCGGAGTCTCATCTGAGGTTGGTGTTCCGCCTTCCTCTTCCTTCTTTTTCCGCCTTTCTTCGGCTTTTGTTGCCGGGTGATTATCCGGATATGTGTCTACTAGTCTTTTTTCGAGCGAAGTCTTCAAACCGTCCTTCAGATTGTCACGGGTTGCTTTTATGCTTTTTAGAACGTCCTTCTTGCTAATTCTCAGCGCGTCTGCGGGGCCTTTGGATTCGAAATTTGCTCTACCCTCCATTTCTTTGCCGGCGATGGCCTTCCTGAGATCTTCTATACTTTTAATCTTTGTAAAATATATCTTATCCTGCAATTCGTTTATTATAGCCGAAGAGAGGTTATCTCTTGAAGTTTCTGTAATCTCTACAATTCTGCTGCGGGCCGTATCTTGAGCCGATTCTGATCCGCAAGTTTTCTTTAGATTCTCAATTTGGGCTAGGGCTTCATTGACCTTCTCTTTTATCTTCGGGGTTGATAAAATATCGAGCCTCGGGTCGGAAGTCAGTGCCTCCATCCTAGCTCGGTAGGTGATTGTTAGCTCAAATGTGCCCTCCTGAGTAAAAGAAAATTCATGGTCAATAAGCGTTAGAAAAAGCGACATCTGTTGAGTTGCTATCGATCGTGGGAGATTCCTTGTAGTGTGTTCCAGTTTATTATTTGGGGCCCAACCAACAACTGCCTTAACTTCGTAAAACCTCGGATCATAGACGTTTTTATCCGATATTGCTTTTTTCTCTTCTTTGGGGGAGCTTAGGGCGAGGTCGTCTTTACCATCGCCTGCCGAACGCTCTACGCGTCCAGCGAGAATTTTCTTTTTCTTTTTGGATTTTTTAGGCTCTTTCGGCGCAGGGGTCTTTTTTGACGGGGGCCTCAATAATAAATCCTCATATTTAAAAGAGTGAGTTTTTCCGCTTATTGTATCATAGCCCGTATGGGCAGCGAGCAGATCATCAAAACTCTGAAAATACAATACTAATTTTGCTGTTATATCGTTTCTTACTGTTGCTGGGTTTGTTCCATTCATTTGCCAGTCGAAACTCTTTATTCCTACGCCACTTCTGGAGTGGAAGGGGGAGTCGCCCGTGCCGCCATCAAAATAAAGCTCGACATCCTTATCTATTTTATTTGTTTCTTCGTTGAAATATGTCTTATAGAGGCGAATCATCGGAGTTAATTGTGAGGCCTCGTGTGTTTTAATGTCCATAAAAGAATTTGAATAAGGGTCATAAGTCATCTTGTTGATGGAGGTACCGTGCGAGGCATATGCCAAATAGACAGACTCATCGTACCTCTTCGCGAACACGACCGGGTGTTCTTTTATAGCGTCTTTGGCAATGTGGAAGACTTCGTTCGGCTGGTGATTGGCCGTGAACGAGCCGATGTTTAGTCTTAAAATACATTGCGTAGATTCTCGGAGTTGGGAATTCCAGAATTCGTCATCTTTGTTTGCGAGGGCCGTTTGTTGCATAAAATCATCGGCGCTTAACTCGGTGCCGTGTCTCAACTTTCTCACGGCCGCGTCATAGGCCATGGCTGCAAGCAGAGATGCCTCGTCGTTTCCTGTTGGGCGGTCGCCCAATTTCTCGATGGCGGCTTCAATGGCCGCTTCCTCGTTTTTCCGGGCGCTATCCGTGTTTTGATAAATATATAAAAGAACACCCTTGAAACTAACGACTAGTGGCGCCTCTTGTGGCTTGATAAAAGCATATCTGCTGCTCCAGCCAGACGAAGTCCAAGCCTTGGAAACCTGCGGATCTAAATATGCCGGGAGATATTCTGGAGGGAGATTGATTATCGCACCAAGAAGATAGAAAAGGGCCTTCATGAAGTGACCATCTTGGGATTTGTCTTTTTCAACCACCCATTGATCAAGATTTGCGCGCAGATCCGCGATTCTTTCTGCCCGGGGAGGGTCGTCGGTGATACCGGCGATCACATTGCTGATAAATTTGAGTGATGGAATTTTATCGCCATCCCATTCCTTACCAATAAACTGACTAAAGTAGCTATTATACGAGGCTACATTATAATTTTTAGGCTTTCCGCTCGAATCTGGGGCTTTTGCTATTTTGCTCCAAGCTGGAATTTGCAGCGCCTCGTCTTCCTGAAGAGGGCCTGCTAGAGTAGCCCACTTCGAAGCACCTGGTTCGATTGCCTTTTCGAGGAATGATTGCTCGTTGGGAGAAAACTTTCCAAACGGTTTATTTTCCTCGTATTTGTTCTCACTGTACCAGTGAGATAAGTAAAATGTAGATCTGTCATTGGCCATCAGGGCCTCCCTTTAATAATTAGAATTTGTTGAAATAAGTCAACACCCTTTCATATGAAATTGGGACCATGATCGTATCCCCAAGATTGATATGACTATCCGTTGGAGTCTGGTTAAACCAAGCAATCAGGTACCACAGTTTTGCGTCTCCGTAATATTGGTGTGCAAGCTTATATAGCCTATCTCCGCGCTTCCAGATATAAGAATCGAAGTCAATTGACTGTCTCCTTTCTAGAGTTAACTCTGGAAATGTGGGTGTAATATACTGCGTGATTTTCTTAATATTTCTCTTCTCTATCAGTTCTTGATAAATTTCTTCAGCCGTACCTGCTTCCGGGTTATTTATTCTTTCTTGCCTTCCTGTATATCTAGACATCTTCTTTTTCCTTTATCCTGGCACTTCAGATGTGCCTTGGCCCCTTGAAATTTTCTGGCTTGTATCAGTCGGAGCGTTGCTTGGACTTTTACTGGACGTGGATTTAGTAGAGTCGGATGTGTCGGCCCCTATATCGCTTGCGGCGGACTGGGTAGCCTTTGCAGCGGTGGCCGATGAGCGCGCGCTTTTGGCTGCGATCTGTCTGGCTGCGGATGCGAGATCAGACTGTATTTCGTATTCTAGGACGTCAAGTGTCTTTTTGGCAACATGGGGTGGAAGATTGGGAAAACTCCCCAAATCAGATGGCCATTTGGCGCTTGCGTCCCACCCAATTGTGTCTTTATGTAACACTGTCATTGTGCAGGAGAATCTCAAAAGCTTTGGCATCAACTCTTCATACTCGTTGCCGTCCTGTGCTTTATCGTGATCATGATCAAAAACGCCGGCTTCAAGATCTGGAGAGAAAGATACCCCGGATAAAGTAACATACAGGCCATCTCCGTCGGGGGATTTTATAAAATTTCTAAATTTAACTTTAATGATTGGGGATTTATTAATTGTTGTGACGTTTTGGGACCTTAGATAACCCGGATATAACATTCTAATTAATTCAGCTGCGGCGCGCATGTTGTGGCGCCCTTCCGCAGCGGAACCAGCAGGGCAGTCCCAGCCTAAACTTATAGTTCTTGTTGTATTCCTAAATGTCTGAATTGGATCATTTCGGCCGTAGACCTGCTCACTGTTCCACTCACTTTGATATTCATCAGTAAATTCTGTCAAAAATGCTTTAAATTTTACACTTTCGCCACTAATCACAGACGTAAACTGTATAAAATTGTCCCACTCATTTGCATAAGTATTTGACGCGTCTGAGAATGTAGTTAGGCCCTCTGAGCGTCCCTGAATTCTTCCGTTTGATCCGAAAGGTCTGTTTTTTACTATTTCTTGTTTTTTATCGTCTGACATATAAAAGTTCCATTATGCTATTGAGGGTGTTCCACTGTTTGTATTGAGCGGCTTAGCGGCGGCTTCTTGTACATCCGCCGTGAAGTATCTTTTAAATAGTGGGTCACACTTAATTTCTACAACCACTTTTTGTGTGGCCGGGGATTGACTTGCGGCGGTCGATGTTGAGCCTGCACCATGGGCTTTGTCGACCACGGCCTTTCCTGTCCCAACGAGGGCTGCTCCCGGAATGAGAGCGAGGGCGGTAAGCGGGTTTAATAACATTGCTCCGGAAGTCAACATTGCTCCCGCGCCTATCATTCCCATGCCCGCTCCAATTTTAAGAATATTGTCGGCTGTTTCGGAAGTAACTTCATTCATTCTTTGGAACAAATTAGCCATGCTTGCAATTTTTTCGCTGTCGATAGAATAAAGTGCTAAGCCAACGAGGCTGATTGCACCAGCCAGAATTATCATAGCGTAACTTCCCATCGCTGCCACGGTTAGGGCCCCTATGAGGCTCCACAGCCCAACAACAGCTAGACCCATCTTTTCTGGAGTCAAAACATTAAGAAATCCCGTCAGAGAATTAACCAGAAGACTCACCCCAAAGCCGGCCATCAGGGCAGCAAATCCCACAGCTAAAATAACTCCAACGGCGCCGGCGACGAGGGCGGCTTGCGGGCCTGCAATGAGGGCACTAACAGAACCTATCATTGTGGCCATTGCAAAACCAAAGGCGACGATGGCGACGGAGGATGCAAGGATTTGCCCTGCGTTCATTTTTGCGAACTCTGCGACAAGGAAAGAAATACCATATGCTGCCATCGCGATGGAGGCGCCCAATGCTAGGAGTACGAGGCTTAGAGTAAGGAGGCCTGATTTTCCGTCTTTAGCTGCCTTCGAGACATTCTTTATGCCCTTGGCGATGGATTTTGAAGATTTCTCCACTGCTTTGCCACCTTTTTTTGCGGCCGGCGTGAAGAGGCCGAAAGCTGTGGCGACTCCCTTTATGGCGGCGCCGAGGGGACCGAAGAAGAAGCCTGTCACTTTTAAAAGCGGTGCCAGAGCTAAAAGCACGAGAATCGATTTTTGAGCGAGGGGATTGAGTTCTTGCCACCATTGGGCCACGCCTTTAAGGAGCGGGATTATCCACTGCATTTGAAGTGCGAATGTTCGCATCAACTGGTTCATTTCGTCTTGAAAATTATTAAATTCTTTTGACTGGGCTGCTAATTCCTGGATTTCTGCTGAAGACATATTCGCTTCCGTAGCCATTCCGTCGAAATTACCAGCCATTACTAGCGCCAACTCGTTGACGTCTGCCAAGCCGGCTGCGGAGGCGATTGCTTTTCTTTCGTAATAGGACATTTGATCAAAGCTTTTTCCTGAATCTCTCAAGCCATCGCTTAATTTCTTCATTCTTTCTGTCGGATCTGTCTCCATTACCATTTCCATAGAATTTAAGAATGGACCTCCGAGGAGGGCGTTTAGCTTTCCTACAGATTCTGCTGCTCCCTCAAATGTATCGAATTGTTCTGTAATATTTAGTAATTGCTCGACTTCCATGTTGGCGTTTCGGGCGGCGATTGATAATTTCTTGAATGTCTTTCCTGCCTGTTTTCCGAAAGCTGCGAGCTTAGGGCCGGCGGACTTAAATTGATCTGCCATTTCAGCAGGAGGCATGCCCACCTCTTGAGCTAGTGAAAACAGTTCTCTCTGATATTTGGTGGACTCTGTGACACCCATGCCCAGAGTGGCTGTCATGAATTGTATATTGCCAGTTGTAGTGTCGGCCGAGACTCCAAATTTATCCAAGAGCGCTGTCGTGTCCGCAATATCAGCGCGGTTGACTTTGGAAATTTTGTTGAGGCCTTTTATATTTTTAACCATAGACGTCATTGATTCGTTGGCTATGTCCATAGATACGCCGTGTTTATTCATGCGATCTTCGAGAGAAACAAGCTCGGAGCCATATATTTTCGTGGCGCCGGTTTGTTGATTAAAAGAAACCAGAGCGTCATCTTGTGCTTTTGCTAAAGACCACGTCGCTTGAGCGAATTTCAAGGACATGCCATATGCAAAGTTTTGTGCGGAGAATACTTCGCCGAACTTGTTTTTCAGGGCTGAAAGACCCTCTTCTTGCTTGAGCATTGCGGCGACAGAGCCAAGCATAGAATCTTCGAATTTCTTATTTAGGCCGATCATGCCGCCTAGATCTTCTGCTATCTTTTCGCCGGCTTTAATTGAATCTTTCTTGACCTTATTTAGCTCTTTTTGGGCGATGATTTGTTCTCGGAGTTGCTTGAGTTTTTCGTCCGAGTGCGGCTCCTCAAGCTTCATTATCCTAAGCTTTTCTTGCATTAAGGCGATTTGGTCATCTAATTTATCGCCTAGATCATCATAGGACTGTGCAAGGCGTTCGTTGATGTCAGCTTCTCGCTCTCTGGCGTCGGCTAGCCTTTTCGCGTTTAATTCTGCGTTTTTTTCTTCATCACCTGCCATTAATTAAAAATCCCTATTTAAACGGCCACTTAATGCCCGTCTTTTTTTCGAAAGCATCTGTGGCCTTCTTAAGTCGTGATTTCTGCTTATATGTTTTGGCATCATTTAAACCATATTGCTTTGCTGTCTCGATGTATTTCTTTTCATTTCCGACTGCTTTCGCAAACGCCTTGATGTCTCCCGACTTACCACGAATTCCTCCGGCGATGTGCGGAATACCAAACATGTGCTTAATGATATTTTCAACCCAAAAACCCATCATTCTCAAAAAACTTTCGTTCAATTGATCATTCTTTTTTAATTCTTCGAGATCAATTATGACCTCAACAATTTCGCCTTCATTTAGAGATTCCATATATAAACCCTCACTACACTAAATAGTAGTTATAATAAAAAGAAGCCGGGTTTACCGGCTTCTTGTACTTTTACCCGTCGAGCGTGATTTCTTTGCTGATCTTTCAGCAGCTTCATTTTCTTTTTCCATCTGCTTAATCAATTTTTCCAAAAACCAACGTCTAATTGTAATTGGCAAGTTATAGGCTTCCGTAAAAGACCAGCCGCCATAATATTTTAAAACAAAAAATTCTTCGTATACATTCTCGATGTATTTATCACTTAGGCCAAAAAAAGTCCGTAGTAAACGGCACCTCCATTTGATCCGTTTCGTAGTCACAACTTTCGCAAGTGAAACTTTGAGCTAAATCAACGTTGGGTACGATTTTTTCATAGGCCTCTCTAAGATATCTGGCGTCTCTTGCCGGCATATTATCAATAAAAGATTTTATTGTTACGTTGTCGATTCTTTCATTCACTGACACAATCATTAAATTAAGTTGGTCTGTTAACGAAGATTCTGGTAGATTTCTCTTTTTCTTTTCTGCCGATGATTGTAGTAGGTATTTTTCGTCTTTTCCTGTGAAAAGCCTCACCTCTACATTCACTTTTGTTGCTGGAGTTTTTATAATAAATGTCCCTCCAGACTTTTCGGAGATCTCATATTCTTCGAAATCAGTGCCCGAATTGATATTTCCAGACTCCAAATCAAAGGAGAACTTATTGGTTGTGGCGCAGACTGGGCATGTTACCTGGGTATCATAGCTTGGGCCGTAGCCAGTTACTCTGGCGCCAATAAGAATTGCATTTTTATCCCCCACATATAGGGAATCTAAATTGATTCTTTTATCTACAAGGATATTCTGCAAGAACCTATCAAGAGCTATGCCCTTCTTAAGGAGCGCCCTTGATGTCAAAATATCTTCATCTTTCGCCGTCATATGACGAATTTCCACCACACTTTCGTTGTGCAATGGATGATCTTCTGAATAATAGCGGCCTTCTGTTGGAAGTTCGACAAATTCTGTTGGTGTCGAAAAATCAAGAGGGGCCATGTTTGGCGGAAGGGATGAATCCTCCGCCTTATTTTTACTTTCGGCGCCTCCGGTGCGCCGAGAATTATTTCTAGCCAAATATCACCTCACATTTCATTTTAGCTACTGCCGGGATTAAAGAAAGTATTGCCATCAACGTCTTTTCCATCAGGACGCTTTGCTCCAGTTTCGGAGGAAAGCTGGGTTTCGATTATCGCCCAGTCATAACGGATTGTTAAAGTAATCTCTGTCATATCATCACTTGAATAATCCAGATCTCCATATGTAACGCCTGTAATAAACGGGTTCCACAGGGTCCAGGTTTCAAGCGCGTTTCCAACAGAATCGATCTGAGAGATAACTACTGATCCCATTGCTGCGACTGATGCCTGCTTTGAAATGGTTGTTGTATCTGTCACGTCTTTGGGGGGATTGTATCCGCCTGCTCTGATGATTGCGGCTGTATTAATTGCTGCATCTGGACTAACTGGGTCAACCAAGGTGACTGTCACGTCTGCCCACTCAGCTCGGCCTGGATAATAGAACTTATGGTTCAAAAAATTGTGTTCAACTGTTGAGATTGAAATTTCTGGCTTTTTACAGGTTTTGGCGTACCAAGTTGCCCCGTTAGGCATTCTACCTATATCAACCAAAAATCTATATGCTCTTTTCGGATCTTCAAATTGTGCATCTGTCCAAAACGCCATTTAACTAATTCTCCCTTTTGTCAAGTCTTGTACTTCTAAATAGTATTTAAAAAGTTTATTCGTCCGTTTAATCATCAAAAGATGCTCCCGTTCTGGTGATTACAAAATCAACTGCGATAAACTCGATTGCTCTAGCCGGCTTGAGGAAGATTTTAGCATACATAATGTTTTGATCTACCAAGTCTGGCGTTGTGGTGGTGTCGTCTAAGATAACCCTCCATTCGCTCAATCCCAAACGAGACTGAACGCTGGCTAAAAATGGCCTAACTTCTCCCAAGAACCTATTCCAAGTTACTTGGACATTTTGATCAAACAAAATTCCTGAAGAAATTCTTGAGACCTGTTTCTTAATGTAGATCAGTAGTCGACGAACATTAATTCGGTCGAGCGCGGAGCGAGTAACTTGAAGCGTTTTTTGTCCGAATACGACCAGGCCTTCCGATGGGAAAGAGGCGATTGGATTAATATTTGCTTCATATAGTTTATCTCTATCTTTAGAGGTAAGTCTCTTAGTGATGTTGGTTACTGGCCATCCGGCTGAACCGTCTGTTAAGCCACCGCGATTGAATCCTGCGGGTGCAAACCAAACCTCTGATTTAGCCTGCGAAGAGGCCAGAGTACCCAGAGCAACTACAGATGGAGGAGCCCATAACAAGTTGTTGGAGATGGTGTCTAGCAGCTGAACCCATGGGTAGTAGGTGCATGCGTAAGAGGAGTTGATCCCCCTGTCTCTCAGGCCGTCGACACATTCAGAAATTGTGAATTGGTTTCTTTGTTCGAATGTGTTAGTCGAGTCGGTGAACGGAGTGTATACATCCGGCAAATCGATGATGGCGAGTGCATCACCTCTGTCCTCGCATGTATCTATCACATGTTGAGTTAAAGTTGAATTGGTCACACCTGGGATCGTCACGATATTGCATTCGACGAATTCTGGATCCTTTATTGTGTCCACAGCTCTCTTGATGGAGTTATAAGCATAGTTTGCAGTATCTAAGTCGCCGCCAGCGCTGAGAATTCCATTTCTAAACGGCTCTGCCTCTGTAATGTCGAGACCATCAAAGCCACCATAAAGAGGTGCTACAATTTTGTCGTAGCCGGCGCTCAAGATTGACTGCCAAGATCCCTGGGCCGTGGCCGAGTTGCCATTCTTCCTCGCATCCTGCTTCCAGAATGATGTGGCCGAGCCACTAGTTACGACGTCGTCAAGAGTTACGGTCCAGCTATATTCCACCAAGTCATCGCTGATGCCCGCCAAGGTATCTTCGGAGGTTACCCCATCGGGGCGTCTCCAGAGGTAATCCCCCCAAGAAGAATCTTTTCTGGATGAATTTCTGGAAATTGTTGACATTGGCCCGAAGCACGCATCAGTTGGATCGGCGAGGCCGCCGTCAGAGGCAGAAAGTCTCAAAAGTTGTTTTGGAAAGTCAAGCTGCAATCCGGTAACTGTACAGGTACCGTCGCCCAACCAAATTCCGTCGGCTGGACAAATCTCTCCGGCTGGCGCTGTGGCACCCGGTGTCGAACCAGAGGCCAACACAAAGGCGTTAGCTGGGATTGCACCAGATTTGGTGTAATTGATTGTTTTAAATCTGAGAGGACCAGTGACACCGAAAGGAAGCATTTTTGGATTAAGACCTGAAACATCTGGATTCATGTCCACTCTAATATACTTTGACTTGTTAGCGTATTGGCCGTATTGTCTCAGTACTCTCTGTGTATAATCAAAGCTATAATAGGTATCTCCGATGACTCTTCCTATGAAGTTTTCAGAGGCGGGGTTTAGGTTTACGTTTGTCCACCTTTCCACTATCTGTATAACATTATCTCTATCGGAGGCTGCTCTAACTACAATACTAAAAGAGCCATATGGGTCCGACTTGTTTGTAGATGCCTTTATATCCTGAACTGCAATCTTAAGATTGTTCTGGATCCATCGTCCGCCGTCTAGCGAAACGAACCGGAATAATTTTGTCATGGCTGAAGGATCAAAGGCTGCGAAGTCGTTCGATAAATCTTGAGAAAAGAAATAACCGGTTTTGGCTGTCTGAAAGTCGATGCCCTTGTAATCGTCTCTATCTAGGGAACCTGATGCCAAGGGGAGCAAGACTGCTCGGGATGACCTATCAAGGCCGCCGAGAGCTTCTTCAACATCTGTCTCGAAAGACTCTCCGAGCCAATATAGGTTTTCTCCGTTTTTAAGGGTCGTTGGGTTGACGAATGCATCGTTGGTTAATTGTGGATTTGTATTCAGAACACTCCGAATATTCAAATCACTGTCTCTATCAAAATTAAATGCAGTTGAAAGCGTGGGGCTTCCACCTGGGGTGGTTGCCCCAGTTGTGCTCGCGATTGCGAAACCTAGTCCCGCAACAGCATCGCCTCCCGTAATATCAATTATTGATGACGTTCCGTCTTTGGAAAGCGTTGTAAGGACAAGGTCTGGATCTGCATTTTGTGTTACAGTTAAGCCAGCGATTGCTGCCTCGATGACCGCTTTTGCCTCTGCAAAAGTTACCTGTGCATTGTTGGCAACGTTTCCTGCGCCGTTTGCAACACCAATCGAGATTCCGGTGTCTGTCAATGTGCCGGCGGTGCCGGCCGTTACGTTAACTTCCGATGAAGATCCGGCAGAATCTGAACGAATATCAACCGCGCCGGCGTTAAGAAGGGCGCCGCCTCCAGTTAAAGTGGCATTAATTTTATCAGCCACCAAGAGGGCGCTGTTTTCTGAGCCGTCAAAGGTGATGATCTGGCCGGCGCCATTATCTATTTCTATCGTAATCGTTCCGGCGGATCCGAGGAATGCGCCGGCGCCGCCGGCTTTGACTGCTTGAGTGGCTGTCGTAAAGGTCGCTGTTGCAGGTGCGCCGCTGTCGACCTCGATGGTAATATCGTTGGCTCCAGCAGATGCGTCCCAACCCGGCGCGCCGGCAGTGGTACCCTCGACCGAGGCGGCCGTGGTCGTGGATTGATCCTGCGTATTAAAAATGTTTAACTTAAATTGTGAATTTGCGCCTTCGGATTCAATTGCGGCACTGTTGCCTACAAAAGACGCCTCGCCGCCTGAAATGGTCTTGAGTACTTCGCCACCTAGAGCAATGGAGCCCGAGTTTACATATATAACGGCACCAAGAGTACCTGTCGCGTTTATGGCTGCTGAAGAACTTGGGAATACAAAGATTCCATATGCTCCACCTGCCGTAGACGGAGAGCGAGTTGCATCAGTTCTCCATCCGGAGAGGGCGATACCAGCTCCGTCATTCTCAGGGTTGTCCTCTCCTAAGAGGCGTACCATCGTAATTGGGCCGACATCGGCCTTCAAATAGGCCATGGCGGCGTAAGCTGCATATGTTGGTGCTGTGAGATTTCCATCTCTCCAAACATCCCCAGATGGTCCTTCGCCGGGAATGGGATTTCCAAACACCTGAACGAATTCTGAAGGAGAGCTTACAGAGACTGGGCGCATGGTGGGGCCCATTCTAGTCCTTCCGATAACAACTGGGCCAACTGCCTGCTTGATCGCAGGGAGTTGTGAATTGTCGACTTCACTCAGAAAAATACCCGGTGAAACAAATTTAAATTTCTTAACTGACATCTAAGAGATCTCCTTCTAATGACACAAATTAGATTACTTTATCACATTATAAATAGTTTGCGAAAACACGAAAGTCTCAATAATTATTGATTTGACTAGTTCTTCTTTTTGAAAAATCCAGAGCGGCCCGTAGCGTCTGGAAGAATATACTCATATTCTGCTTCGGCCGGGACGCCATATAGTTCTCGGAGGGATTCTTTTTTCCTAGTTAAGGCTTCAGAAGTTTTATCAAGCGCAATGAAGATTTTTTTCTCTGTCAATTTTGTCTTATAAAGAAATACCCTTAGATCGTCATGTATTTTTCCTATATGATCATCAAGATTTTTGGTTGTGGCAGCGTCTTTCCAAGGTACTTCGACTACATCGGGTAGCGGCTTTTCTTCTTTGGGAACTTCTATTACGGTCTCTTCTAACTCTTCTTCCGGCGCTTCTATTTGGGGGCCCTCTTTTGAAAATAATCTAGCCAACTTTTTGAACATAGCATTTCTCCTCCGGTTCAAAACTAAATAGTATAAAAAAAAAGACCCTCCCACTTTTTGTGGGAGGGTCAGATAATAAATTATAAACTTATATATCTTTTAGTTTGAATTACGATTGCAAATCGTATGCTTTAATGCCAAACAGGCTAATAACGTCGCCTTCTGCGAGGGCGATGTTCGTAGTGAAGCCATAGATGAGGCCGCCAGCGTCAGCCAACCAACTGATTTCGGTGTATGGATTCATAACCAGACCGTTAAGAGTGGCATGAATTATTTCACTCATTGGATCTAGGCCTGCGCCAGCGACGAAGTTGTACGACACTCCAATGGCCACATCGGATGGGAGAGGGGGCATGAAGGCCACCTGGAACCTATCGTGAAGTGCAACAAGGTCAGCCTTCATATTTGTAACGTCTAGGTCATTCGATGTTTCATAATCTGAAAGATCAGTAGCTACGTCGAGGACGGCTTGGTTGTTGGAAATGACATAAGCGTCATATTCAGCTTCAAGTGCAGCGCGTAAACCAATTTCAGCAGCCAGAGCAGCGTCATTGGAGACTTCATAGGCAGCTTCTTTCGCTTCTTGAGTGTCAAGGGCGGCTTGAATTCCAACTTCGGCAGCGGAGGCGCGAGCGGTTTCAGCAGCCAGAGCTGCGTCATTGGAGACTTCATAGGCAGCTTCTTTCGCTTCTTGAGTGTCAAGAGCGGCTTGAAGGCCAGCGTCACCGGCGGCGAACTCAGAGCGAACTGCGTTACGGTCGATCAATGCAAGAGCTTCTTGAGTAGCGATGTCACCATCAATCTCGGCAGAAATCACACCATGAAGTGCAGTATCAGCAGCAGCGAAGTCAATGCGGATTGAAGAATCTTCAGCGTCGAGGAGACCCATCTTGGTGCTATAAGCACTCTTATGGCTGGTCAATTCAGTCTGAATAGCCTGCTCTCTGATAACTGATGCTGAGAAAGCTGAGACGTCAGCAGCAGCGAAGTCAATGCGGATTGAAGAATCTTCAGCGTCGAGGAGACCCATCTTGGTGCCATAAGCTGTGAGATGTGTCGCGAGTGCCGCTTCGTCAGCAGCGTTTGCGCCTTGAATAGATACGATATCAGAAATAATATCACTATCAGCCAACTCATAAGCAGCAACCAATTCTACCAACTGATCAAGGTCAACATCCGAACCTGAAAGAAGGGCATCAATGCGACCCCTTTCGACTCCGACAGCAGCGTCATTGGAGACTTCATAGGCAGCTTCTTTCGCTTCTTGAGTGTCAAGAGCGGCTTGAAGGCCAGCTTCGACTCCCATTGCACGAGCAATTTCAGTTGCCATTGCAGCGTCTGCGACAACTTTAGCGTCAACGACTTCCTGGTCGTGAACGACCTTTGCGTCAGCGATTTCGGTGCGAATTAAAGCGCGGTCCGTGTCGCCATCAAGCTCATTTCCATCAACGTCAGTTTGAAGAGCGGCTAGGGCAGCGTCATTGGAGACTTCATAGGCAGCTTCCTTCGCTTCTTGAGTGTCAAG
>Ga0209128_1000378_pt1 | contig 33714 bp, 52 predicted proteins | sample ETNvirnome_6_100_FD_184072 | JGI IMG/M metagenome (GOLD analysis project Ga0209128, IMG submission 184072) | Marine viral communities from the Pacific Ocean - ETNP_6_100 (SPAdes) (version 2) | ecosystem: Environmental > Aquatic > Marine > Oceanic | place: Pacific Ocean | collected 2013-06-19
AAGATGTTAGATTAGCAAACACTGTTAAATACCCACCGTTCCATCCATCACCATACGAATCAAACATTTCAAGTGTATAACAACATGAATCAACTGGTAGGTTAATTAATGTAGCGTTAAGTAATGTATCACCGGAGCAAAATAAACTATCAACTGGGTCAATGGTAACACCTGGAAATACTACAGTTATAGGAATAGTAGCCCAGCAACTATCATTTATCCCGTTTGTATATAAAACTGTGAATGTAGAATCTGATGGTGGAGATACGGTTTGGGATTGATTTCCTGAGCCATTATGACTCCATACATAATAGTAATTACAATCAAAGGCTTGGATTGTTATATTATCTAATCCCCAATGATCGTATATTAAAGATGTAGAGGCATTTTGAAACCAACCTATCATTGTGTTGGTTGTTTGTGCAGCAGGTGGAATTTGGAAACAATAATTTGCCCAAGCAGTATAATCTCCTGCATTAGGAGAAGCAGCATTGAAGTTTCCATTCATATCAGGTTCAAAGTAGAATATAGAAACCCAAGTAAGTCCATTATCAATAGAATACATTAAATCAACACCTTCAGTAGGTTGATCTGGTCCTTCACATGGTGATGGGGCTGATTGTTCTGCAAATTTTAAATCAAAGCAAACTTCACCACCACAACTTAAATCATAACCAACCGTTGATAATGTTCTTGGGGCTGGTGATTGGTCTCCCATCCAAAGATATGTAGTTCCATTTCCACCTCCACAAGGATTAGTAAATGTAGCAGCAGTAGTTGCATTCCATCCGGTACCAGCATTACCTAAATCAAAATCATTATTCATGACTTGATTACCTGATATGCCACTAGCAAATAGGTTAACAGATTCTCCGCATATAATTGGATTAGATCCTGCGGATATAGAAACAGTACATTGGGAATAACAAAAGGAACCGGTGAGTACACCGATTAAGACTAAAATATGTCCTACAAGCCTTTGCATTAAATTGATTAGTATAGTTTATATATACGTTTATTTAATCAATGTATTTTTGTTTAATTTTTTTAATATCATTTGTCATTTTTCTTTCCCATAATGTTTCATGGCAATAATAAACGCCAATCTTAAATATTGCATCAAATAATCCTATACTTAAACCTAACCATGGATTACCGGTTAATATCCAGGCAACAAATGCAGTAATTATTAAACTAATTGTTCGAGCAGTTAAAGCCCTTTTTATTCTTGTCCATCTTAAATATTTTCTTATCTTTTCGTTTTTGCTCTTCATCTTTCCTCCTCTTTACTTGTTTGACTAACGCATATAGACTAATGTCAACGTTATCCCAATGGTCCATCCAACTATTAATATGTGGTTTCATCCCAATCATCATCTAATATTATTATTTTTTATCTTTTAATTTTTGAATAATTATTATTGTTGGAATTACAAATATAGCTATGATATACCATCCAATCCATTTAAATAAATTATGAATCTTACCATTTCTTTCTCCCATTTGTTCTACTCTTTGCATTTGAAATAGCATGAAACAATATTGCAACAACTATTATTATAGATATTAACCAATTAGGTAAATAACCAGATAACATATGTAATGTATAGAAAACAATTCCCATAATAACATAAATAATAATTGTTGCAAAAAATTTGTTGAAATTAAATTTCTTCATCAGTATGTGTTTATTATTATATGAATTTTTTGTAAAATTGTTTCATTGCACCATAGCTGCACACTAAATATCTAAATATATGGTAAATTTTGTGTCTATATGGTATAATAAGTGAACGAGAGTTCAACGAGCGGTTTTAATTAAGTAATATACTCATACAATGATAATCTAGTGTGGTTATTTTTGGTTATGGATCCAAAATCTTAGGCATCCAACATCTCACGCGTGTTTCGCGAATATATAATGTATAAAATAAACTAAACTAACATGAAACTACATTCATTTACACAATATCTAAACGAAGCTAAAGGAACACCAGTCACACAAGACCAATGGGATATAGAATGGAAGACCCATAAAGTCTTTGGCAAAGAATTCGATGAACATATGGCTAAAAGAATTGCAGCTGGTATGTCCGTAGCTAAAAGTGAAGAACAAGCAGAGGATTGGGCATATAAAAATTGGAAACAATTACCAGGAAAGGCTAAAAAAATGACTTATGACGAATGAAATTAGAAAAATTTAATAAATTTAAAACATCGGACACAAAAATAGTTAAAGAATCTGCAAAAAAAGAGCCTTGGAGACAAGGGGATGTTGACGCTATTCAAAAATTAATAGATTTAATCAATAAACAGACAAATTCTTTAGAAAAGAATCAACGTAAATTAGAAAAGTTATTAGATAGTCACAAAAACAAAGACCAAGGCTATAATTTATGGAAGGTTGCGGAACAAGGAGGCCGTAATGGACTATTACAATTCCAAAGTAGTATTAAAAGGGTAGAAGATTTGTTACAAGCTATGTTTTCTAGTTCAGTTTACAAGAAATAAGTATGAAATACTTTAAATTATATGAACATTGGTTAAACGAATCTATCGAAAATCTGAAGATGTCTGATAAAGATATCGATCATCTTTTGGAATTAGATAAAGAATATGGAGATTTCTTTCGTGAATTCTGGTATAAGTGGAATAGATATGATTGCAAAAATTTAACATCTGAATACGATAAATTCATAGAGGCTAGGAAAAAGGGTGAATGTTACTACCCACAATTAGAATTAGTTGAAGATTCATTAGACAAAAATTATTTAAGATGGTCAAATGAATTGAAAGGAAAATTTCAAAAGTTTGATTGTTACTTATCGCAATTCTATATAGAGAACATCGATTATTTATATGCACAAGCTATTGTAACAATCGAAAAAGGTAACCCATCTGCATTAGCATTATATAATCGAGTAATGTGTCCTACTGTATCACCAAAAAACTATAATGCAGCTTGGAAAATGGTAAATAAAAATCCTTATAGAGATATGAGGAAACACCAACCTTATACAGGAAAAGATATCGTATCAAGGATGCAGAAACATATTGATAAGCTGGGATACAAATACAATGTGGTACTTGATCCATATATGGTTGCTAGACAAAATGTCGTTCCACATAAACCGGTGTTAGATATTAAAACAGATGCACAGTTTTCAGATATTGATGTAGCATCATTACAAGTACATGAAATCGAAGTTCATATTGCCCGAAGACATTTCGGTGCCCAAACCGGATTGAACTTATTTTTAGATGGATTGGCTACCAGAAATATAACGGATGAAGGACTAGCTGACTATCAATCACTCCATCATAACCCAAAGGGTGTAAAAGCAAATCTTCGATGGGATATGGCTATAAAAACGGTTATTGGCTATCATATTCTGGATATGGATTTTTGCGAATTGTTTTCATTCCTTATCGATAGAATTACGACCGATCAAAACAAAGATCTTATCGACTTTCATCTTTTTCAAAATCTAGTAAGATTTAAAAGAGTTCTTCAGGATTGCAAATTACTTGGAGGCGATTCCGAATCAGAAATCAGTTATTTTGTGGGGTATATGCTTGTGAAAGATATGTCACAAAAAGAAAAGGATGAATTGCTGCATTGGAACGTTGGCCCAAATCATATTAAAGACATACCTAAAATTAAAGAGTTTTTTGAACAAAACAAATTCAAACCATTATATGAAGGACAATCACATGATCAAACGGGACAATTCAATCAATCCAATATGGATAACAATTGGGTAGGTGCATTAGGACATACATTTAATAAGAAGCAAAATGTAAAAAGTAAAAAGGATGCTGATGCCATACTCAAAAAGCTTGGTCTAACTTGGGAAGAAGAGATTGAATCAAGGAATGGATGGATCCACTATAGACATGAGACCAAATGGTCCAAATATCAAGTAGGTCGAGAACCTAAGACCGGAGAACCTTACAATGCTAAGATGGTCATCGCGACATACAATCCACATGATAAAATCCTTTGGACAGAACCTACTGATATGATGAAGGATTATGATGACAAATCCAAACCACACAAAGATAAATAACCATGTATACTTACAATTGCAAATTATTAAGAGTCATTGATGGTGATACCGTCACCGCTCAAATTGATTTAGGTTTCGATGTATGGGTGACCAAAACTATTCGATTAACTGGTATCAATGCACCTGAATCAAGAACCAGAGACAAAATAGAAAAGGTTAAAGGCCTTGAAGCAAAAGCTAGACTAATAGAATTATTAGAACATATGTCCTTTAAAGTCCAATCACATGGTGTTGGTAAATTTGGTAGATGTTTAGGGGTATTATTTGTTGATGATGTTAATATCAACGAACAATTAATTACTGAAGGCCATGCTGTGGAATATGATGGAGGCAAACGCTGAAACATCACCAATCATTTCTCATATAATAAATAAATAACACACTATGGGACACTTGACATTAAGACTTAAAGACGCAGATGCAGTCACTCAATATTTTTTCGGGTTAGGAGACAAAGAGCATATATATGACTCTATGGTCGATCAAATTGAAATAGGTATAAATAAAGATTTTGATAATGTTAGAATTGCCGAAATTATATTAGACAATGGTGATGATTTTATTATCGATTGTTTCGTAGAGGATTGGTATAAAAATCTAGATCAAGCTAAGAAATGGTATATAGATAATGAGCTATACGAATCTTGTCCTAGAATCGAAAAACTTAAAGCCCTTTTAATTGAAAAGCGGTGGGTTGATACAACCGAATAATCATATAAAAATACTTCATATTTAATTAAATATAAAAGGACTGGTAATTAAACCAGTCCTTTTTGTTTTGATAATCATTTTTAGGTCAGAAAATCGTTAGATTAGTGAGGATTTTGACCAGAGCCCTGCACCACTATATGGCGATTATCCTACAAGGCTTTTTTAATTAATTATTATATGAAGAATTAGGCTTAATGTTTCAGACATTATATAATCGCGATATGAGCCTGCCTGCGGGAGACGAGCGTGAAATTAGATTATCCTTTTTGAGCTTTATTTATTCGTAATAAATATAATAAATGAAACATTGCTAAAAAAGTTGTTTCAATTACCTCAACCCAATATAGCGAATTAAAATATAATGGTGAAGCTGCAATCATTATCCATCCAATAACATATAATCGTTTATCTCTACAAATAATAAGAGATGATATTAGATAGAATAAAATAGCTGAAAAATTATGGATTAGTCTGTATTCATTACAAGGAAAGAAAATGACTATTAATAATAAGGCACCAGGAATAAACCATTTTGGTGTACTCATCATTTTAAAAGATACACTTAGTAAAACAAAAACAAAAACCGGAGCAGCATTTGTGTAATAATATTGGCTATAGGAAGCCGGTTTGGAACCTCCAAAGGCCCAAAGTAAAATCGGAAATATAATGATTAATATACATATAAAAATTCTGACATTAAATGCCAGTTTAGACAAAATTACCCCAATGCAGTTATTGTTTATTTTATATATCGGGTGTACCTCTACTCAATAAAAAAGTTTCACTTTTTTGAAAAATAAGTGCCAAAAAATTTTTTTTTGTCGCCAAAAAGTATTATATTTATATATAACAAATTTAATAATACACAAAATTATGACAAACTTAGAAAAACAACAAATGCAAATTAATGAATTCGAGAGAATTAACCGTTCAGAAAAATACTATGCAAAACACGGTAAGCCTTACGAATTACTGTCTATCACAGAAAAAGCAATCTACGATTCTAACAAACGTAAAGAAGCAAAAGCTAATAACCCGCAAAAAGCTAAAGAAGAAGTTCGAATTTCTTTTTACAATCCAAACAATCCACTTAATGGATCTTCATCTTGGAGTAAACAACAATGGGAAGAATACAAATCAAAACATGGAAACAAAAAATCATAAACCACATATAATATTTACTTATGCAAACAAAGACATTCAAATACACAACTAAAGAAAAATATCAAGATTTTATTCTTAACAATGCTAATCGTAACAATGAATTAGGCATCGATCCATTAGAATCAATGTACTCACAACCCGGAATTATGGAACTTGCATTCAAACGCAAATTTCCACTTCCATCCTGGGATAATGATAAAGCACTACCAACGGTAGAAGTTTTATTGCATTTCTTTTGTGATTATGAGGAGTACGAAACATGCCAAAACATAATTAATGTTTGGCCAGAGTTAATTAGAGATGAAAACAAAAAATAATTGAAAAATAACCGTCCAGAAATTTTTTTATATCGCCTGGATTTATTATATTTATATTATATAACAACAACACATAAAAACAACAAAAAATGACAAAAAAACAATCAAAGCGAGTTAGAGTAAAACTCCAAAAAATGGAAGATGTTAAATTCGATCCAAAAATCTTCCAAGCAATGAAAACCAATACTCCAGTCGATTACATGTTCTCACAAGATGGTGGGTTTTACCCAGCAACAAATTACATGCTTATTGGAGATCCCGGCATTGGGAAATCTACCTTTGGGTTAGATATACTAGCCGAAGTAAAAAAGCAAGATCCTTCCAAAAAAGTACTATTCATATGTGGTGAAATGAACCAAATCGATATGCATGGTTATTGCGAGCGTTATCCCAAATTCAAACAAATCGAAACATTATTTCTATGTGATTATCTAGACTATTCTCCGAGAGATGTAATTGAAAGAACATTCAAACAAGGTTGGGATCTAATCTTAATCGATTCATTCATTGAAGTTCAAGAGGCTGTACAAGCTTCCGATAATATTACTAGAACTCGAGCAGAAAAATGGTTTGTGGATCTCTTTATTCAAAACAATAAAGGCAAAAACCGAGGCAAACATTATACTTCATTTTTAGCAATACAACAAGTAACTAAAGGTGGAAACTTCGTAGGATCCAATAAACTTAAACACAATACTACTGGAATGTGTGAACTAAGGTATTCAAACGAATTTGCTGGAGATAGATATATTAAATTCACCAAAAATCGTAGAGGTCACAAATACGAAAAACTTTACTTTGATCTTGAAATTACCGGAAGCGTTAATTACGATATCAAACGATTAGAACGAGACGAAGAAATCAAACGTAGAATTTCTAAAGAAAAAGACAACATGTTGAAAGAGGAAGAACTTTTCAATATGATGTTTACTCGAAATCAACAAACCGAAGATGAGCTTAAAACGGAAGACGTAGACTTATCATAAATGAAACTTTTTAAAACAATCATCATATAATTATTAACAACTAAAATTAAAACACAATGAATTTATCTAAACAAATTTCTCAAGATCATTGGAACTCATTTAAAAATGGAGCTTTCCAAAAACAACCACTTCGCAAAGAAATAAACCTTGCGGATATAAAATTTTTAAACTTACAAGACGTAGATTATTGCGGACTTAAACTAGGAATGAGCAAAAGAGCTATCCGTGATATTATGGGTATTCTCGGGCTATCAAATGTATTCGGTGGAAAAATCAATTCTGTTTTCGGTGAGCAATTCACTCAAACACTTTTGAATACAATGAAAGATGCTATCTCCATGAAAAAAGGACTAACCGCAACTATGTTAGTATCACCTGAGCGAATCATTCAAAGAATTCACAAGTCTGGTAGTAGCTGGGTATCAACCGAAAATTTCTTCGACCTAGTTGAAAGAACAATCGATAAACATGATTTGGTTGTAAATAATGTTGAAACAAACAATCAAGGAGGAATTATCGTTAAAACAACTAATCCAAACTCTGAATTTGGAATCACCGGTAAGAACCTCGATTCAAAACAAGAAGTTTTCCAAGGAGGATTAAACTTTTGCAGAAATTTATCCGGCTTACAAGTTGATCCTTACTTATATAGACTATGGTGCTCCAATGGTATGGTAACTAGAGAATTTGAGGAAAGTATTCGAATGACAAATATACAACCACGTGATTGGGAGCAATTCCATAAACAACTTGAAAGAATCGAATCAAATAACTTCCAACCTCAAGGATTTGTGGATAAAGTTAAAATGGCGGCAAACACACCTGCGTCAATGGCCGAAATGACTCAAGCAATTAATCTCATCAAAAACAATTCTGATATCAAAGATTTAGATATTCAACCTTTTGTTCCTTATGGTGAAACATTTAATGCATTCAAAAGAATGGGCATTCAACCAACCGAATTAAGTACTGCACAAAAAAGAAATGCACGAACAAAAGTGAGTGTATGGGATATCGTTAATGGAATTACCGATTTTGCATCACATGATTATGGATTCGAAATTAAAGATCCAGAAAATGTTAGAAACGAAATGATGGTGCAAGCTGGTGGAATACTTACTAAGAAATATGATACTCAAAATTTACTTGTAGCTCAACCTTTTTAATGAGCTACATTTTATAGAATATACAATTTGTTGTTTTGTATGTTGTTAAAAGAGCGGTCACTCACAGAGTGGCCCTCTTTTTTTGTGCAAAAATGGTATATATGAATCTATTACTAAGATTTTTGAATTACTCTTATGATCACGTAGTACTTATCTTGGTCAAACATTGACCACCTCTTAATGATATCCATTTAAAAGATCTAACAAATTATCGATTGCTGCATGTCTATGACTATCCTCTAATACTGTTTTAAATACATAATCAGAATTTACTAGTTTGGACATATCGTGATATGCAGACCAATTTTTATCTTTTAAGTCTATTTGATATGAATCGCCACAAAAAATTAATTTGGAATCCTTTCCTAATCTTCCAATAGCCATTGCTAATTGGGATCGTGTAAGATTTTGGAATTCATCTACAATAACAACTGCATTATCAAAAGTTCTACCTCTAAAATGTGCTAATGATACTAATTCAATTTGTTCACTAACTTCCATTCTGTCCAATAAGTCTGGTTTATTATAGACCTTCCTCATATTAGACCTAATTGGTACTAGCCAAGGTTCCATTTTCTCACGTTCAGATCCAGGAAGAAAACCATTATCTTCAGTAGAGATAGTAGGACGAGTGATAATAATTTTATTGTATTGTCGTTTGAAGAATTGATCTAATGCCACTTGAACTGCCAACAAAGTTTTTCCACTACCAGCTTTACCAACAATAAAATTAAATGGATGCTTTAAGATTTGAGCTTTTGCAAGTTTTTGTTCTTCCGAAAGGGATAGTGAGAATCGTATTGAGCCTTTAGGTGGTGTTTTAGAAATATTATCTTTCTTCATATAAGTCTTAAATTAGGGACTAACTACTATTTATTGAGAGTCCTTAAATGATTAAATAATTCGTCTGCTTTGGCTTTGACTTTGTCTATATCTTCCTGAGGTTGATTGGAATCGTGCATATAGTTTTCTAAGCGTTGGTAGGAACGATACAATTCATTAAAGCGACTTAAATAACCTTGTCTAGGATCATGTAAATGTATATGACTTGGATGTGCTAATTCATTTAATTCTTTAAAATCCGTGAAGTTTTTAATGTCGTCCATGCTTTAATTTTGTATTTTATTATATATTCATGGATCAATGAATGTATAGATAAAATGATTCCAGAACTAAAAAAATTTTTATGATGGATTTAAAAAACCAAATGAATGACTTAGAAATGCAACTAAAAAAATTGGAAGAACAAATAAATGAATTACAAAAAGGTTGTAATCATCCGATACAAAAGACTGCATTTAGGAAACCATCTTCATCAACTTTTCAAATAATGATAATATGTGATGATTGTGGCAAAGTGATTAGATACCCTACTAAAGATGAAGAAAATGAGTTCTTAGGTAAATGAAACTAATTACATTTAATATCATATAATACTTATATAAATTTAATAACAAAACTAAATCAATATGGCAAAAGGCGGGAGACCAGATAAAGAAAACATGATCACCGGAATGTTCCAAAAAATTGCAAGAGAAGCAGACCGAATCAAAAAGAAAGAAATCAGAGATGCAAAGCGTAGAGGTGAATTTATTAAATTAGATCATCCTGAATTGCTTTCAATTCCAGAGCAAGAAAAATACTTTGCCGCATTAAGAAAATGGGAAGAAGGTGGAACACAATTCAAAACTATATATGAAAGAACTTCCAGTTCATTTCCATGGCCCTATAAATTTAGAAAAGATTTGGATAAATAAACTATGAACGATGACTTTAATATGGATGACTTTTTCGATGAGGAAGGTTTTAATGCAGCTGATTTACAAGCTCGCATAGATGAGTTCCATCAAAAAATGAGAGCAGAAGCAATGGAAGAAGCATATCGCTTTATTTCCGAAGTTGGTATCTTATTTTGGATACGAAAAGATATGTATGTTAAAAATAATCGTAAAATTAGGATCTTAGCTAAAATGATAAAATATTTTACAGATTTAGAAGAGTACGAAAAATGTGCTTATCTATATAAAGGACAGCTTATCCTTGAGGAATCTCAAATAGAGCAAGAAATCAATAATCAATTTAATAAACAAAAAATCAATTAACTATGGCAACAATGAGAATGGGCGATCCTCTTGAAACGGAAGCTCAAAAACCACCAAAACAATTAACATTAAGAGAAAGACAAGTAATTAGAAATATCTTAGCAGATGTAGTTGGAAACGATACATCAACCGTTACAGAACAAATTTCAGATTATCTTAAATACAAAGATTGTGATTTTCAAATCGCACAAAAAATCCAAGATGATGAATTTTGGTTAAAGGTCAGTGTGGTAGTTGGAAAACTAGGAACTACATGTTTTGATAAACATACTAAATATGAGTTCAAAGTAAGACATCCAAAAAACCCAGACCCCGGAACTAATCACGATTTACCAAGGAACTAAGATATATAACATACTAACACGCTCTAACGAGGTGCTAGTGATTTGATGGATTATCAAAATCATTAAAAATAAATTAAAATTATGACAAAGAGAAACGTAAAACCCGTACCAGGATTCTTCGCTTTAAGAGATGAATTCCTACAACCATTTGACCAAGTATTCGATCAAATGATGACAAACCAATTCCCAACATTTTTTGAAGAAGCAGGAATCGATTTTGCAAAAGGATCTTATCCAAAATGCAATATCATCGATGATGTTAATGATGTAACAGTCGTTGCTGAAATTCCTGGTTTAACTAAAGATGATGTTAGTATTAAAGTTGAAGATGGTGTCTTAACCATTTCTGGAAATAGAACCTCATCAACTAATGGTACTGCAAAGTTCATACGAAGAGAACTAAAACATTCTTCATTTAAAAGATCATTTACATTAAGTGATACACTTGATGCATTAAGTATAAATGCTTCTTTCGAAAATGGAATTTTGAATATCACTATTCCTAAAAAGGAAGAATCTAAACCACAAACGATCGACATAGAGATCAAATAAATTAACCGACAATCCATCAAGAAGGGCAGTGTTTTTAGACATTGCCCTTTTTTTAGGTCAAATTTATGATGTTGTAACGCGCGAAAGGAGCCAATAAAAACCCAAGAAAAGACAGAATACATATTCTAAAGATCTAACAAGACATTCATACCAAAATTATGAAACAGTTTATATAGGATCACATATAATAATTTATTGTTAACAAAAGGATGTTAACAACGATAATTAAAAAATAAAAAAAACTTAACATTATGGAAAAAGTTTCAAACATTATTAACTCATTCTGGTTTAAATCTGCCGCTTGCGGTGGAGCTGGAGTGCTGCTGCTACTCTATGGTCACACATTGTGGGCAGGGATAGCTATTGGATGGGGTGCAAATGAATTCATGGAGTATTTTGCTAAACCATCTAAATAAATTCAAAAAAAAAGAGTCAACTATGAGAAAATTAATTTTAATGTTTGCGATAATTGCTTGCACTTTCATGGGGTATTCACAAGACAGTTCTGAAACTAACGGAGCCGCCAAAGGAACACTTCAAATCAGTGCTTTGCAAATATCTTCAACTGATGTTACCATTAACGTTTCTTCACCATCTCTTACTTACTACTTCATTGATGATTTAGGGGTAAGTTTTGGTATTGCAAACTTTGATGATATTAACGTTGGGGCAAGATATTACATTGCAAAGAGTAATAATTTCGCTTACACAGGTTACGGTACAAACTCCAAATCGTTAGACATTGGTTTAGGTAAAACCTTTGGGTGGGGAGAATATGTACAAATAGAACCAAGACTTAACTTCACCGATGTAATCGAGGATGATAGGAACTTGGGACTAAGCGTACACTTGAACCTGGTATTTTAACCAAATTAAAAAAAATCTATTATTATGGACAACATTTTTGGAATCATAAAAAGCTTTTTCGGCGGAGTGTCTGATCTACTTATCACCCTTTTATCGGTTGGTATTCTAGTTCAAGTACTTTTCGGAGCTCCCGTTTTTGGGATCGACGTTGTTGGAAATGTTACTGCTTTAATCGAATCACTAGGTAATTCTGGTTTTGTCGGTTTATTAGCTGTGATTATTCTTGTCAAGTTAATTGATAAGAAATAGCTTAGTTTTAAATTAAAATCGTTCCTGGCTCCATGACCAGGAACCTTTTTAGTTTGTAGTGAAACAAACGAACAATTGATACATATAATAATTAACGTTCTTTAAAATATGGGGTTGACCAGGCTTTTGACATTTTGTGAGAAGCTTTAGATTCAGCAATGGGTGATGACCTACATCAATCTTAGCCGACAACGCTGAGTATGCAATGGCAGCCTAGTTAGACTAGCGTCAATGCACATCATGCAACTGAGTATACTTGTAAGTTGATAAGATGTTAAAGGAAGTAATTGTGGTTTGAGTACTGTACCCTAAACAAGTCAACCAATAGTGCCTTTTGATACATGTGGCCACGGATAACATAATCTATTTTTGGAAGTTTAGAAAAACTTATCCTATGCTGTGAAAAGATCTACTGTGGATACTTGATGGACGTGGGTTCGATTCCCACCAACTCCACTTGCCGTTTCCATCTAAAAAAACTTAAAATTATGGAAACACTTATTTTGATAGCGTCTAGCGTTTTAACAACATTAGGTATTATATTAGTCGTTTGGCTTATATCTAGTGTACGTTCGGCACAAAAACAATTGAAAGACTACAATGGAGAAATACCAGAACTTTATCGTAGAATAGAAGAAGAAAGTCAAAACATTTATCAATGCTTAGATAATTTAAAAATCGAGTATGATAGAAACTTTGATGATCTTCATAATGATCTGGATAAACGATTTGATAATAGTTATAGAACAATGTATGAGTTTCGAGATTGGTCTAAAGAACAAATCGAAAGATTAATCGAAACTGATTTAACCAATAAACAATAATTAATTAATCGGAAACGGCATTTAGGGTAGGTGAAAACCTACCCTTTTTTATTGAAACCAATTAACAATTTCAACATATAATAACTAAACAAAAATAAATATGATGGAGTTCTTAGAATTTACATTTCAATCTATTTGGCATTTCTTAGGAGTATTAATCCTAGTAAGTGCCTTAAGTGCTTTTATACCTGACATTACCATAAACAAGAAAAAATGAATAAAATAATTTTAGTTGGGAAGGCTGCAGCTGGAAAAGATCATATGAGAAAAATTCTTCAAGGAAGAGGTTTTACTTATGGTGTTTCTTATACTACAAGACCTAAACGTCCGGGAGAAATTGATGGAGAAGATTATTTCTTTTTAACAACGGATGAATTTGAAGATATGAAATTTCAAAACAAATGGTATGAATACGTAGAATTTAACGGATGGTACTATGGAACAACTAATAAACAATTCCATGAAACATGTAATTTATTTATTATGACTCCTGCAGGTATCAAACATATTACACCAGTTGATCGAAAGAAATGCACCATAATGTATTTAGATATTTCTGATACTATACGATGTTCAAGATTATCTGAGAGAGGTGATCAAAACGATTCAATTGAACGTCGAATGTATGCAGATAATAAAGACTTCAAAGATTTTAATACTTACGATATATTAATCAATAACTCAAATTTTTAAAAACAAATAATATGAAAAACAAAAGACCAACATTATCAAGACATAGAGATTCTGTTAATTATGACTTCACTAATTTAGTATTCCATAATGGTATTTTACCTGGAGAATGGGATACATTAGAAGTTGAAACTCATTGCGGAAGTCAAAGCACATCTTATGCATTAAAAACAAAACTACATCCAGATTCTCCGGCATATGTAGATTTTTGGGGTACCGTAGATCCTTATGGACCTGGTTGTACGTTAATTATCATTCGATTAATAGAGTTTTCACCAGAAGCTAAAGAAAGTTTTAGATGGACCGTTACTACTTCCAGATTTACAACAAAGGATATGTCCACTAATAGATTTAAAACATTAGAAGAAGCAATGAAGTTTATGGTTGATGAAATGATAAGAACAACCAAACATTACGATAAAATTAATAAAAGAAAAACTATCATCTGGGATGATGATGCAATTAAAAACCACGATATACATTAATTATGATATTAGTACTTAGTCAATCCGGAGAAAAAGGAAAAAATAAATTATTAGCTGATGATTGTATAAAATTATTTCATCATATAGGATTTAATTCAGCTCATTACAAAAATTTTGATGATGAGAATATTCAAAAATATTTAAAAGAAGCTACAACGATTTTAATGATTGTTCCTGAATGGAACCTATCTATTCCATATACATTAAAGAAAGCTATTGATGAATCTGGTTGGCCATCATCATTAGAAAATAAAAATATTGGTATAATAGGTACCAGCGGAGGTCATGGAGGAAACATACTTGGTGCGAGTCATCTTTCTCATATATTATCTTATTTAAAATCAGATGTACATAAGCAAAAAGTTTATATTCCTTATATCAATAATTTTGATAGACTTAGTAAAGTAGCTAAGGATGTTTCAGAATTAGTCGTTTCTTTAATAGATGATTTATGTTCGATCGATTCAAATCATTAAAACGTATGAAAGAACAAATTTCATCATTATATAAACATTGCGAAAGTGAAATAAATGTATGTGATGATTATTTAAAAGATCTTCCAACTGATATAAATTCCATTGAGGAATTGGAAGATATAATGGGTAATAATAAAGACTTATCTAGAGCTTATGATCTAGGAAGAAAAGAAGCTTTACAAGAAATAAAAAAATTGTTAAAAAGTGAAAATAATTGAAAAATAAGTACCAAAAAATTTTTTTATGTCGCCAAAAAGTATTATATTTATATTATATAAATAAAACACATTAAAACATATGAAAACATTACACGAAACATCTCTAATTGCCAAAATGGAAAAAGTACATACATTTCTTCAAGAAATGAGATCTACTACATCTAACAATGAAAAACTAGAGATTCTAAAAAAGCACAAAGACAATGCATTCCTTGCAAGAGTCTTTCATTATACATACAATGGTTTCTACAAATACTATGTACACACTAGAAATGTAAACAAAAGACCAGATCTAATCAAAGAAGATTATGCATCCGTTGATCTATTCTATTTACTTGATGGTCTTAGAAAACGAAACATTACCGGCCACGATTCAATAGCCGCAATAAACGGATTCACACAATATCTTACACCTAAATCTAAGGAAGTATTCTTTCACATCTTAGATAGAGATCTACAAATGAGAGCATCAACCTCATCCATAAACAAAGTATTCAAAAATTGTATACCAACATTTAATTGTGCACTAGCTGCTGGATATAGTCCCGGTATGGTGGATTTTGAAAATGAAAACGAACAATGGTACGGATCAAGAAAACTCGATGGAGTAAGGTGCTTAGCATTCAAACAAGGTAACGATGTAAAATTCACATCAAGATCTGGGAAAGAATTCTTAACATTAGACAAAGTAAAAGAAGAAATTCTATCACTTAATCATGATGGAGATTTTATATTAGATGGAGAAATGTGCATTATGAGTAATTCAGGTGCAGATGATTTCCAAGGAATTATCAAAGAGATTCGAAGAAAAGGTCATACAATCGAAAACCCTAAATTCTTAGTATTTGATTGTTTAACATTCGAAGAATTCGAAAGTAAAACAGGTACTAGAAATCTAGAAGAGAGATTATACCATTTAAATGGTAATCTCATCAATCCATTAAATGCAAATTACATCGAAGTACTAGATCAAATACATCTAACATCCGAAGAGCAATTCGCAGAAATGGTTGCAGATGCTGAAAAACAAGGTTTTGAAGGTATAATGGTGAGGAAGAATACTTCTTACGAAGGCAAAAGATCTAAAAATCTTTTAAAAGTTAAAAAATTCCATGATGAGGAGTACATTGTAAAAGACGTAGTTCTTGGAGATATGCGATTCGTAGAAAATGGAAAAGAGGTAATCAAAGATGTTCTAAGTAATATACTAATCGAACATAAAGGTTACGAAGTGGGAGTTGGGAGTGGATTCTCAAAAGAACAAAGAGAATACTATTTCTCAAACCCAAAAGAACTCATTGGAAAAACAGTTACAATCCAATATTTCGAAGAAACTAAAAATCAAAGCGGTGGACTCTCACTTAGATTTCCCGTTGTAAAACATATATACGAAAATGGAAGAACCTGTTAACCAAGATAAAATAAATTTATTACGAAAACTTTACGAGTCTTTAGAGATTTGTAAAGAACTTAAACTTACACACGAAGCAAGCCTTATATCAATGGCCGCCGGTTGTGTTGAAGATGACTTAACTTAAAACTTTAAAACAAAAATCAATATGAAAAAAATCAAAACACGCAGAGACAAAGACCAATACGGAGAATTAGTATTTGGCACTGACAATCAAATATCTAAACAATATGAAAAAATGGTTGTTGGTAAATACTTACGAGAGTATTCAAAAGCATTTAATATCTATAGATTAACGCTTGAAGATCTAAATCAAGAATTCACATCATTAGATGGTGATAATTTTAAATTGATTGGTATGTTCGAACAAAAGCTCATGTTGGTACAAAGAACTGATACACAAAGATACTATAGACTACCAACACCTGAAGTAGTAGCTGGCTTCGAGTACACCCGCGAGCTAGAAAGCAATCAAACAGAAGATATATAATTTAATATGTCAATCGAATTTCCAATAATACTGAAGAAACCAAAAGGTCGTAAGTATATTGTTTTTATCCCTGAACCGGATATGAATGATGCCGATGATCCGGATTGGTTTGTCCGTGTCAGTTGGAGAAAGAATAATAATCATGTGGAAACTGACTATTGTACCATCCTCAAAAAGGAAGTCAAACAATGGTTGAATCAGTATACGAGAGAAAAACAAGGTTATGTTATTCAAGAGGACTTTGATATTGCAATTCTAAAAGAAACTGAATTATTACCATGAATAAATTACATGAATCTCTAAAAAACTTCCTTAATGAAGATAAGTATAAAAACGACACTAAAGCATATATAGAAGATGTATTAAATAAGATGTCTAGGCGTCAGTTGGAACGTGAACATGGAGAATATTATTCTTCTACAAATTTAAGGTCTTCATCTGATAGAGTCTTAAAAATAGATATAATAGCTGGTAAATATGGTAGACGCGAGGCACAGCACTGGTCTAGATATGTGGAATTTACATCTGAATCAGTTAATGAAGCACATGATATGCATCATCCAATCGAAATGGAGAACAATCGAATGATGAGATCTAGTGCTGCTGAATTTACAAGATATTTAACCCGTAAAGCACACGAGTCTAGACCAGAAAATTTTATAGAAAATGGTATTCAATCTATTAGTGAAAAAATGCCTATTAAAGAAAAAATCTCTAATCTACCATTAAATGAAAATCCTAATCGAGTTTATGGAATGTTTACTTCTGATCAAGGAAAACCTACAAAATTAGATAAAGAATTACTTGATATTGCACTTTATGGATTACCACATAAAATAGTTAAAAATATCGATGCAGTCGAAGCTAATGGATATGGAAAACAAAATGCTATATCTCCACATCCTGCAACTAAAAAAGGAGTTGGAACTGGAAGTGTTGCATATCATATGATTCATATAGGATTATTAAAGCCGATGGGCCCTAAAAAAGTAACAGCTATTACTCTCGGTCTTAGAAAAAGAACTAGTGGTCCTGGAACTGGATATATTTATATGAAAGTTGCTCCAGATTGGAGTCATAATTATGGTCCTGATGCAGAGGCTGCAACAGAGTTTTGGATGGATAATGACCATGCATCCGAAAAGATAAAAGAATTAGTTGACACTAAATTTAAGAATTATTTAGGATAATGAAAAATGTTAAAAGCTTTAATGAATTCGTAAATGAAGTCCATAATGGCCATTTTTTTCCTGATGCTAAAGGTGCTATATCCACTAATACAGCAGACCAAGAAACAAAACTAAAACCTGAAGATGAGGATGAGGAAGATCCATATAATCCATCTATCATAAATAAATTTGCTGCTAAACAAGCAGGTGATAATACAGTATTTGTTTCTAAGAACAAAAAAACTCGAGGAAGTGGTATCTCTACCGGCCGAAGAGTTTCCGAAGGTGGCCTCGGTGATAATCAAGTTGCTGGCCAACCAGTCTATACTCAACACACAGATACATCCAAACAAGGTTATCAAGATTCTATGTATTATGATGATGATGTAGAAGATCATGGTGAGGATTGTGATTGTCCTGAATGTCAATTCGGTACAGATGGTTTAGTTAGCCGAAAATAATATCCAAAAAATTTCATGTGGCTGAAACTATTTTTATAGGTTAGCATATAATATTTAAACTAAAAAATAATTAAACTATGAAAAAATTTCTTAAATATGAAACATTCCAAGATGCATTTGTTGGACTAAATGAACACATCTTAAAAAATCATGAATACAAAATACCTTCAAGATTAGGCGAGACCTGGGAAATCTCTGGATTAACTTATGAAGTTACTGATATGAAAACATTTCAATTTGAAAATGAAAATATCGGTAGATTAGATTACAAATATTGTAGTACATTTTACGATTGGTTAGTTTCAGGATCTGCAGATTATGATGATGCTGCAGAAGCATTCAAAGAATATCCTGGTGTTAAGAAATGGATAGTTAAACCTAAACATCCAGATCTTCCAGATAATACATGTGTATTCTATGGACCTAGAATCGTAGCTCAATTGGATAGAGTTGTTAAAGAATTAACTACAAACCCAAATTCTCGAAGAGGTGTAGTTTCAATCATTCAAGAAAGTGATTTAGACTTATTAGATAAACCATCAGTCAAACAAGAATTTCCTTGTTGTGATTCAGGAACCTTTTATATTCGTGATGGTAAATTAAATTTACATTTGCATATGAGGTCTGAAAATGTAGGTCAAGTATTAAAACTTGATATGTACCTATGGGGTAGATTCACATGCTTTTTAGCCGAAACTTATGGGTTAGAAACTGGAACATTCCGTTCTTCTATGGTTTCTGCACATTGCTTTACAAAAGATGAAGAATATTTAACATCGCTTAATACCCTTTAAATATGACAAAAATCTTTTATGCTGTACAAGTTTCTAATTATACTAATACAGACATTGGCCCAAGGTGGTTATTAAGAAATGATGCATGTACAAATATAGCGGTTGGAATAATTTCAACTTTATTAGATCAAAATGAAGATTATGAATTCATAGTCAAATTACCATTTGAAGAAGAAACTTTAGATTGCAATAATTTATTTGAATTATTTGAAGAACAATATAGAGAAAGAATTTCTTTTTATAGAGATAGTATACCTATTAGTCCTATAACGAGTAGGTATACTTTTGATCTAAATACATTGATGCAAAATAAACAATGGTTTTCTGATATAGATGTAATGATTAATGATGAAAATACTTTAACTAAAAATTGGAATGTATTTTTTAATGCAATTGGAAAGAATGTTCCAATCATGTCCACTAACTATTTCTTAGATTCACCATTAGCAAATAAAGTAGATAAAAGAATTAGATATTATGAACGACAAATGGAGTCTTTTATTAATTCTGATATTGCAGTATTTCAATGTGAAGCAGGAAAACAAGAAGCCATGGAAGCATGGGATATATTATATAAATCACGTGAACATATGGCTAAAACTTCTGTTTGGGGAGTTGGATGTCACGCACAAGAAATAATTAATTATCATACAGATGAAGAATTTCCTACACCAACTATATATTTTGGTAATCGTATTTCTGATACGGCCAACCGATATACAAACTATGATTCATTCGCAGAAGCTATCGGTAAACTTAGTAAAATTACGAAGCGTAGATTTAATGCAGTTATGCTCAACCCGACTAGAAAGGTTACGGAAGAACAAAAAACTTTAATAGATGGACTTTCAAATGGTTGTGTAAGAATTATGGATAATGACAAACCTTTTACTAGACAAGATTATTTAGAATTCATAAACAAAGCACATATATCAGTCAATTTATTTGTTACCGAAGTTCATGGTGGAGTCACTCATTGTGAAGCTATGTTAGCTAAAAATGTTTTAGTAGTACCAAATGTAAATAACTACAAAACAAAATTTGAAAAACTAAATTACACATATCCTTATTTAGTTGACGTAGATAAAGATCAAACACATAAACCTGATACAACTCAAATTGCTGAAAAGTTAAATGAAGCCTTAGAAGTTTATTATGAAGATAGAGAATCTTTTGATATGGTTGCAAAAGCGTGTTTTGACCTTGGATATAAATATGAATCTTATGAAAGTGCATGTGAGAGAATATCAAATGATATTGAATCACTAATCCCTCAAAAAAAGACGAAACTTAAGTTAGAAAATGTCATATAATATATATGGCAAAACTAATTATTCTTGAAGGTTTATCTCGAACAGGTAAAACTACAATATCCAATGATTTACAATCGAAAGGATATGGTCGTATTATATCATTAAAAGAAAAGATGCCAGATCATTGCGATCTGGCATCTTTCTATAAAGGTACCTTCATTTCTTATGATGCATTTTTCAAAGCATTTCCTGAAGAAACATTTATATTAGATCGATCTATTGTAAGTGAAATGGTCTATTCAAAATTTTTTGGTAGAGTACAAGCAATATCTAATCTAGAAATCCACGACTTTTTATGTGAACATGAAATTTATTTGTTCTATCTTTGGAATGAACATTTAGATTATATGAAGAGACTTCCAAAAGATCGAATTGTATATGATGCAAAAGATTATACAAGACTTAAAAACTTATTTGAAACAAGTTTAAATGGAATTTCACAATCCACTGATTGGATGGCGATAAATACTTCAAAATATAATATAGACGAAACAATTAATTTAATAAAACATCATTTATGGACAATACCAGAATACGAACAATAAAAGACGAAAAATTACCGATTGCAATTGTGACCGGTAGTGGTGGATTAATTGGATCCCAAGCAGTTCAATTCTTTCATAAAAAAGGCTATAAGGTTATCGGAATCGATAATGATATGAGGAAATACTTCTTTGGAGAAGAGGCCTCTACAAAAGAAAACAACGAAGCCTTGCTTAAAGATTACCCAAATTATGAATCAGTAAATATTGATATCAGATCACTAATAGAACTAAGGAATTTGTTTGGTCATTATGGTAAAGATATAGAAATTGTTATTCATACTGCAGCACAACCTTCACATGATTGGGCAGCAAAAGAACCAATAACAGATTTTAGTATTAATGCAACTGGAACTATAAATTTATTAGAATGCACAAGAATCTCTTGCCCAAAGGCAACATTTATTTTCACATCCACCAATAAAGTTTATGGTGATCGACCAAATTATTTACCATTACAAGAATTGGATACGAGATACGAATACTTAGAAAACGATATGCATCCTGGATCTGTGGATGAGAATATGAGTATAGACCAATGTAAACATTCCGTATTTGGAGCATCTAAAGTTGCTGCAGATATTATGTGTCAAGAATATGCAAGATATTGGAATATGAATGTTGGAATATTTAGAGGTGGTTGTTTAACAGGACCGGATCATGCTGGAGCAGAACTACATGGTTTCTTATCATACCTAATCAAATGCATGGTTCAAGAAAAACATTATACCATATTTGGTTACAAAGGAAAACAAGTTAGAGATAATATTCATTCATGGGATTTAGTCAATATGTTCTGGCATTATCATCAAAACCCTAGACCAGGAGAGGTATATAATGCTGGAGGTGGAAGAGATAATTCCACATCAATAATAGAAGCGATAAATACAACAAACCAAATGTTAACTGCCCATGGCCATTTGAATTATGATTGGGAAGATTATACTCTATCAGATGAAGCTAGAATAGGTGACCATCAATGGTATATTTCAGACTTAAGTAAATTTAAAAAACATTATCCAGAATGGGATATAACAATCTCATTGTACGAAATAATAAAACAAATCTGTGATGCAGAACTCAAAAAAATATACGGTCGGAGTTATTCTATACTCTAGTGTTGGAACAAATACATCTATACTTCTTTCTGAATTTTTATTTTTTAATAAATTTGCAGAGTTAAACCCAGATACTAAATTTGTATTTTTACCTGTCACTAAAGTAATTGAAAATAAATTACGTACCAAGCTACATTTATTAGAAGATCATGTAGATTATGAAGTCCTAAAGATTGATACTCCATTAAATATGAGAGCTCACTTAAGATCTAAAGATTTTTCAGGATTCTTTTCTTATATGCTTAGAAATAATTTCTTTGGTGGTGTTATAGACCCACGATGTAAAATGAATTATATTATATGTTCATATGTTACGAATGATCTAAATAAACCATTATTTTTTAGAGTACCTGATTCGGAATACAATTATCAAGATTACAAACAAATGATAAATGTACGAAGCGCATCTAAAACATCAGGCCCTAAATTTAAAGAAGATAATAAGTCTCAACTTCCTATGATTAATGCATGGCCTTTGATTAATTATGAAAATGTTTATTGGATAGCCAATGGTTCAGATAAAATTTATGATTGGGCTCCAAATGTATTACTTAATAATGTCAAAGATTATTTTATTGCAGATGGTATTGAAGATAGCTTAAATAAAATTTTGTATGTATCTGATGATATATTATTTGGGTACAATGAAAATTTAGATGCATTGAATTTAGAGTGCAATCCTAACCATGATAATAAAATTACATTTGCTGGATATTTGAAAGGTAGTGTTGCTTCCAAACGACCTAAACGATTAAAAGAAATATTTGGTAAAAATAAACATAATATACCTACAAGAATATTTGGGCCTGGGTGTGAAGATATTCCAGCAATACAAGATAAAGATAATATAGAATTGATGCAACAATCTTTTCAAGGTGATGATTATTTTAAATTTTTGAATGAACAATGTGCTATAATTCATTTTGGTAAGGGTAAAGATAACTATTCCTATGTAGCTAAATCTATATATGATTGTGGTATTGCCGGAGTTCCATCCTTAATATATTTACCATGTGATCAAAAGCGTTTAATATATAATCATCCTACATTTTATTTTTCTGATGAAGCTGAATTAAAGAAAAAATACATTGAATTACAAACTCCAGGAATGAGAGAAGAATATGTTAGAATCCAAAGAGAATGGATAGATAATATATTAACAAATAAGATGTATGAGACTTTTAAATTTTCTGATTATTGTGAACCGTGTTCATACAGTTTATCAGTAAAATTATTCTAAGATATATAATAAAAATAACAATTCTCATAATGAAAAACTTAATGTTATTCGAACAATGGTTATCTGAAGGTCAGATGAAAGATGCTGTTCGTTGGGGTACAAAAAAGACTAATGAGTTCCATGATAAAAAGGCTGAACTTTTATCTGAACTTGCAACTAAATTAAAAGGAACTAATTGGTGGTTAGATTATGGTACTTTATTAGGTGCTGTAAGAGAAGGAGATTTTATTAAAGGTGATAATGATGTTGACTTAGGAATCCACGCAAAGCACATGACAAAAGAGTTATGTAATAAAATAAATGAATCACCAAAATTAGAATGTGCATCAGGATCTGGAGATTTTGATAAATTCTATAAAACTGAAGTTCATTTAATAGATGAAGATGGTAAACGAGTAAGTGTAGATGGTAAAGGAATTTTTAATGATATTTATGTTTATTATCCTGTAGAAAATGATTATGTTATGGGTGATTGCGATAAATATTATAGAACACCAAAAGAACATTTAGATAAATTAACATCTGGTACTATTCATGGTAAAAGATTTCCTATTCCATCTAATGCAAAAAAATTATTGGAGTTTGTATATGGCGAAGATTGGAAAACACCTAATAAAGGTAAAACTTCTCATGCAAATATGCATACACAATTCATGAAAAAGCTCAAATCATATCGATATGATCGATCTAAAAATAAAGGAATTTGTCAATATACTAAAGCACATTTACAAGAGATTGAAGAGCAAAAGAAACAAATTAACTAATTATTCATATAATATTTAAACATAAAAATAATGACAAAAGGAAATAAACTAAGAGACCTCTTAGAAAGTAATAAATTAGAATTTATTATGGAGGCTCATAATGGACTATCCGCTAAAATTGTAGAAGAAACCGGGTTCTCTGGTATTTGGGGTAGTGGACTATCAATATCTGCTGCACATGGTGTAAGAGACAATAACGAATTGTCTTGGACTGATGTGGTAGATACCATGAAACATATGAGCAATGCTACATCAATACCTATCCTATTAGATGCCGATACCGGTTATGGAAATTACAATAATTTTGTACAAGTTCTAAAAGAATTAGTTAAACATGACGTTGGTGGTGTTGCTATTGAAGATAAATTATTCCCAAAAACCAATTCATTCATTGATGGAGAGAAGCAAAAACTTGCGGATCCGGATGAATTTGCTGGAAAAATTAGAGCCGGAAAAGACTTCTTAAAAAGTATAGGAAGAGAAGATTTTGTTATTGTATCAAGAGTAGAATCATTTATTACTGGATACGATTTAGAAGATGCTCTTCTTCGTGCTAGAAAATATGCAGTTGCTGGTGTGGATGCTATTCTAATGCATAGTAAAATCCAGGATGAATCCCAAATAAAATCATTTATGGATGTTTGGTCTAATGAATCTGATGTACCGGTTGTTATAGTTCCTACTAAATACTACAAAGTCCCTACATGTAATTTTGAAGATATGGGAGTATCATTAGTCATTTGGGCGAACCATAATATGAGATCTTGCATAACTGCTATGCAAATGACTAGTCAAACTATATTCGAAGAACAATCATTACTATCAATTGAGAATAATGTTGCTCCATTAAAGGATGTGTTCCGTCTTCAAACTGCAGATGAATTAAAAGAAACGGATAAAAAGTACTTACCATAAACAAATTCAATGAATACCAAGAAATTCGGAGATTGGTTACAAGAACTTAATTTTGATGTATTTAGCGGAGTACCTTGCTCATATCTAAAATATCTTATTAATTATGCTTATTCAGAATGTACTTACGTAAATTCTGCTAATGAAGGTGATGCTGTCGCAGTTTCTGCTGGTGCATCATTGGCTGGCAAAAGACCAGTAGTTCTACTTCAAAATTCTGGCCTTGGTAATTTAATATCTCCATTAACTTCAATGTCCCACATTTTTAAAATTCCATTCTTAGGATTCGTGAGCCTACGTGGTGGTCCTAATGATGAACCTCAACATGAGCTTATGGGTACAATCACAAAAGAAATGTTGGATGTCACAAAAACTCCGATAGCTATATTGAGTAAAGATTTAGAAGAAGCTAAAATGCAAATAATGGCTGCTAGAGATTTTATTGATGCAAAACGTATACCATTCTTTTTTATTGTTGAAAAGGGTACCTTTGATGAGTTTGAATTAAGTATAGATTCAACTCCAAAAAAACGAGAAGGATCTTTAAAAAGATATGAGAATAATGGATTTGTTAAAATATCTCGGAATGATGCATTAGAAGTCATTTCAAAACATAAAGGCAAGGCTGGTGTTATAGCTAGTACTGGTAAAACCGGCAGAGAATTATTTGAGATAGAAGATTCCAAACAACATTTATATATGGTTGGTTCTATGGGTTGTGCACCCGCTATGGGCTTAGGTGCGTGTAAATTCTCTAATAAACCTATAATTGTTATTGACGGAGATGGTGCAGCCTTAATGCGATTGAGTGTTATGCCAATGGTTGCAAATGAAAATCCTAATATGCTGCACATATTATTAGATAATGAAGAACATAATTCTACAGGAGGACAATCAACAATATCGAGTGTTATGGATTGGCCAGTATTTATGGAATCGATTGGTTACAATACTTTAGTGGTTCATTCTAAAGATCAATTAAAGCATGCTATAGATGAATGGAAAATATCAAAACAATTAACATTCATTTATTTGAAAATAAATAATAAGACAAAGCCTAACTTAGGAAGACCTACAGTCAAACCTAAAGAGGTAGGAAAACGATTTCAAAAATATTTAATATCATGATTACATGGAAAGATATATGGACAAATAAAGGAAAAAATCATGCATGGACATATGAAGATGTTGTGGATATGAATGGTTTCAATGATACTGGAATAACTGTTGAATCATACAAACAATTTTGGAAACATGTCAAAGATACTTTTAATATGGATGAGTCTTCATCGTTCTATGAAATAGGGTGTGGTGCAGGACTATCTTTAAAAATTTTAAAGGATGAATTTGGTCATGATGTTGGTGGTTGTGATTATTCGCCAACATCTACAATCGTATCAAAATCATGGGATGTATCAAATGATATTGAATGTATAGAAGCACATGAATTAACATCAAATAAAAAATATGATTATATTGTATCTTTTAGTGTGTTTCATTATTTCCCGACGTTAGATTATGTTCAAAATGTACTTAAAATAATGTTAGAAAAATCTACAAAAGGTATAGGCATATTTGATGTGTGTGATGAAGAGAAAAAGGATGTATACGTAGAGATAAGAAAAAAGAATGATCCTAATTATGAAGAGCGATATTCAGGATTGAATCATTTGTTTATTCACAAAAACTTCTGGAAACTCTTTGCAGAGGAAAATGATTTAGATATTATTATAGAGGATCAACATATAACGAACTACACGAACAATAAATTAAGATACAATATATACTTAATAAAATGAATATAGCAACAATTTTAGCAGCGGGTCTCGGTAGTAGATTTGGAGACATCACCAAGTACGTTCCAAAAGGAATGATAAAAATTGGTGCACAACCTATGATTGAATCATCGATAGAAAAATTATTGGATGCTGGTTATAGCAAAATAATTTTAGTCACTGGACATTGTTCAGATGTATATGATAATTTTACTAAGAAATGGGATGCTGTGGATACAATTAAAAATCCATTTTACAATACCACTGGTAGTTTATTTTCATTATATTTAGCGATGTCTTATGCTAAACGATATCAATTTAATAATTTAACTATTCTTGAATCTGATATTATATATGATAGTAGAATATTAAAACAAATTCCTTCACTCAATTGTATGCTTACATCTAAACCTAAAAGATTTGATATTGGTGATGAGTGCTGGGTAGAAATGGATAAACATAAGAGAATAACTAGTATTGTTAAAGATCCTAAGAAAATTAAGAAAGCCGAATTAGAAATGGTTGGGATCTCAAATATATCAATGAACACTATTGAAAATGTTAATGAATATGAAAGAATGTTAAATGAATCTTTACAAATGTTATCTGAAAATAATATGGAAGATTATGAACAATTATTAGCATCTAATAAACGATTTGTTTCGGAACAAACTATTTATGAATGGGCGGAAATGGATAATGTTCAACATATGGAATATGCAATAGAGAATGTCTTATCAAAACTTAAATAATGAAACAATATAAGCTATTAAACCCCGGTCCTGCTTGTACTACAGATAATGTAAAACAAGCAATGTTAAATGTAGGTGATGTATGTCCTAGAGAAATAGAGACAGGAGACCTAATGAAAAAAGTATCAACTGATATTAAGGAATTACTTACATCTAATCCAGAAAAATATGAATGCACACTATTAACGTCTTCAGGAACTGGATCGGTTGAAATGGTAATATCATCTTTACCCCTTGGTTCAAATGTATTAAATATCATTAATGGCGCATATGGACAAAGGATAAAAAATATGTTAGAAGTTTATGACATAGATCATACTAATATAGATTTTGAAGAAGGATCTATAAATATAGAAGAGGTTATTGAACTATTAAACCCTAGAGGAGGATGGAATTATTCTTTGGGTCAATACACTCATATTTGCATGGTGCATTGTGAAACTACTACGGGTATAATCAATCCACTAAGAAAATTATGTTTAGTTGCACAAAAATTTAATTGTGAAATTATCGTTGATGCAATGAGTTCTGCATTTGCTTATCCTATAGATCTTGATCGATATGGAATACAGTACTTATGTTGTAGTTCTAATAAGATAGTTCAGGGTATGGCTGGGATTGGTATGGTATTATTACGTAAAGATATTATTAATACGTTACACGCGAGAAGTGTTTATTTAGATTTGAAATCTCAAACAGAATATTTTCAAAAGACTAATCAAATGAGATTTACACCACCAGTCCAAATCATTAATGCATTATCAATTGCATTAGATGAGTTAAAACTTGAAACGGTAAAAGGAAGATATGCTCGATATGATGAACTTAATACATATATTTTTAATAAGATGCAATCATTTGGATTTGAACCTTTAATAAATAAAAAAGAGAATTCTATTATTATCACATCATTTATAGAACCAAAAGGATTTGATTTCGAATCATTCCATTCCTATTTAAAAGACCATGGATATGTCATTTATCCAGGTAAAGTCTCTAATCAACAAACATTTAGAATTTCTAACATCGGAAATCTTCTTAAAGCCGATATTATAGAATTTATTAAATTAGTGGAAAAATATGTAATTTCCACCACCAGAAGTTAGTGCTCCGTTCATTAACTTTATTCCCTAATAATAATACTCATTAATAAAAGTCACTTTTTTTCACTTTATTGAAAAATAAGTGTCAAAAAATTTTTTTATGTCGCCAGGATTTATTATATTTATATTATATAAATAAAACACAATGAGTAAACGAAAAAAACGATCCGACCGAACCCATTTAATTTACCAATTAACGAACACCATAACTGGTGAACGATACATTGGAGTTACTGTGGTAAGTGGAAGAGCATACCTCAAATCACTTCGTTCACGTTGGATCCGACACATTTACAAAGCTAACATTCTTCAAGCTGAGTACCCTATCAGTACTTCAATCAGAGAATATGGTGAAGATGCATTTACTCGAGAAATACTTTCAAAAGTTAGAGGCAAGAAAAATGCTTTCGAAGCCGAATCTCAACTAATCAATGAGATCCGACCAAAACTTAATACTAGAATGCTAACAATATAAATAACAAATTATGATAACAAAAAGACAAGTACTTACCACAGCGATTCTATTAGAAGAATACGTTATATGGACAAACAATCACGGCAATGGAAGAAACGATTCAGATCTTAGATTTGGCCAATTCATCCATAACAATTACTCATTCCCTGCACAGCAATGGAATAACATCAATAACGATGGATATTATGAAGAAGATGCTTCCGTATCAAACAATATTATCCACCAATTAATTTATCAACCAAATGACTAACAAAAACCAATAATCATGAAACACACAGACCCAGCACTATCAGAAAGAAACATCCACCTTATTTTAGATGGTGGAAGAATTACTGGATCCTTTGAGGAAGGATACTATTACAATGAAGAAGCAATGTATATTAACGAAGCGGATGAAATACTTTCATTCTGTAAATTCGTTGATGAGGTTGGAGGATGCGGACCTATCAATATCCAAGAACTTTGGTTCGCTTTCAAAAATCCTGAAACAGACTCTGCAAAAGATACTATTTCTTTTTGGAAGAAGAAATTTGCTTCCTTCCGATTAAATTAAAACGAAACTTTTACAAAGAAGTTTCATATAAATAATATATGCATATGTTACACGAGAACTTTAATGAATTCCTAAATGAAGCGAAATATAAGAAAATAAATATTTTCGATATTGACGATACTCTTGTAGTAACCAAAGCAAGGATAAAAGTTACTGATCATGAAAATGGAGAATCATATGAATTGACTCCAAAAGAATTTAATGAATATGAAGAAAACCCTAACCATGAATTAGATTTTTCAGATTTTGAAGATTTAAAACTTCTAAAAGCTGGAAAAATAATTGAATGGGTATTTGGAATCCTTAAAGGTACTATGTCAAAAGGAAAAAGAGTTGGCATCATAACTGCAAGAGGAGACGCTGAAATGATCTATAAATTTCTGATACATCATGGTGTTGATGTTAATCCAAAATATATCTTTGCTATCAATGATCCTAAACAAGGATTCTATGGTAATAATATTGCTGAAAGAAAAAAGGAAGCATTCCAAAGATTAATGGCATTAGGCTTTAATGATTTTACTTTCTTTGATGATGATAAAGAAAATATTAGATTAGCACAGGAATTAGATAAAGAAACTCCACAAATTAAATTAAAAACCCGCTTAATAAAACAAAGATGGATTCCAAAAATAAAGTAAGACGATTAGATCAAAAATTAGCAATCTATTCTGGTATTGTTGAATCCATATCTAAATTATCAGCTGCTTCTACTATGAAGGTCGGTTGCATGGCAATTAAAAGTGATTTTAGTAAAATGTCTTCCTTTGGATATAATGGATCTTATCCTGGTGCTGAGGTTTATGAAGAAACTGGAACAATAGAAGAATCATTAGAACCTGGATCTAGCGGTTTAATACATGCCGAAATAAATATGATTGCTAAATTTAAAGAACCAGATCCTGAAAAACATATCGTTATACTTACCCATAGTCCTTGTAGACATTGTACTAAAGTTTTATGTACGGCAGGATTCAAATATATTTATTGGATAAATGAATATAGAATCACCGAACATTTTCATATATTGAATGAATGTAATGTCAATTATGGTGATATATCTCAACTCAAGAAAGACTATCAACAATACTTCCTGTAAGCCATCATTCGGGCTTTGATATATAATTAAAATAAGTTTACCCGAATGGCAGTTCGTAAGGATATTGATGGCCTTTTATTATTATTCAATAATCTGTTTTTAATTAATTTAAGACGAGAAAAGTATACCTTGTCTAATATTAGATTTAAGTTTATTGTAGATGGCCGTCCACCTATGTATAGAACCTTCAAAGATTATGATGAGTTCTATGAATATTATTTAGATACACTTGATGATTCTCAATTAAATTGTTTAGTTGGAAGATTCATGATCCTTGAAAGCATAAAATTAGTAAATGGGAAATTAAATTTTCCAAATTCTTATTATGTTAGAACCATTCCGAGTTTATTACAAATACAAGAGAATTTTAAGTTGGATAACTTTAGAAAAGAATTCAACACCTCACAAACTGCATTGTATAACAAATATCTTTACAAACGTTTTACAGATTATATTACAGATATAAATAATTTGATAAATTTCAGAAAAGATTTGTATATAGAATCATGTTGGATAAACCCGGATTATTTCAAAAGCGAGTATATTCAACTTTTAACAGTTTGATGATATATAGAATAGAGAAAAATATAAAATAATCAATGGCTAATTATCCAAATTTTCAGAAATACCGATTAGACTTATCTCGACCATTAACTTGGCAAGAAGGAGATGAAAATGAAAGATTCCCTACCCAATGGGAAAACAATAGAACATATAAAGTAGGTCAAGTGACATTATATGATGATAGTTTCGTAGTTGGTCCATCTGGATATGGTGCATTATCTTATTTTCAATGTATTCAAGCTTGTACAGGCCCTACTCCAGGTATTCCGGTTGGAATAACTGCACCATATACTAATCTTTATTGGGAACGAATTGGTGCACCTGCAATTGGTACTGCTGGGCCTCAAGGACCTACTGGATCTACTGGTACAACTGGTGGAACTGGTTTACAAGGACCTACTGGTGGAACTGGTTTACAAGGACCTACTGGATCTACTGGATTTACTGGATCTACTGGACAAACCGGTGGAACCGGATCCCCTGGTCTTCCAGGTGCACCAGGACCAGTTGGACCTACCGGAGCAACTTCTACAGTCCCTGGACCTACTGGACCTACTGGCCAAACCGGTCAAACCGGTCAAACTGGTCAAACTGGAGCTCCAGGACCTGGTGGAACCGGAGGTATTTTGAATAAACAATTAGCCAATGTTTATATTGATAGTGATATAACTGGTTCAACTTATTATCCTCCATTTACACCTATTGATCGAACTAATGATTTTTTAACAGATATTGAAGAATCTCAAACATATTTTGGAGGTTCGGAATCTATAAAATCTTTAGCTATATCTTGTATTGGTGGTACTGTTGAAAATGCTGATACTTGGACAATTCAATTATGGGAAACCATTGGAGCAGTTGGTGGTGTTCCTACATCTATAGGAAGTTGGGATATTACTGCTACGAACATTCCTTCAGGTGATACAAAATTTTTAGATATTATTGCACCAGGTGGATCCGGTCCAAATATACTTCTTACTGGAGGCAATAGATATACATGGTCAATTCATTATGATAATATGTCTGCAATGCATATTGGTCAATATCCATTTGAATGGGAGATTATAGGACAAGTTGAAGTAATGGGTATCCAAGGTCCAACCGGTGCTAGTGGTATTGATGGAGTAACTGGACCTACTGGTCCAACTCAACAAGGACCTACTGGACCTCAAGGACCTACTGGAGAAACTGGACCAGTCGGAGCTCCAGGCTTACAAGATACTTTATTCGCATGGAAGGGTCCAGGTGGTGGATCGCAAATTGTTAATCCTGGTGCTACTGCAACTTTAATATGGGATAATGCTGAATTTAATGCATCTTCATTTACTGGTGTAACAAATGGATCTGGAGATTATGAGGTTTGGGAATTAGATTTCCCTGGTAAATATTATATAGAGTATTCAGTAGAAATATCTGTAGCTGGAACTGCTGGAAATGAATTCCAAGCTTATTTGCAATATTGGGATGGTGCTGCTTGGCAAAATAAGGATGGATTCCAAATGGATCTAAATGTACCAATTGATGATAATGAAACTACAACATTAAGTGCTAGTGGTATTTATGAATTAGTTGGTGCTACTGGTGCATCTGTAAGAGTAAATTTAGAAAATACAACACCAACGGTTGGTGGAAATCAATTAACTATTTGGCCAACCGGTAGTAAATTAGTTGCATTAAATTTATATGGTGCAATAGGCCCTCAAGGATCTACAGGTGCAGGAAGTACTGCGGTTGGTCCAACTGGACCTACTGGAGCTACCGGAGATCCTGGTCCAACAGGTCCAACTGGAGATCCTTCATTAATTCCAGGACCAACTGGTCCTACTGGACAAACTGGACAAACTGGTCCAACAGGTCCAACTGGAGATCCTTCATTAATTCCAGGACCAACTGGTCCTACTGGACAAACTGGACAAACTGGTCCAACAGGTCCAACTGGAGCTCCTTCATTAATTCCA
>Ga0209128_1000382_pt1 | contig 33360 bp, 36 predicted proteins | sample ETNvirnome_6_100_FD_184072 | JGI IMG/M metagenome (GOLD analysis project Ga0209128, IMG submission 184072) | Marine viral communities from the Pacific Ocean - ETNP_6_100 (SPAdes) (version 2) | ecosystem: Environmental > Aquatic > Marine > Oceanic | place: Pacific Ocean | collected 2013-06-19
TATTTTTAGAAAGAGTTAAGATAAATGAGAACCTCAAAGCTGGAAAATACAAAGGTGATTTAGCCGTTGCAATGAATAAGAGACAATGGGCTTATAAATTAGTTGCAAATTCTGCTTATGGAGCTATGGGCTTTAACTTCTTTAGATTGTGTAATTATGAATGTGCTGATGCTATAACATATTTTGCAAGAGAAGCACTAAAGTTTTCCATAGACCACTTTAATAGGATTGGTCATACAGTTCTATATGGTGATACAGACTCAATATTTGTTAAATCTGGAGGGAAAGATTCAAATCAGATGCAAGGATTACTAGACGAATTTAATGATAGATTGGAAAAGGATTTTGTCAAAGAATATAATAATGGCCTATCGGATGAATATCAGCATATGGATTTGAAATTTGAATATGATTTGGAACATATTTATTTTGGAGAATCTAAGAAGAGATATTATGGGATGATAAGAAATACTGGTAAAAAATATATCAGAGGATTAAATATTATCAGGAAAGACACTCCAGAATTCCTAAAACGAGCTCTTAATAAAATGACAGAACTTGCAGTAACTGGAAAGATTCGTTATGATCATTTTAAAGTATTAAAAGAAAAAATCGAAGATATTAAAGATTATAAGCAATTGGGAATTTCCAAAGCTTTCGGAAAACAATTTAGAGAATATATTAAAACAATGCCTCAACATGTTAAAGCTTCTATGTGGGCTAATGAAAAATTAAATATAAACATAGGACATAATGATAACCCATATTTATTTTATATAAAAAGTAATTGTGAAGAAGATTTAAAACCAAAAGAACGAGCAGTAGCTATATGTCTGAATGAAGAAGATCTAAAATTAATAGACAAAAGACTCGATATATTTGAAATCGATTATGATGTATATTTCAAAAAACAGGTTTTAGAACAATTTGAAGAACTAAGGTTAATAAAAGAAGTTGATGAGATTTGTGAAAGATTCCATCAGGAAACTAAAAAAAAAGCTGAAAAACAATTGATATTATTTGATTAGAATCATATTTATATGAAAGTTATAATGAACATTAAAGGAGAAAGGTTATGTTAGAATTACAGCCAATAGGCGATAAAATCGCAGTAAAAAAACTAGATCCAGATGAAAAAACAAAGGGTGGCGTAATAATCCCAGATATTGCTCAAGAAGAGAGTAATTTTGGTGAAGTATTAGCCGTGGGCCCTGGTCGATATTCGGATTCTGGAGATTTAATACCAATGCAATGTAAAGTGGGAGATAAGGTTTATTACCCAAAATTTGCAGCTAAAAAAATTGAAATAGAGGAAGAGGAGTTCTACTTGATACGAGAGATAGAACTATTAACTATATGGGAGACAAAAAATGATTAAGAAGATAAATTTCCATTCGGAAGCAAGGGAATCTCTAAAAAGAGGGGTAGATATTCTTTCGGATGCTGTAAGAGCAACTCTTGGGCCAAGGGGGAGAAACGTTGTTATAGAAAAGGAACATGCAAATCCAATTTCTACAAAAGACGGAGTTACAGTAGCTAATGAAATTGTATTAGCAGACCCCTTTGAAAATCTTGGAGCTCAAATGGTTCGAGAGGTAGCGGATCAAACAAACGATGAAGCTGGAGATGGCACTACAACTGCAACAGTTCTTGCTCATGCAATTATTGAACAAGGACACAAATTAATTTTAGCTGGATCAAATCCCATTGAGTTAAAAAGGGGAATTGATAAAGCTGTTAAGGGTATTAAAAAAGCTATTAATGATATTAGTAAGGAAATTAAAGATTCTAATGAAATAGCTCAAGTTGCAAAAATTTCAGCTAACAATGACGAGGAAATTGGAAATTTAATTTCTGAAGCCATGGATAAAGTTGGAATTGAGGGGGTTATTTCTATTGAAGAGGGAAAAACTTCCGAAACTCTATTAGAAGTTGTTGAGGGAATCCAATTTGATAGTGGATATTTATCTCCTTATTTTATTAATAATAATGATAAAATGCAAGTTCAATTTGAAAATCCAAGCATCTTGATATGTGATTCAAGATTAACATCTTTAAAACCTCTTGTAAAGATTTTAGAATACATCATATCGAAAAACAAACCATTACTGATTATCTCAGAGGATATTGAAGGAGAAGCATTAGCTGGATTAATAGTTAATAAGGCAAGAGGAACTTGTAGAGTGGCTGCTGTTAAAGCCCCTGATTTTGGTCAAAGAAGAGATGCAATATTAGAGGACATTGCTGCTATAACCGGTGCAACGGTTGTTTCCGATAAAAAAGGAATGGCATTGGATAAAGTTCAAAGCGATGTGTTTGGAACTGCTAAATCTATAACAATTACAAATAAAAATACAACTATTATTGATGGTGGTGGAGAAGTACCAAGAATTGAGGAGAGATTAAAAGAAATAAAAGCTGAGATTGATTCAGCCGATTCGGATTATGAAATCGAGAAACTTCAAGAAAGACTTGGGAAGCTAACTGGTGGCGTAGCCGTTGTTGAAATGGGTGCAGAAAGTGAACTTGAAATGAAAGAACGAAAATATAGAGCAGAAGATGCTTTACATGCAACAAGAGCAGCAATTGATCAAGGAGTTGTTCCTGGCGGCGGATTAGCATTATTGCAAGCAATACAAGATTGTCAAAATGATTTATTAAAGGCAGAATATCCAAATGCAGATCAATTAGAAGGAGTTAAACTTGCCCTATCTTCGTGTGAATCCCCATTTAGATCTATCTTGGAAAATGCCGGATTGAATGCAGATGTAATAAAAAATAAAATATTAGAAAATAAAAATAAAAATTATGGATTTGATGCTAGGAATGAAGAATATGTAGATATGTTAAAAGTGGGTATTATTGATCCTGCAAAAGTAACTAAAACTGCTTTGGATAAGGCTGCTTCTGTAGCAGGAACCATGCTAACTACTGAATGTGTAGTTGCGTTAGATCCAGATAAAAAAGAAAATAATAATTTACCAATGATGTAAAGGAGTAAAAATGGAAGAAGAAAAATTAAATTTAAATATAAATGTTTCGGAATTAGAAGATGTTGATTGTGAAAAATGTAAAGGTGTAACTTTTACTAATATAGTATTATTAAAGAGATTACCTGCAACTTTATCTCCAACCGGGAAGAAAAGTTTTTTACCTATGCCAGCATTTGAATGTAGTAGCTGTGGATGGGTAAATGATGAATTGATTCCAAAACTACCCGAAAACAATCTAGAATAAATTTTTATATTACAAAAAATAAAAGGTTATGAGTAAATCACTAGACTTGTCAATTCAAGTCAGAAAGATGGGTAAAAAACCCATTTCATATAGTCAATATAATATGTATAAGTCCTGCCCAAAGCGGTGGAAACTAACTTATATAGATAAACACAGAGAATTTGAACCTTCGATCTTTTTAATCTTTGGTACTGCGATTCATGAAATTATACAAGAATATCTAACTAAGGTTTATAATGAAACTGCTGTAGAAGCAGATAAGATGGATTTTGGTCCATTATTGAGGATGAAATTACAGGAACTATATGTAAAAACCGTTCAGGAGGATAATGATGGAAAACATTATTCAACTCCTCAGCAATTAGGAGAATTTTATGAAGATGGGATTGAAATATTAAATTATCTTCGTAAAAAAAGAAATATATATTTTAGCAAGAAAAATTGTAAGCTTTTGGGAATAGAAATTCCTCTGTCTCATGTAACCCCATTTAATGATAAAGTGGTTATGATTGGATTTATAGATCTTGTCATTCAAGATGGTGATGAATTAAAAATCATTGATATTAAAACCAGTACAATGGGATGGAGAAAAGGCCAGAAAGCAGAAAATGGTGATCAGCTTAGAATATATAAAGAATATTTTTCAAAACAATATGGATGTGAAATTGATAAGATAAAAATAGAATATTTTATTGTCAAAAGAAAACTATATGAGAATCTAGACTTTCCTCAGAGAAGAATCCAGATATATGAACCTCCCTCGGGAAAGCCATCTATGAATAAGACAAATAGGATATTAGAAGATTTTGTTCAAAATTGTTTTACTGAAGATGGTAAATACAATAAAGATGCTTATTATCCAGCTACTGCAGGAAAAAATAATAAAAACTGTAAATATTGTGAGTTTGTCAAACGTTTTGATTTATGTCCAAAGGAAAATAGAATAAGAGAATAATGAGAGTTTGTTTAATTGGTTCCCCGCACTGGAGCAATAAAAAAAAGATAAAGGATACTATACTGGGATTAAAAGAAAAATTCCAGGATCATCTTATTATCATTTCGGGGGGAAATACATTTGGAGCAGATCCCATTATTAAAAAATATTCTTTGGAAATGGATTGTGATTATAAGGAATTTAATCCTGGCCATACACAACAAAATTTATATTCAGTCATGCCGGCAAATTTTTTTGGGAAAGATTATTCTCCTAAAAATTTCTTTGTTAGAAATAAGATAATGGTTGGATATTCCGATTGTGTAATTCTTTTTATGCCAAAAAATAAAAGAACTAAAAGTGAATTTAATCTCATTAAATGTTCGAAAAAAATGGGTAAAAAAATAGTTATTATTGAATAGTTTTTGGACAGTTATATATGTATATATAGAGAGGTTACAATATGAAATTAAAGTTAACATCGGTCAAAATAGACTCTGATTTAAGGAAAGATTTTAAGATTCTTTCGATCCAAGATGGCATGACCCTTCAAAAATTAATCAACAGGACAATATTTTTATATAAAGAAGACAAAAAATTTAGAAAAAAAATTTTAGAAATAGATAATTTAGGTAAAAATATTTAGGAGAGACATATGGGAATTGCCCTACCGAAACTAAAAAAAATAAATTTAAATAACCCAAAAAAAAGGAAGATTTTATTTCTTTCGGACGATCTCAGATTAAATTCTGGGATTGGAACAATGTCTCGAGAACTTGTTATTGGAACAGTGGATAGATATGATTGGGTACAAATAGGTGGAGCTATTAATCATCCAGATCAAGGAAAATGTTTTGACCTTTCGTCAGATATAAATAAAGAATTGGGAATTGATCATGCCAATGTAAAAATATATCCAACCCATGGTTATGGAAATCCAGATATGCTTAGACAAATTATGGATATTGAAAAACCGGATGCTATATTACATTTTACTGATCCAAGATTTTGGGATTGGTTATATGAAATGGAACACGAGATTCGACAACATATCCCCATACTCTACTACAATATATGGGATGATCTTCCTTACCCACATTGGAATGAAAATGCCTATGAATCTTGTGATCTTATCATGTCTATATCTAGGCAAACATATAATATAAATCGACAAGTTTGTCAAAGAAAACCTAGAACCGATTGGGATTTGACTTATGTTCCTCATGGAATAGATGAGAAAAAATATAAGCCTATCGATGAAAGTGATAACCATTTAAATGAAGCTAAAAAAAATCTTTTTGCTGGTAAAGATTATAATTTTGTGTTAATGTATAATAGCAGAAATATAAGAAGAAAAATGACTAGTGATTTAATATTAGCTTATAGATTGTTTTGCGATAAATTACCAATAGAAAAAGCAAAAAAATGTTTACTTCTTTTACATACTGAACCAAAGGATGAGAATGGAACAGATCTCATAGCAGTTAAGAATTCTTTATGTCCTAATTATGATGTTAAATTTTCGGATAAAAAAATGGAACCTCAGCATCTAAATATATTATATAATATAGCTGATGTGGGGGTTAACATAAGTTCGGCCGAAGGTTTTGGACTTAGTTGTGCAGAAGCCATGATGGCGGGTACCCCAGTGATTGTTAATTGTATTGGGGGATTACAGGATCAAGTAGGCTTAAAAAAGGAAAACGGAGAGTATTTGACTAAAGACGATTATACAGCTGATTGGCCAAGTAATAGTGATGGAAGATATAAAAACCACGGTGAATGGTCATTTCCTGTTTGGCCACAAATAAATCTTCAGGGATCAATACCAACTCCTTATATTTATGATAGTCGATGTGATATTAGAGATGTTGCAAAGAGAATGAGAGAAGTTTACGATTTGGGAAAAACTGAAAGAAATAGGATTGGAAAATTGGGAAGAGAATTCTTAATTAATGATTCTGGTATGAGCGCAAAGAAGATGTGTGAAGCAATGTATACTTCTATCGAGAACCTATTTAAAAATTGGAAACCAAGAAAGAGATTTACTTTGATAAAAACAAATAGTCCTAAAATAGAATATCCGGACGGAATAATTTTTAATTAAAATGGGAATAAAAATATGAAGCCACTATTAGTTATGAGTGCACCAGTAGCAACGAGATCTGGGTATGGAGATCATTCTAGAGATTTATTAAGGTCTTTAATAAAAATGAATAAATTTGATATAAAGGTCTTGAGTCAAAAATGGGGAAATTGTCCCATGAATGCTTTAACAAAAGAAAAAGATGATGATATTATTTCTAGATTACATTTTGGGAATGAATTTCCAAAACAACCTGACATTTGGATTCAGATAACAGTTCCAAATGAATTTCAAAAGGTTGGAAGATTCAATATAGGAATAACTGCTGGCATAGAAACCACTCATGTATCTCAAGAATTCATGGAAGGGATGAATAGGATGGATCTTAATATTGTTCCGTCTGAACATTCAAAAGGGGTTTTTTTAAATACCGTTTATGATAAAATGGATAAAAATACAAATCAAAAAATAGGTCAACTAAAATTGGAAAAACCTATCGAAGTTCTTTTTGAGGGAGTAGACTTGGAAGTTTTTAAAAAAACAAATATGATACCCAAAACTATACACGACGAACTAAGGAAAATACCTGAAAATTTTTGTTTCTTATTTGTGGGACACTGGCTCCAGGGAGACTTGGGTCAAGATCGAAAAGACGTTGGTGGATTAATAAGAACCTTCTTTGAAACATTTAAAAATACCCAAAGTAATAAACCAGCATTGATTTTAAAAACTAGTGAAGCTACTTTTAGCGTATCAGATAGAGAAAAGATGTTAAAAAAAATAGATGAGGTAAGAGAATCTTGTGGAAGAAACAATTTAAATGTATATCTTTTACATGGGGATTTGACGCAAGAGGAAGTAAATGGTTTATATAATCATCCAAAAGTAAAAGCACATATTAGTTTTACCAAGGGAGAAGGATTTGGTCGTCCATTACTAGAATCAAGTGTTAGTGGAAAACCAGTAATAGTATCAAATTGGTCCGGTCATGTTGATTTCTTAAAACATTCAATTCTATTGGCTGGTAAAATAGAAAAAGTTCATCCTTCTGCTATCAATCAATTTGTACTAAAAGATTCTGGGTGGTTTTATGTAGATTACTTATATGCACAAAAAGTAATGAAAAAGGTTTATAAACAATATAATAATTTCATTCCCGAAGCCAGAAAACAAGCTAAGTTTTCGAGGGATATGTTTTCTCTGGAAAGAATGGATGAATTATTTTCTGAACTTTTGGATAAATATTTATCAAAGATGTCCCATCCAGTTCAATTAAAGTTACCCCGATTAAAAAAAGTGTCTTCAGAATCAAAAGAAATTCCAAAAATTAAATTACCAAAATTAAAAAAGGTTGAAGCATGAAAAAAGATTTTATAAAAGATGAAAAAGGAAATATAAAAACCAAAAGTCCGTTTACTCAAGATCTCGATGTTATTGTGGAATATGACGATAAGGGTAGAGAATCTAGGATGTGTATGGTTACTGGTTATACTACCAGCGATCTCTATAATTTTGATTCTCCAAGAATAGAAAAAATTGAAAAATCTACCTCAAAATTTATAAAAGATATGAGATATAAAGATAAAGATTTAGGTCAATATTGGTATTTAACAACAATAACTACTTCAAATGGCATTGTTTATCCCGAGGGAAATAAGGATCATTATGAATGGGTTTTTTCTCCAGTAATACAATTAACAGAAGAAGAGAAAAAGGAATATCCTGTTCCTGGTAAAGACGGAGAATATTATGAAACTAGACTTGGAGTTGAGCATTCGGAAAGGTTTCAGAGTCATAATTTCTTGGGAGCTTGCAAAAGTCTTGGAGCAGTAGTAGGTGGCTAATTTTTTTGCTGAACATACCAATAAAATAGAAAAGATAGCTCCCATTGCAGTTAATCAATTACAAAAAGGGATGGTTATAAAATCTACATATAAGAAAAAAAGAAAAAAGGGACAACCAGCAGAATCTAAAACCTATATGATATTAATTTTGAATCCAAAATATGAGGGTTTTGTTCATGCTTTATCCATGGAAGAATTTAATAGTAAAGAACTAAATAAATTAGCAGAAAAATATGGACTAACATATCTTAAAGTTCCTCCTAAATTTAAAGCTCTGAATTTTCCAAAAATAGTTATGACTGAATCGTCTCAAAGGTTTTATGCCTCTGCCATTAAAAAATTAATTGGAAATCAATTAGGAAAAAGCTACAGAACATTTTTAATCCCATCTTTCGGGCCCTTAAGTGTTGTTGATTATGAATTTGATAAAAGGATACAGGATTTATATTTGAAATAGGTGATAAAATGGTTACAATATCCTACGCAATTACTGCTTGTAATGAATATGCTGAACTAGAACAGTTATTATATTTTCTAATAGATGAAATTAGAAAAGAAGATGAAATAGTAGTTGTTGTAGATGAAACTAATGTCCATAAAAATGTTACTGAATTACTATATCATATTTCAAATAGTGAAGAGAATATAAATTTTAATTGGTATGAACGTCCCCTAAATAAAGATTTTTCTAAGCAAAAGAACTTTTTAAATTCAAAATGTAATGGAAATTTTATATTCCAAATAGATGCAGATGAAACCCCCCATTCAAATCTTATAGATCATCTTCCTAAGATATTAAGTGGAAACCCTAAGATTGAAGCTTATTGGGTACCAAGAATAAACACAGTAGAAGGAATAACAGATGAACATATCCAAAAATGGGGATGGATGGTTAATGAGAATGGTTGGGTAAATTTCCCTGATTGGCAAATGAGAGTTTATAAAAACAATAAGAACATTAAATGGAAAAAACCAGTTCATGAACAATTAGAGGGATTTAAGAAATATACACAATTACCACCAACAGAAGAATGGTGTTTGTATCATCATAAAGAAATTAAACGGCAAGAGAAACAAAACGAGTTTTATGATACAATATGATTAAAATTAAATTAACAAATTGGAATAAAGGTAGAAACAATCATACATTTCGCCCTTTATTAATATATGCACAATATTTCAATGAAATTGGAGTACAGTTTGTTGAAGATGGAAGTTATGATTTTGAATTCATAGGAATGGTTGATTTTCTAGATAAGAGCATACCACTTCAAAAAAGTATTGATCAAGGCTTAGAGAATTTATCTAAAGTAACAGGTGAACATTTTCTATTCGATGGATCTGATTCTACTTCACTTATGGCAGCATACGAGGTATTTGAGAAAGCCAATGCAACTTATCTATTTAAAACTGCTAAAACGACTCAAGAACAATATAAAATCCCGACTGCATTTAATAAATGGTTTTTTGGTTCGGGAAGTGATTTAGATTTAGGATATAATATACCAGATGATTTATATGAGAGAATCAAGTTAACAGGGTGGAATTTTGGATATTACGATCCCAATTATTTAAATTTTGATAATGCAAATCTAGAAAGGGATATAGATGTATGTGCTATTTATCAAGGCTTTCATAAAGATTGTTCCGATCATGGTGTACGAAATGATGGTATGTATACAGATCATAGAACTGGAGCTTGGAAAAAATTAGAAGCTTCTAATGGAATATACTATGAAAAAGATAGAAGACCATTTCCTGAATTTGTAAATGCAATGCAACGCAGTAAATGTACCCTATCACCATATGGTATGGGGGAATTATGTTTTAGAGATTTTGAGATTATCCAATACGGTAGCATTATGATAAAACCCGATATGGGTAAAATTATAACCCATCCAAATGTATATTTTCCATATGAAACATATATTCCATGTGAATTGGATTGGTCTGATTTAATTGAAAAAATAGAATGGGTAAAAGATAATCCTAAAAAATGTAAAGAAATCACAGAAAATGCAAAAAAAATATTGAAAAAATCATATACAATTGAAAAATTATTAGTATATTGGTATGATATGATATTAACTTTTAAGGGAATTGAGATATGAAACTAGGCCTATTTTGGGATTCGGCAATAAATATTAAGTCGTATTATGTTAAGAATGGAACTGCATATGATTTTGAAACAAATAATCCATATATGTATCATCATTCAATATCTTCAAATTGTTTTCCGTCAACACACAATATTCAGTTTTTATGGGATAATGGGGTTTTTCTAAATTTATCTGAGTGGATTGATGTTGGACGTGATTTACCAGATTTAGATTTGGATATAATATTTTATGCGAATGAGCGGTCCGGATTGGATGAAAATCAGAAAGACGATTATAGCGTAGAACGATTAAGAAAAAGATATCCCAAGGCAAAGATAATTGGATATATCAAAGAAGTTCATGTAAAAGATACTCGATTTGAAAACCGGATTAAGTTTTTTAAGTCTTGTGATGGAATACATACTGAAGCTTATAACGTAATGAAAGAATTAAAGGAATTTAAGGATATTGAAGGATTAACGGGCAAGAAGATTACATTCCATCCTCAGCCCCTTAATATTGATTATTATTATGATCATTTTTATTCCAATGAGAAAATTAATGGAATATATGCATATTTACCAAACCCCATGCATCGTAGAGGTAGGACATATGATTTTGCTAAATACATTGGGGATAAATATGATTTACCTGTATGCTATAAGCCATTACAGGAAGGGCAAAAATTTGATTATATAAGCCAGAAAGATTTTGTAGAAATGTGGAGTCCATACCTTTATCATTTTAATTTAGATCCAATACCCATACATCCCGGAGGCCAATGCATGCAAGTAGCTAGTGTTGGATCAATTAATATTGGGGGGCTAAATGAAGCTCATCATGTGTTATATCCCGAAACAGCAACCTGCGATGAAAAAATACTTGAGGATAGGTTTGTAGAATATTTAAACAATCCCGATAAAAGATTTGAAGTCATTAAATATGCTTGGGAAAAACTAAACGAAATCCACAGTTTTAGTAATATTAAATTACAATTAGAAACATTATATAAAGATTAATATGATAACTCTAGTAAAAGACACAATAGATAATAAAGACATTGATAATTTAATCGATTGGTTAAAAACTTACCCCAGGCTAACAAAGGGCCCTTTAACGTTACAATTGGAAGAAAAATTTTCAGATTGGTTGGGAAGAAAATACTCCGTATTTTGCAATTCAGGATCTTCAGCTAATTTATTAATGTTGAGTTCATTAAAACAACTTGGGAGATTAAAAAATTTAAAAGTAGTGGTTCCTTCTATAGCTTGGGCTACGGACTTAGCGCCAGTTATACAATTGGGATTACAACCAATTTTATGCGATTCAAATTTGGAAGATTTGTCTGCAGATTTGGAGCATCTTGAAGAAATATTTAAAAAGGAAACTCCTTCAGCACTAATGTTTGTTTCTGTTTTAGGCTTAGTTCCTGATATGGATAAAGTAGTAAAGCTTTGTAATGATTACGATGTATTGTTATTAGAAGATACTTGTGAAGCTATGGGGTGTGAATTTAAAAATCAAAAACTTGGAACATTTGGATTGATGTCCAGCTTTTCTACATATTTTGGCCATCATATTTCAACTATTGAGGGTGGTTTTATTTCTACTGATAATAAAGATCTGTATGAAGCTTTAATTTCAATCAGAAGTCATGGGTGGGATAGAGATTTGAGTCCCGAAACCCAGAATAAATTGAGAAAGGAATGGAATATTTCTAAATTTAATTCTTTGTATACTTTTTATTATTCTGGTTTTAACATGAGATCAACAGATCTACAAGCTTTTATAGGATTATCCCAAATAAACAAATTAGAAGATTGGGGTAGAAAAAGAGCAGAAAATTTTTATCTTTATGATAAACTAATTAAAAATAAATATTGGAAGGTAAAACTAAAGCCCGATTGTTTTGAATCTAATTTTGCTTATCCCATAATACATCCAAAGAGAGATGAGATAGTAAAAAAATTAATATTAAATAACATAGAAGTTAGACCAGTTGTATGTGGATCAATGGGTACTCAGCCATTCTATGTAAAAGAATATGGCAAATTACAGTTAAACAATGTTACGGATATTGATAAACATGGAATTTACGTTCCCAATAATCCCCACTTAACAACTAAAGAAATTTCAATAATATGTGATATAGTAAATGGGGTTATTAATGATTAAAAAATTTCCAGATAGACAAATTAAAAATAATATTGTTGACGGAGTTAAGTTTTATGAGCAAGATTCATATCATGATTTTAGGGGACATTATTATACAGTTTATGATAATTTAATCGATAACAAAAATCATTATGTTAGAGATAAAATAAGCATATCTCGAAAAGATGTTCTACGTGGCATACACGGCGATTTTGAGACAACTAAATTAATAACTTGTGTATATGGGGAAGTTTATAGTGTTATTGTAGACAATCGAAAAGATTCAAAAACTTATCGAGATTGGTTTTGGAATATATTTAGTCATAATAATCGTAATATAATAATATTACCTCCTGGAGTAGGATTGAGTTACTTGGTTTTAAACGATGAAGCTAGTATATTATATAAGTGGTCATATCCTAATGACTATCCAGATGTTGAAGATCAATTTACAATAAAATGGGACGATCCGGAATTAAATATATATTGGCCAATAGATAATCCAATATTACAATTGAGGGACAAAAAATAGGAAAAATTAATAATGTTATGGTAAAAACTTATGAAAGAATATTATCTCATTGTAAATTAGAATCTATGAGAAATAAAACTATATTAATTACTGGTTCTAATGGTTTAATAGGTGGTGCTTTAGCAGAATTATTTTTATTTTTAAATGAAAAATATGAATATAATATAAATTTAATCTTATCAAGTTTAAATAATAAATCTAGATTTGGTAATAAAGTTAAATATATTAGTAAGGATTTATCATTACATACCAAATGGTCTGAATTGGCAGATCAACCTATTGATTTTTGTTTTTATTGCTCGGGATATGGCCAACCAAAAAAATTTTTAAAAGATCCTATGAAGGTAGTACAGATAAATACTACTGGTTTATATGATTTATTGAATAAAATTTATAGTAGAAATAAATACGCAAAATGCATTTTTATGAGCAGTTCAGAAATATATGCATTTTCATCGAGCAATTCAAGCAAAGAATCTGAGACAATCAGATATAAAGATTATGAACGAAGCAATTATCTATTGAGTAAACTAATTGGTGAAACTATCATAAATGATTTTATAGAAAAGAAATTTGACGCAAAATCCGTTAGAGTATCATTTTGTTATGGTCCGGGATATTTTTTGTCTAATGATGATAGAGTTATGAGTGATTTATTAAAAAAAGCAATAAAAGAACCGACGATTGATCTTTTTGATGAGGGAAATGCCAGTAGAAAATATATTCATATTTCAGATTGTTGTGCTATGATCCTTAACATATTATTAAGGGGAACCTGGAATACCTATAATATTGGTGGTAAAGAAGAAATAACAATATATAATATGGCTAAGATAATAGGCAATAAATTTGGTAAAAGGGTTAAAAAAGGCCCTTCTAAACATTTTGCATCAAAATCTGTCCCAAAAAGAGTTAGTGTTTCTGTAAAAAGATATGAAGAAGAATTTGGCAATATAGATTTTAAGCCATTTAATGAGGGATTAATGGAATTTATAAATTGGTATGATAAAGAAAATTTAAATATTATGGAAAGAAGTAAATTATGACTACAGAAAGAATGAATGGTGCAAATTATAGTAATTACTATTTAGAGGAAATTATAAAAGAAAATAATGGTAATCCGATTAATTATGTTGAAATTGGTGTTCAATATGGTCCTACTGTAGCAGAACGATTGGGATTATTACCAGCAAATAGTAATTTGTACTTATTTGATTTTGAACCCGTGATCCAGTGGAATAAGAAAAATTTCGAATCTCATGATCCTGCAAACATTTTTAATTTCCATTGGTATGGAGTACCCACTGCAGGAACATTTACACCAGAAAGACACCCTTGGTATTTAGGTGGAACTGGTAAACAAGTAACAGTAAATGACTCGGATTTTTGTGCTAGAGAAATGTGTGATTTAACTTTGAAAGCTCCCCAAAAAGCATCTTATGTCTGGGATTTATCTCAACTAGCAAATAATGAAGATGATCTTATATTTGATTATATTTTATTAGATGGAGCTCATTGTTTTCAAGTAGATGCAGCAGCTTTATGGTACTTGGAATATATGATGAAATCTGGAACTATATTGGAATTGGACGATTGGGGATGGACTCCTTCTGGATCTCCAACTTGTGGATATATAAGACATTTATTTACAGATGATCAATGGAAAAGTTTTCCTGTAAATATAATAATAAATATGTTGGAAAAGAGTCCTAACTATGAGACTTTGGTTGAACATAGGTTTTATAAAAGAAAATAGATGCTAAATAATTTTTAAATTAAGTAAAAATTTCGTATATTTGTTTATGAAAATTAGATACAGTATTAAGATTAGGGGATAAAATAAAATGGCAGCAGATAGTAAAACAAAAACAACGATTATTAAGTTGAGAAAACAAAAAAAAGAAGGTATAAAAACCGTATGTGTTACTGCATATGATTATCCACAATCATTTATTGCAGATGGTGCAGGAGTAGATGTTATTTTAGTGGGAGATTCGTTAGGAATGACAACATTAGGTCATAAGACAACAATTCCCGTAACAATGGATCAAATGATTTCATCTGCAGAATCTGTATCGAGAGGAGCAAATAACGCACTTTTAATAGGTGATATGCCATATATGTCATACCAACCTTCCAATCAGATAGCTGTTGAAAATGCTGGAAGATTTATTAAAGCCGGTATGGATATGGTTAAAGTAGAAGGAGCAATGATAGATAGAATCAAAGCAATTTGTGATTCTGGAATAATGGTAATGAGTCATTTAGGTTTAACACCACATACTCGTGCTAAATTGGGTGGGTATAAAGTACAAGGCAAAACAGCAGAACAAGCAGAAATTGTTTTAAAACAAGCATTAGCTTTACAAGAAGCTGGATGTTCTGCATTATTATTAGAAGCAATGCCTAAAGAACCAGCTGGTATGATAGCTAAAGAATTAGATATACCAGTTTATGGTATCGGTGCTGGTGATGAGGTTGATGGTCAATTGGTAATATTACATGATTTAATTGGATTGTTTTGGGAATTTAAATCTAAATTTGTAAAACGATACTGTGAATCAGGACAGATTATTCAAGGAGCATTAAGGGAATATGCATCAGAAGTTAGGGGTGGAGTATTTCCATCTAAAGAAAATTTTTATGAAATAAAAGATGATGAATTGGAAAAATTGCTTGGTGATAGTAAATGGAAATATGAAGCAGATAGAGTAGAAAATCAAGCTACACCCAAACATAGTGCTACACCAATAACAACTAATAAATCATCGGTAATGAAGAGATAAATATGATATTAGCAGACTATTTAATGAGTAAACTTCGAGACTATGGAGTTAGGGAAGTCTTTCAGGTATATGGGGCAGCTACAGGACATTTGGTCGATGCTTTCGTTAGGATTGACGGAATAGATTATGTAGCTTTAATGCATGAACAAGCTTGTGGTTTTGCTGCAGAAGGTTATGCAAAGGTTAATGGAAATTTTGGAGTTGCAATGGCCACTAGTGGACCTGGAGGACAAAACTTAATTACTTGTGCGGGTAATTGCTTCTACGATTCGGTTCCCTGTTTATTCATCACAGGACAAATAAAGAAGGAATTTATGCGTCCAAATAAAGAGATTAGACAAGTAGGTTTTCAAGAATCTGATCAAGTAGGATGTTTTAAACCGGTTACTAAATATTCGGTATTAATTGAAAAACCAGAAGATATAAAATATGAACTTGAAAAGGCAATTCACATAATGAAGTCGGGAAGACCTGGTCCGGTTCATTTAGATATACCAATTGATATTGCAAAAGCAGATATTAATCCTGAGAAATTGATTGGGTATGATACTAAAATTACAAGGGAATGTTATAATACACTTCAAGTAAACAAACAGATTGATCAATATATAGTAGATTTACAAAATTCTGAACGTCCCGTTTTAATGATTGGAGGCGGAGTAAGATTAGCAGGAGCCGAAAAGGATATATTGGAACTTGGAAGATTATTAAAAATTCCCATTTATCCAACGTGGAATGCATTAGATATAATATGCTCAGATTATGAATACTATGGTGGTAGAATTGGAACCTATGGTGGAGCAGGTAGAAATTTTGGAATTCAAAATTCAGATTTATTATTGGCAATAGGTAGTAGGATCCCAGGACGAATTACTGGCGGCAATGTAAATAGTTTTGCAAGAGAAGCTAAAAAATATATGGTAGATGTAGATAAGCCTGCATTGCATCAGAAATTTCAGCAAGTTTCATTTGATACTTGTATATGTTGTGATGCAAAATTATTTATTAAGCTATTAATAAGTAAACTAGAAAAATTGAAGCCATTACCGGGATCCGTAAATTGGGATTCTAAAACACAAAGTATAAATAGGAGTTTAAATCTTCCCAATTTTGATAGTTGGATGAAAAAATGTATATCTTGGAAAGAAAAATATGATACAGTATTACCAGAAATGTTTAATCCGACAAAATATGTTCATCCATATGCTTTTATGAGGATTCTTTCAGAGGAAATGAAGAAAGATGATATTTTGGTAGCTGATTGCGGTGGTAACGTTGTTATTACTAATCATTCATTTGAAACAAAAACTGGCCAGAGATATTTCACAAATAATGGGAATTCTCCTATGGGGTTTTCTTTTGCGGGATCTATTGGTGCATGGTTTGCATCAGATAAAAAGAAACAAAATGTAGTTTGTATTATTGGTGATGGTGGGATGAATATGAATATTCAAGAATTGCAGTCCTTATTGAACTATAATATTAATGTAAAAGTAGTTATCCTCAATAATAATATATATGGTATTACAAAAGCATTCCAAAAGGTAAATTTTGAAGGAAGAATGGAAGCTTGTGGGCCAGTTGGATATAACCCCCCAAATTTTATAAATGTTGCAAAAGGATATGGAATTGATACTATGGGAATTGATAGTGGTATGGATTATGAGATTGTTAGAGATCAAATAGTGAAATTTTTAAATCATGATAAACCCATTATAATAGATGTTGATTGTAAAGAATATCATAAGTATGATCCTCGAATAATAGGTTGGCAAACCCCAATTGAGGATATGTACCCATATTTGGATAGAAAAGAATTTTTAGATAATATGATTATTAAACCTTTGGAAATATCGATGAAGCCAGAAACTTTGGTATACCCTGTTGAATTTCCAGATGAAGAATGGGATTAAATATGTTAGACGTATTGTTTATTGCACCAAGTAATGCCATGGGAATCTATCAAGATTTGGCAAAAGATTATGCTGGTATTGAACCACCGACTTGGGCTTGCATGTTAGCCGAATCTTGTAGATCTATAGGATATAAAGTTGGTATTTTTGACACGGGTGTTGAAGCTCTTACTATTGATGAATCTATTGAAAAGATAAAAAAATTAAATCCTCGGTTAATATGTTTTGTAGTCTATGGACAAAATGTAAATGCAGGAACAACTATGATGAGTGGAGCAACGATTCTTACTAATCATATTAAAGAATCTGAATTAAATATCCCTATAGCATATATTGGTTCACATGTTCAAGCTTTACCATATAACACTCTAGAAAAAGAAAAAAATATTGATATTGTTTTTACAAATGAGGGAGTTTATGCTTTGAGAAACCTCCTATCTAAAGATAAGATTGATCTTAATAATTTGGAAGATATTAGAGGAATTGGATATCGTAAAGATGGCCGAGTTATTATTAATTTACCAGAAAAATTGGTTCCTAATGATAGAATGGATATAGATTTACCAGGATATGCTTGGGATTTATTACCATATAAGGAAAAGCCTTTTGATTTATATAGATGTCCTATGTGGCATTCTGAATATGATAATGAAAGAAGATCTCCATATGCTGCTATTAACAGTTCGTTGGGATGTCAATTTAGTTGTGAATTTTGTATGATAAATATCTTAAATCGAAATGATAATGATCCAATAGGTGTAGCTGGAAATTATAGTTTGATGAGGTATTGGTCTCCTGATTTTGTATTAAAACAATTTGATAAGCTGATTGAAATGGGAGTTGAGAATGTTCGAATAATTGATGAGATGTTTCTATTGAATCCAAAATACTATATACCTTTATGTGAAGGACTCAAGAAAAGAGGTTATGGCGAAAAATTAAGAATGTGGGCTTATTCTAGAGTAGATACAATTAGAAGACCTGGTATATTAAAATTGGTTAGAGAAGCTGGAATTAAATGGCTGGGTATTGGAATTGAAAGTGGGGATAAAAATGTTCGATTGGAAGTACGCAAGGGTAAATATGAAGATGTGGATATACGAGAGGTAGTTCGTCAGATTGAAGAAGTAGATATTAATGTAATGGCTAATTATATATTTGGATTACCAACAGATACTATAGAAACTATGAATAAAACATTAGATTTAGCTTTAGAATTATCAACTTTGGGATGGAATGGATACGCAGCAATGCCTTTACCTGGTAGCCAATTATATAAAGATGTAATAGATTCGGATAATGAATTGACAAAAAACTACTTAGATTATTCATTTCATTCATACACGACAATGCCAGTACCAACTGAAAAACTAACTTCTGAAGAAATATTAAAATTTAGAGACGAAGCATATATAAAATATCATCAGTCCCAAGGATTTTTAGATAAGGTCCGAGATAAATACGGTGATGCAGCAGTTGATAATATATTGGAAAATACAAAGATCAAATTAAAGAGGAAAATATTGGGAGACTAATGGAAGATTTTAAACTGCCTTTAATGTGTAATAATATCGATAGAGAAGATATAGATAAATTGGTTGAGTTTCTTAAGCAGGATCCAATCCCAAGATTGACAAATGGTGATAAGGTTTTACAATTTGAAAAGGAGTGGTCTGAATGGTTGGGTGTAAAATATAGTGTTTTTGTTAATTCGGGTTCTTCAGCAAATGAATTAACAATGTTGGCACTAAAGCATATGTTTCCTGAAGGTGGGGAGATTATAGTACCACCATTAACATGGATCTCCGATATTAATTCCATATTATTTTCTGGGTTTGATCCCGTTTTTACGGACATAAATCTAAAGAACCTATCTTTTGATCTAGATAAATTAGAAATGACAATTGGTGAAAAAACTAGAGCAATATTCATAACCCATGTTTTGGGAATAAATGCCTTAACAGATCGATTAATAAAAATTTGTAATGATAATAATATATTGTTAATTGAAGATGTTTGTGAAGCCCATGGTGCTACATATAATGAAAAGAAATTGGGTTCTATAGGATTTGCTAGTAATTTTAGTTTCTATTTTGCCCATCATATGTCTACTATAGAAGGCGGTATGATTTGCACAAACGATTGGAAGATATACCAGCTTTGTAGATCTCTAAGGTCCCATGGAATGGTTAGAGAATTTACAGATGATGTCTTAAAGAAAATGTACCAAGTTGATTACCCAGATCTGAATGAGGATTTTATTTTTATAGGTCCTGCACATAATTTTAGGAGTTCTGAAATAAATGCCGTTTTGGGATTAGCTCAGCTAAAAAAACTCGATAAAAATAATGAAGTTAGGAAACATAATTTTGAATACTTTATCGAAAATTTAGATTCAGATCTATATTATACTGATCTAGAAATGGATGGTCAATGCAATTATGCATTAATAGTAATTTTAAAAAGTGCAGATTTTGAATTAAGAGACAAGTTAGAGAATAAATTAACGGAGAATAATATTGAATTTAGAAGGGGCCTTTCTGGTGGTGGTAACCAACTAAGACAACCATTTTTTAGTCAAAATCCCATAGATTATAAAACAATGGGAAATGTAGAACACGTTCATAATTTTGGATGGTATATTGGAAATTATCCATCCCTAAAAACGGAACAATTAGATAAGTTAATAACCTTATTAAACACGGGAATATAAAATGGAAAAAGTATTAATAACGGGTGGAGCGGGATATTTGGGTTCTACATTATCTGAGGTATTATTGGGTGCGGGATATGAAGTTACTGCATTGGATAATTTAACATATAAACAAACATCTTTGATGCATCTTTGTGGTCGTAATGGTTTTAAATTTATAGAGCAAGATGTTACTGATTTTAATAAGTTAAAGGAAACTATTTCAGATTATGATGTAATAATACCTCTTGCAGCAATAGTTGGAGGACCTGCTTGCGATTCTAACCAAAAATTAGCTACACAGGTTAATTTTGAACAGATCAAATGTATTGTAGATAATTTAAAACCAAATCAAAAATTAATAATGCCAAATACCAATAGTCAATATGGAAGTTCCTCTGATATAATTACCGAAGATAGCCCATTTAATCCATTATCTCATTATGCTATTACTAAATGTGATGCTGAAGATTATATATTAAATGGTGATACTGCAACATCTCCATTTGCAAAGGGAATCTGTCTAAGATTAGCAACAGTATTTGGAGCTTCTTCACGAATGAGAACCGATTTATTAGTTAATGACTTTGTTCATAAAGCAATAGTAGATGGATATCTTGTTTTATTTCAATCTAACTTTAAAAGAAATTATATTCATATAAGGGATATTGCTAATACATTTTTATTTTGCATTATAAATTATGAAAAAATGAATGGTGATGTATACAATGTTGGTTTATCTGATGCTAATCTAAGTAAAATGGAGTTGGCCCTGAAGGTAAAAGAATATTTTCCAAATTTGGTCATAGTAGAAGATGATTATAAATCGGATTTTGATAATAGAAACTATATTGTTTCTAATAAAAAACTAGAAAGCTTCGGATGGAGACCGATTTATTCTATTGACGATGGTATTAGTGAATTAATTGATGCATATAAAATGATTATAAAGCATAATAATAGAAATTTTACAAATCTTTAGGGGAAAAAATGAAAATTTCGATAATAACAATGTCAAGAAAAAGGCCAAAATATCTTTTGAAATCTCTCGAGTCTTTTATATCAAAAGCTTCCAACAACAAGGATATTGAATATGTTTCTGTAATCGACGATGATGATATGGAAACAAAGGGATATACAAAAGAAATAAATGAGCTTGCAAAGAAATATAATGCAGACATTCAAACTTATGAGACTCCAAGATTGCCACTAGAGCAATATCTGAATACTGGAGCTTCTGTTGCAACAGGAGACGTTTTTTTCTTTATAGCTGATGATGTTTTCTGTGAGAAGGAAGATTGGGATTTATATATGTCGGATGCTTGTGAAAAATATCTAGATGAACCATTTCTAATATGGACTGTTGGCATAAATGAATCTTGGAAACCCCATCCAACCCATTTTGGGATAAGTAAAAAATGGTATGACATAACAAATTTAATAACTTGTCACAGATCTTCAGATGAATGTGTCCGGGATCTTGCATTAGAAGCTAATTTGAGAACTATTAAATTACTAGACTGGTACGTGCATAAACAAAGACATGTTGGTGGGAAAAAACGTGTTGAAGGAGCTTTAGAATTTGATGAGACTTCTCAAGAATTACATTATGGATATGATGGTATAAAACCATCTATGAGCAGACATGTTGATTTTGATGATAATCCTCAAGTAGGTACAAAAACGTTATTTGAAAATATTGTTGGAAAACTAAAAAATTGGAAATCATATGTCAAACAATAGGAAATATTTGCCAACATTATCAGAATTAATAGATAGATTATCTATTGTACAGTTAAAAGAAGTATTCATTAAAGAACATAAAGAAAAATATGCTCTTGAAATAGAAGACATAGTTCACGATATTAGCCTATTATTGGATGATAGAAATACAAAATTAAATGGAGAAGATATTAGAGCTATTATAGTCTTATCACAGATGAATCTTCATATATGGCATAATGAAACCCAATACAGAGCGGGAACGGGTAATGGTAATTTGGGATTAACTCATGGATTAAATGGTATTCGAAATACAGCTAAAAATATAATTCAAGAATCTATTGGTGGGAGGAAAGACCATAAGGTTGATTGCATAGCAGCAGAATTTAAAGATTGGGAAATTAGTTGGCCCAATAAAAATGAGGAATAAATAATGAAAATATTAGTTATTGGTGATAGTTGCAAAGATATTTTCATTTACGGAGATTGTGATAGATTGGCGCCAGAGGCTCCAGTCCCAGTAATAAAACCTAGGCATAGAAAAGAAAATCCTGGTATGGCAAGTAACGTAGTTGAAAATTTAAAAAAATTAGGTGCTAAAGTTAATTTGATCACAAACAAAAATGGTATTTCAAAAATTAGATATATGGATGAGAGATATAATCAGATGGTTTTACGTGTTGATGAAAATGATTCGTGCGATAGGATTAACATAAATGATGATTTTATGTTTTATGGTCCTTATGATGCTGCAATAATCTCTGATTATAATAAAGGCTTTTTAACAGAAGAGGATATAAGATTTTTTTCTGAAAAATTGGAATGTCCAGTTTTTTTAGATACCAAAAAATTCCTGGGAGATTGGTGCAATAATGTAGATTTTATAAAAATAAATAGTCAGGAGCATAGAAAAAATTTTGAGAGATTACCCAATTATCCGGAATTGGAGGATAAAATTATAGTAACAAAGGGAAAATATGGTTGCTTATATAAAAATAAAACTTATTCAACAAAGGAAGTTCCAGTAAAAGACGTATCAGGGGCTGGTGATACCTTTATTGCAGGTTTAGTTTTTGAATATATAAAATCAAAGGATATAGAAAAGGCAATAAAATTTGCTCAGGAATGTACTACAAAAGTAGTTCAAAAATCGGGAGTAGCGACAATATGATAAATATATTGGTAACATCTGCGGGAGGACCAGCAGCGGTTGGTTTCATAAAATCGATCCGAAAAACCAATTATGAAGTAAATATCGTTGCCATTGATTGTAATAAACTATCATCTGGTCTTTATTTAGCTGATGATCATTATATTGTTGAGCCAATTAATAGGACAGATTTATCCTATAATTGGAAATGGTTTAAGAAGATAATTAAAGATCAATCTATAGATTTAATAATCCCTTCTGGAGAAGCAGAATTGATTTTTTTGTCCACCTTTAAACTCGAATTGAAAAAAATATCAGTAGAGATTTTTATATCTGATATAAACACTCTTCAAATGTGTAGGGATAAATTTTTATTTTGGCAGTGTTTGAAAGATAAATTTCCTCTTCCTGATTTAATCGAAGCTGTTTTTGAGAAACCAAATCGGGCAAAAGGCGGAAGAGGGGCTAAACTAATACTACCCGGAGAAGGTAAAAAATTATGGGAATATTTACCAGGACAAGAATATACAGTAGATGTTTTTTGTGATAAATTTAGCAATTCATTGGGAACTATTGTGAGAGAAAGACTTGGAATAAAAGAAGGAATATCCGTTCAGGGAAGAATAATAAGAAATAGGAAAATGGAAAAGTTATCGGAAGATCTCTGTATTGAATTGGGAATAAAAGGTCCTTGCTGTATACAGTTTAAGCGAGATAAATATGATAATGTAAAGTTATTAGAATGTAATCCACGATTAGGTGGTGGAACTTATTTTTCAACCTTGGGTTCAGTAAATCCTGCGCAAATTTATTTAGATCTATATGAAGGGAAAAAAGTTAAAAAACTTTATCCAGAAGAAAAAACCATAACAAGATATTATGAGGAAATAGTTATATGAAATTTCACGAATCAAATAGATTTACAAGAGTTGGCAAACAGAAAATAGCTTTAGTCGATATTGATGAAACTATTTGTTTTTATCCGGATAAACGTAGATATGATCTAGCTATACCAGAGTCTAAAAATATTGAAAAAATAAATAAATTATATGAAGAAGGTTGGAAAATAATTTATTGGACTTCAAGGGGTGCAGTTTCGGGAGTAGACTATAAGAAATATACTCTGAGCCAATTGAAGGATTGGAATTGTAAATTCCACGAATTGCAATGTGGGGATCAAAAACCCCATTTTGATTTAATAGTAGACGATAAAGCTAAAAGAATAGAGGAGATTTAATGAAACTACTTAATTTTGATCGAGCACTTTGCTTATCACCGCACCCAGACGATGTAGAATACAGTATGTCGGGAACAATGATGAAATATCCAAATACATTTTTTGACGTACTTACATTATCTATTGGTGGTAAATATGATAGTACTACAACGGAAGATAGGCATAATGAAGTAAATGCTGCATGGAAAAAAGCTTGTATTAGAAATATATCAATTACAAATAGAGAGGATTTAAAGCCCAAGGATTGTCCTCAGGATTTGCTGATTCATAAAATAGAGAGCGAATATTTAAAAGATCATCATGATGTTTTATTTGTTCCAACACATTTAGATTCTCATTTTGAGCATAGAATTGTGAACTCATTAGCTTATGCTCTTACGAGAGTCAAAAATACATCAATAATAGAATATAGAACTCCTTCAACATTAAATGAGTGGTCTCCTAATATGTACATTAATATCACAGATCACTATTATCGTAAAGTCGGAATGTTATCAGAATTTCAATCCCAAAAATCAAAATGGTATTTTGATCAAAAGTTAATTGAGAATTTTCACAAAGATTATCAAAGTTATAAAAAGGGATATGAATACGTTGAACAATATAAAGTAAATCAATTATATAGAATATGAAAAAGAATATAGTATTTTGGGTAGGAGTTAAAAACGATCAATATTCTGAAAAATATGGTGGTTGGGATTGGATGGATATATCTCGAAAAACTTGGGAATATTGGTGCAAAAAACATGATGTGCTTTTTGTGCCTTTTGAAAAACCAATTGAATCTGATCTTACTAAATTTAGAATTAATTGGCAAAAAGCTTTATTTGTCTTTGATGAATTAGAAAGACGTAATATTGATTATGATCAAATATATTTAGTAGATGGAATGAATATGATTAAGTGGGATGCACCCAACATATTCGAAATGACGGGGCATAAATTTACTGCATGGAGAGATACGGATAATTTGAACTGGATATATAAAAGTATTCAAGGATATAAGGAATTTTTTAATAACTATGATCTGGATATTGCTAAATATTTTAGTTCGGGATTGATAATTTTTAATAAAGATCATAAAGAATTGTTTAATTCATTTAAAAAATTATATTATGATAATGTTAATGAATTTGTAAAATTTCAAGATGAGATAGTTCGCAAGGGCACTGAACAAACTCCATTAAACTATTGGTTACAAATACATAATGTTGATGTGAATTTAGATATTCCTTTTACTTGGAAGTTAACTCATCTTCATAGAAAAGAAATGTTTAATCATAATTGGCAGTTGAATGAAGATTCTACTCCCTTCTTTATAAAGTATGGGAATATATGGAATTTCAGCGGGTTACCAAAAGATCAACGTACAGAAATAATGTCTCAAGTGTGGAATTTAGTAAAGGATAATTACGATGAAACTAACATACTAAATACGCTAATACATAAGAACGATTGGGTTAAAACAACTTCAAGAAAATTTAAAGAAGACATTTTGAGAATTTTTAAAAATAAAAAAGATTTGGTATGTTTAGAATTGGGTTCTTGTAGAGGAGATACTACTAGGATTTTTGCAGAATGTTTTAAAAAGGTTTACGCATATGAAATGTCAAAAGAAAATATTGAGCACATAAAGAAAAATTGTTCGGACGTAGATAATATAGAAATAATCTGTTCCGATGTTTATAGCAAAGATTTTCAGATTCCAGATGGAATAAATATTACCTTTGTTGATGCCGGTCATTCTAAAGAACAGGTACAATTTGATATAAAAAGACTTTTAGAAAAGAATAAGGATATGATTTTTATTTTTGATGATTATGGCCAGCCGGACAGAGTCATACCAAGTGCTATACAGGAAACCGATTTGAAAATATCTCAATATATAGGAGAACATTCTGGGTTTATTTGTAAAGAAGGTAAATTAAAATTTGTTACTCGCGAGGGCGTAATTTGTAAAATGGGTGAATAGTATGAAAAAAAATGTAGTTTTCATTGTGGATATAAAATTGAAAGGTAAACAAAAAGAAGTTGGTCGTTGGGCTAGCACTAGGAGCGATCCTTATGTTTTTTCCATAAAGTCTTGGCAAAATTGGTGCAAGAAAAATGATTGTGAATTATTTATTTTGAATGATGAAGTCTTACCCCATGAAACAATGCCAGTTTCTTGGCAAAGATATTATATATTTGATTTATTAGAGGCTAATGGTATTGATTATGATCAAATTTTATACGTTGATGCAGATACAATTGTACATCCAGATTGTCCAAATATTTTTGAATTAAGTGATAGAAAGTTTTGTTTCGTACATAATGAGGGAAGTTATGATTGGGTGTTAAGGAGTGTAGAAAATTATTCAAAATACTTTTTTGACGGATATATAATTCCCTGGTATTATTATTTTGATTCTGGGATGTTAATATTCAATGAAAAACACAAACCATTCTTTCAAAAAATTCTTTCATTTTTTAACGAAAATAGGGAAAACCTTTTAAATGCTGAAAAAACCTGGCATGCTGGAACAGATCAAACACCTGTCAATTTCTTAGTTCATTTATTAAATATTGATTACAAATTATTACCGTATGAATATAATATGTGTGATTTAAATAGAAAAGAGTTATTGGGTGATGATTTATTATTCACAAAAATTGGATGGATTTATCAATATAATAGTATACCGAATAACGTGGAAGATAAATTAACATATTATTGGATGAAAAAAACTTATGAATATTTACATGGAGAATAAAATGATTATATTAAAAAATAAATATGTCATAGGAACTCACATAATGTTTTTTGAAATCGAGATGTATAAAGATTTTATTAATGGCATTATTAATTTATTGGGAACTGTAGAAAATAAAAAGAATGTTATAATAGACTTATGTTTTAATAAATCCCAGAGGGTAGAAAAAATAGACTATAATAAGATTTCAGATGTCGAGCTAGATAAAAAGTTTGAAGATGGTTTGAATATAATAAAAAATATGGGTTTTAATGTAAGGAGTAAAATTATTGGTAGTAATGAATTTTATTTTCATGCTGATTATAGAAGAGATTTGAATTATAACTATTGCAAAAAAGTAGATTATGTCATGTGGGGTGAAACAGATAGTTTCTTTCCAAGAGAAGCTTTTCAAGTTATAGAAACCCTATCTGAATATACTAAAGAACAAAATTTACATCGATACCTATTGAGTTTCGCTGATCGAAAGATGTGGGATTCATCTTGGGATCCCTTGGTTCATGTTGATTATGAGAATCTAGAATTTATTGATGATGACAAAGGTCATCTAAATCTAAACCAGGCAAAATCACAATTACCTATTGAAAAAATGAATGAAATAAATGATAAAGCAAATGAGTTTAATTTCACTTATTTGAATAAACCCAAAATAAGTGGCTCTTGTTTAGTTTTATCATCCGATCTAATAAAGTTTGGAGTAAATATACCATTGTGCTTAATTTATAACGATGACGAGGGGCTATCAATAATGTGTGAAAAGTTGTTGGGACCAAATTTTATTCAATTTGTATGTAAAAATATTTTACATATTCATGCCAGAAGACATCCCAATAAAAGATTGTATGTCAGTGGTGAAGATAATCCACATTCTTTTATAGGTGAGAAAAATCCTAACTTTCAAAAGTTACTAAGTTTATCAAAACAAAACATACAAAATTTGATAGCAGGCCAAAATAAATTTTATGAATATAATGACTTAAAAGAAATACTGGAGAAAAAATGAAAAGAGTTCTAATTACGGGTATAAATGGAATGGATGGAAGCCATTTAGCAGACTTACTTCTTAAAAAAGATTATAAAGTATTTGGTATGGAAAGACGTTCATCATCAAGAAATAGAATAAATACTTTACATTTGGAAGATAGTATAACATTTTTACATGGAGATTTAACAGACCAAAATTCATTATTTAGGTGTATTAAAGAATCAGATCCAGATGAAGTATACAATTTAGGTTCACAATCATTTGTTGGAGAAAGTTGGAATACCCCAGAACAAACAAGTAATGTTAGTGGTTTGGGGGTAATGAGAATGTTAGAAGCTATTAGAGAATATGGAAAACCAATTAAGTTTTATCAAGCATCAACATCTGAAATGTTTGGAAAAATGGTTGAAAATCCGGCCAATGAAAACACACCATTTTATCCTCGTTCACCATATGGTGTAGCCAAACTATATGGCCATTGGATTATGAAAAATTATCGTGAATCTTACGATATGTTTACTTGTAGCGGTATATTATTTAACCATGAATCTGAAAGAAGAGGCATTGAATTTGTAACTCGTAAGATATCAGATGGAGTGGCTAGAATACATTTGGGATTACAAGATAAAATAATGTTGGGTAATCTTGATGCAAAAAGAGATTGGGGATATGCTCCTGATTATTGTGAGGCAATGTGGTTAATGTTACAACAAGATAAACCAGACGATTATGTCATATCTACTGGAGATACACATTCTATTGGGGAATTTTTGGATATTGCATTTGATGAAATAGGATTGTCTAATTGGAAAAAATATGTAGAACAGGATTCAAGATTTATGAGACCAGCCGAAGTTGATGTTCTTCGTGGGGATTCTAGTAAAGCTAAAGAAAAACTTAATTGGAAACCCGAGACAACATTTGAAGAGTTAGTTAGAAAAATGGTTAAAAGTGATATTAAGTTGTATCATCAAAAAAGTGTATATCATTAATAAATGGAGTAGAAGATGAATACTAAATGGTCTGCATAAATTAAGTTACAAAAAAAAGTTATAAAAAATGTTTATTATAAAGATATTAGGAGTTTAAAAAAAGAATGGGATATAAAATAACAACAACAATTGCAACTACAAATAATTTACCCTATTTAAAACTTGCAATCCAATCAGTTAGAAAAAATGCATACTACAAAGATATGCCCATAATAATTTATGCAGAAAATTGTACAGACGGAACTGATAAATGGTTATCCGATAATGCAAGCAAGTACCAATTAGATTCTTATATTGAACACAATAAGATTCAACGTGGTATTGGTGGTGGTATTGATTTTTGTATTGACAGGGTTAAAACAGAGTTTGTTAATATAATTCATTCTGATATGTACATAGGCCCAAATCAGGATATAGAATTATTAAAGTTATATGATGATCGGCCGGAAGGAACCCGATTAATTGCTTCTTCATTCAGGGTACAACCCGACATATTTCCAAACGATCCTCTGTATAGACCGGGAACAGTATTTTATCCCATCAATGCATTCGGAGCATATGCAGATAATTTTAAACAAGACCATTTTGATAAGTGGGCAATTGAATTTTCTAAAGATAATGATATCAATGTAAGAAAGGCCGGCGGCGCTGGATTTTTCTGTAGAGTTGAAGATCTGAAATGGATCGGAGGAAATGATCCCATCTTCGAACCTATGTATTGGGAAGATAAAGATTTATTTATAAGAATGCAACTCGAAGGATATGAATTTATAATGACAAGTAAATCTGTTTTGTGGCACTTCGCTTCTCGTACTTCCAGATTTCCGGATGATGATTTAAAAAATAGACCCGATCATTTGGCAGAATATGAAAGAAGGTCTCAACAGAGGTTTATTGAAAAATGGGGAAAATTACCAGAAGAAGATGAACAGACCTTCGTTAAACCCATCTATGGAACCAAAGTAAAAACGAGGTTACAATGAAAAAAGTATTATTAATAGGAAGTAATGGATATATTGGGAATCTTTTATATAAAAAAATAGAACCTCTTTATAAAGTTACCTGTGTAGATTCATGTTGGTTTAATGAATCGAAAAATAATTGTATAGAGATTGATTACAAAGATTTACAAGAAGATATTATACAAGAACATGATGTTGTTATTTTATTAGCTGGTCATTCTAGTGTTAAAATGTGTGAAGGTGAATTTTCAAGTGCTTTTAATAATAATGTAACAAATTTTATAAACTTATTATCTAAGCTTGGGAATAACCAAAAATTCATTTATGCTAGCAGTTCTAGTGTATATGGTTCTGTTGGTGGTAAAACAGTTAGTGAAAAGTATTATGGGTTTAAACCATATAATCAATATGATATATCTAAACATGCAATTGATCTTTATGCAGAAAAATCTGATATAGAATATTATGGTCTTAGATTTGGAACTGTATGTGGGTATTCTCCTATAATGAGAAATGATATCATGATCAATGCTATGACCACAAGCGCATTAGATAGTAGGGAAATAAAATTATATATAAAAGATATCATGAGGCCAATACTGGGGATTGAGGATTTATGTAGAGCTATAAAAGCTATAATAGATTGTAAAGAAGATAAGAGAGGTTTATACAATTTAGCTTCTTTTAATAAAACTGCGGAACAAATAGCTTATGAAGTAAGCGAAACAATTAATGTTCCCGTTGTCGAATACGAAGCAGATCCAACTCAAGTATCTAATGCAAAATCCCAAACAAAAACTTATAACTTTTCAATTTCAACAAGAAAATTTAAAAAGGCTTTTGGTTTTAAATTCCAAGAAACTGTTGAAAGTATAACAAAAAGTATAGTAAACAATTATAAAAATATAACTAAAACCAATAGGGGAAATATATTTGATTATGAATGATTATAAAGAAAAAAAAGATTGTATATGTTGTGGTAAAAAAAATCTAAAAACCATATTGGATTTAAATGAGCAACCACTAGCTAATTCATACCACGATAATACAGCAGAACAAAAAACATACCCATTGAAATTAAATTTATGTAAAAATTGCTACCATTTGCAGTTATCTCATATTGTTAATCCGGATTTATTGTTTAAAGATTATTTATATGTCAGTGGTACAACTAAAACATTGAGGGATTATTTCGATTGGTTTGCATGGTATGTAAGTATTAAGTTTGAAACTAAAGCCTTTCCTAGTGTTCTGGATATTGCTTGCAACGACGGTTCTCAATTAGATTCTTTTAAACAGTTTAATTGGTCTACTTTTGGGATAGATCCTGCAGAAAATTTATATCCCTTGAGTTCTAAGAATCATAATGTAGTTTGTGATTATTTTAGTGCAGACAAATTCGATCGGAAATTTGATATAATCATTGCTCAAAATGTATTTGCTCATAATGAAAATGCTCTACAATTTTTAAACGATTGTGATCAATTAATGGACGAAGATTCTCATTTGTTTATCCAAACTTCTCAGGCAGAATTAATAGCTAGCAATCAATTTGATACAATATATCATGAGCATTTATCTTTTTTTAATATTAATTCAATGAATGAACTTGCAAAAAGAAGTAATTTAAAGCTAATAGATGTAAAGAAAACTCCTGTTCATGGTATCAGTTATGTTTTTATATTTAGCAAAAAGGAATCTACTTTGGAATTGGTTAAAAATTCCTTGGATATAGAAAAAGAACGTGGCTTAGTTTCTTTGGGAACATATGACACATACAAAGAGAATGTTGAGAAGATAGTTTCGGATTTCAAAAAAACTATACAGGATTTTAAAGATAAGAACCATAAGATCATTGGATATGGAGCAGCAGCAAAAGGTATGACTTTTTTAAATTATGCAAAAATTTATCCGGATGTTATAATAGACGACAACCCTTTAAAACAAGGGCTTTATACTCCGGGAGGGAATATTCCAATAGCTTCAATAGATTATATTGAAAATTTGGGAGATGAGGAGAAAGTTTTATTTGTACCTTTAGCCTGGAATTTCTATAGTGAAATTAGAGAACGGATAAAAAAAGTGCGAGACAATCCTAACGATTGTTTTTTAAAATATTTTCCAAATGTAAAAACGGAGGCATAATGAAATACTTAACAAATATAGATACTCTTTCAGCACTATTAGATCGACTGATTTCAGAAAATATTAAGTTATATTTTTTTCGTAAAGATAATATTATGATCAATATCAAACATCAAAAACAGATTATTAATGAAATAAAAGATAGAATTAAAACTCTTCTAATTGATGTTTATGATCACAAAGAATATGATTATGTTTCTGAAAAACGTACCTATAAAGCTGATATGACCTTGGAATCATTAGAACAATTAATAAAAAGTGATATATACACTGGTGAAGGAGATCGAGCAAACCTAACAGAATTAAACAAAGAAAATCCAAATATAAAATCATTTCGTAAAAATCACAAGATCTTACGTTCGGCAAATGAATTGAGAGCTGTGAGTAAAAATGAATTGGACGAGAATTTTAAAAAATTCATTGAGGATAAATAATCTATGAAGATATCTGTAATTTGTCCAACGCGTGATAGAAAGGATATGTTATGCAGAGGTATTGATTCTGCAATTAATTCCATATGTGATACATCAAAAGTTGAATTTTTGTTTAGATTTGATGAGGATGACATGTCTACTATAAAAGAAGTAATGGAATATTATGATACAAAGGAAATATCAGTAAAGCCAAGATGGAAAAAATTTAGATGGGGAAAATCAAAATTTAGAGTTATTGAAACAATTTCTAGAAAACATAATTTGACTATGAAATTTCTTGTGGGACATAGACATCGTTACTACTATATGAATAGATATCATGATGAATTGATACACATTAGTGAAGGGGAATACATAGTTTTTTGGAGTGATGATTTAGAACTTGTTCCAAATGATAAATATGAAGGTTGGGATTCGCTGATTAGAGAGGGTGAAGGACAATTATTTATATTTTTCTTCCGTGCAGGAGTTACAGAAAAAATACCCTGGAGGCATCCTCAATGGCCAGAAGTATTCCCGAGAAAATTATGGGAAGTGAATGGTAGATTGTGTCCAAGTGCTTTAAATGATTGGTGGCCACAAGAACTTTGCAAAGTGGTGAGTCCAGATGTTCGAGTAATTTTAGATTGGGAATGTCATCATCACTGTTTATACAAACAGGGTAGCGATATGGATAAAACTTGCTTAGAAGGTAGGATGGAAT
>Ga0209128_1000386_pt1 | contig 33239 bp, 38 predicted proteins | sample ETNvirnome_6_100_FD_184072 | JGI IMG/M metagenome (GOLD analysis project Ga0209128, IMG submission 184072) | Marine viral communities from the Pacific Ocean - ETNP_6_100 (SPAdes) (version 2) | ecosystem: Environmental > Aquatic > Marine > Oceanic | place: Pacific Ocean | collected 2013-06-19
CACGGATTCAGTTTATAATGAGTCAGAACCTCAATGTGCAGATGGCACTAGCATGGTATTGAGCATTTGGGACCAGCCAGTCTCTGAAAATAATCTATTAATTGCCGGCGCCGATTGGTTAGATGGCGATCTTACTTCTCGTACATATTTAATGGGAGGTAGTGGAACTCCAGGTGTTGATAGGTGTTGGGGTCTATCTACCGGTACTACATACTGCGATGGCACTAGCGCTGATTTTGATTATCAGATTCCATGGTCCGTGACCTCGACCACCTTCGCCGGCCTCTCCTGGATCACCACTGATACTTATTCTGTAGAGGCAGGGTTTATTGGTGATGGCATGGAGCAAGCTTGGGAGGACTATTATATGATGATCGAAGAGCTGTACGATTATCTTGTATTAAATACCGCCGGCCCCCAGTTAGCTCAAATAGGAAACTTTGGCGCCCCAGGCGACGATGTTGCTTATGCAATTGTGACTCCCGGCTCACTAACGGTACCACACGAGAATGCGCGCCAAAGGATTACCTATAGTTTAAGCTTGTGGGACGAAGCCACAATGATCCTTTTAGAAGATGCAGTTTTGGCCGGCGATACTAGCCAACGCTGGACAACTAGCACAGCATGCAAGTCCAGCAGCGGTTCAACAAGCGGGTATTGGTCCAGCTATTGTGATAGGACCATTGGAGTTTATACTGTAAGTCAATGGCAAGAGATGCATGCCCAGCTCGACGCAGATCAGTATTCTGCATATGTAACGGGTCACAGCTCAACCGACTCGGCATATGGCGGCAACTACCCTGAATACCTGTGGTCACGACGGATTAGCCTATGGGCGGGCTCTGAGTCTTCTGATTACGCTGCTTTGTATGATGCTTTCGTAGGTTTTGCTCAATGGGCTTGGCCAAATGATCAGGCTAATGGCGGTAAGATTGATGTAGCCTCACTGCTTGCTAGTCATGGTGTGGCCGGCCCAAGTCCTTACGCCACAGTGCCAGATGGTTGGCTTATGTCAGCTATGCAATCATTTCAAGATGGTGATTGCGGCGTTTCTGGCCTTGGCCCAGAGGATCGAAAGGAGTGGCGCGCCTCCTCCTCAAGTAGTTGCTCAGCTACCAGCGTTGGTTACGCTTGTTTCGAGTCTCCATATTCAGGATAATTAAAATATTTTAATAAAACCTATTTAAGTGATAGAATATATATTTAGTATAAAGGAATAAACAAATGGCTAAAAGAACAAGCATTACAATAGCTGATATAAAAAATCGCTCATCTCGCAGGCCTACCTCTAGGCGAAAGATGTATAATGGTCGCGTTATTTCAAGTAGGGGCGCCACTGCCAAAGTAATGTCTTTTAGCCAAAAGCTGATCGATAGGAGCGCGATGAAAGAGGCTAACTCTACAGCTTCAACTATAGATGTGAGCCTCGATGTCTTAAACGCTATCGGATGTACGATATTAGATGAGGGCCCCTTAAAATCTTTGGTGGCCCTTCAGACCGATAAAGAAAATATTTTTATTAACAGAGAACAATTAACAATTGATGGGGAAGCCATAACAGCTTATGAAATGAGCAATAAGATTGTAAAGGCAACTGATAAATTCAAAGATGTTGATGAAGATCCTTTTTATATTTTGGACGATGGGCCCTTTAGAAACATGAGAATACAATTAGACAATCAGAAGAAAAAACAAGTGCCCGATACAAGATCGGTTGTCAGCGCTTTATACGAATTAAATGTTTTGGATAAAAGCACATTGACATTAAAGTATTTAAATTAAATAGCTAATTATACAAGGATAAGAAAATGCCATCGTTTACATCATGGAATACGGTTATAGGAGATTTTGGAGAGTTTGACTCTGGTGGCTACATAAGCCAACTTGGCTTCAGTTTAATATACGATTCTCTTTCGGAAACGGAATATAGTTATGCCGTTGATACTTTATCATCGATCGATATGACTATACATTCTTTTTATGATATTGTGACTGCAGATGTTGGCTATATAACTCATACTAGCCTAGAGCCTGACGACGATTATAGACCCACTATCACATATTTAGAGGCCACCGTCGACAATACTCAAGCAGTTGCATATAGCACCAGCGAAGGCCGCGGCCTTCAAAGCAAGTTTGGTTTTACTAGCGGCTCTACATCACAAGACATATATGAGGAAGCAATAATGGAACTTATAGGGGATTTTGAACTGCAGTTGAATCCAACTCGCCAAACTTTCAGGCGCCTTTCTCCCGGTTCAATTGGTCCTCACAATTTAATGTCGTTTGGATCCTGGCGTTTAAAATATACTCAGGAAAGTGAGAGGCACGGACTTCTGGGTTCGAATGATAAACCTGTGGGAGTTAAGGGTGGGGGCTATTAGTGAGCACAAAACCGTATAGAGTAATAGATCAAAATTTATTTAGCGCTTCAATTGACAATACGAGAAACTACTTCGCTTCTTATTGGACAATTGCATCAGGCGCAACAGGCCTGCAGCCTGTTTGGATACATCCAGAAGGCTATAGTATCCAAAGAAATACCGACTACAATGATATCGTAGAAACAGAATTAAACACAGATTATATAGAAAAGATATCAATAAATTTTGCTCTGGAGACCACAGCGTCATCGCACGTCATATTTCCTAATAGGATGATCCCCGTTAGGGCTTATGGGAATGTGGATAATATCATTAATGATGAGCAGTGGCGCGCCGTGATGTTTGGAGGCACATGGACATCAGAGGAAGGTGCCTTTTCTTATCCTGGTATCTATAGGCTTGGCGCCTATGACGTACACAACTTCGAGTTTGAAACCGCCTACTCTCTTCGCGAAGCTCGAAACTTAGGAGGTAATGAAGCTTATGCAGAATATATGTATTATAATATGAACTACGACTATAATTCATATTATAAGAAATATGAAAATACGATAAGTAGTCGTACCGAATATGAAATACCAAATGCATATTACATTCAATCTCTGATAGGAGATCTAAATGTAGAGCCTAATATCATAAAATTTATTTCTAGAGAAGGGATCCTTTACCCAAGCGATGATGGAGAAGATGGTACCGCTGCCGAGATCACATATATGGAGATTCCAGTAGAGGACTTACTTACGCCAAAGGAAACGATCTTGCCTCCTCCCTATACCGTTACTTCTGAGGATATTGTAGAGGGCACCTCTGGAGAAATAACTTATACTGATAGAACTTATAACATAAGAACCTACCTGACTGGAGCTTATACGTTAGTTGATCTTTCTGGTACCACCAACGATTACCTGCGAACTAAAACTCGGAACCTATTTTTTAATGAAGAGTCAATAGATAATCTCTTCGCAGACGTGGAATCAAATAAGAGCAAATACCCTTTTTATATAAATGTCAACGTGGTTAACCCTACGGAGATTGAAAAAGACTGGACACCCGGATCGCCTAATACAATATTCAAAGATGCGATCCAAAGTTCTGGATTGGAAGAAATCTTGCTTGAGCGACTGAAAGATAAGTTTAGAGGTTCCCGCGCCTATAGTGATTATACTGCAGTTCAGCACACTACAGTTTTAACTTCTTCTTATGACACCGAAACCGCCGAAAGTACCCTTATTGAGCATGAGAGCACAAGAGATAGATCTTTTCCTATGATTGATTTTGCTGGCTTGTTAATGGAAATCGTAAACGAGCCAGATTTGCCGGCCGCCGGTGATATTTATTTTGTGGGCGACAAAAACCTAAAGACTAGAATTGTCGATAATCCTGCAGGAACTTTTAGATACGCACACACCATAGGTGCGATTAGAATGATTGATGAATTAAAAGCGTTCATGGAAGAGAACGCGGCCGTAAGACCTACCCAGGAAGGATATTTTAATACCGAGACAGAAGAAGATTATGGAGGCTTTTTGGGATTTTTAAATTATGCGGAAAATTCTTCATATAGAGAAACCATTGCATATAGAATTTCCAAGGGAAATACAAGTGTCGACCAGGATATTTGGCTTACAAATTGTGAATCGCTGGGGTCTGACTTCGCTTATGTCGATACGCAAGTTAGATACGGCGAACGATATGCCTATACGGTCTATGCTTACGATGTAGTTGCAGGATATAAGTATCGAATATCAGATGGCGTTGTGTCGACAGTAATAGGCTCGGCTCCGGTAGATATAGATGGCGATGGAGTAGATGACGAAGATTGGTCATGTATCCAGTTTGAGGATCGCGGTAACGTAGCTTCTGATCAGTTATTTTTCGATTTCGCCGATAACCCCCTTTCGGCAAGTAATCAATTCGCCACAAATGCTCAAACTTTATCAGAACACAAATATCTGTTTGATTTTAATTTAACAATTGAGCCGTCCATTAAAATAATCGAAAGAGCTGTGGCTAGTCATATGGGGACCGTACTGGATCATCCACCTGTTAAAATTGATGTTACGCCATATCAGAGAGTAGACAATTCACAGATTATAGGGTTTTTCTCGACTTATGAATCCTTCTCGCCACGCAAATATCCTGTGCAATTGAATACTGCTGAACAGGCAACAGCTGAGGTGTATTTGATGTCTAATAACTTATTAAGCACCACTGAGATAGAGGTTGATTCAGTTTCGCGTGTTCGTTATGTGGATGTTTATCGATTATCGGATAAGCCAACTTCTATGAAGCAGTTTAACGATGGATATATTACGACTAAAGATTTACTCATAACAGGTACCGACTTTACAGACACCACTTGTTTTTATGAAGAGCAGATTCAAACAAATACTAAATATTATTATCTCTTTCGATTCCGAAGCGAACATGAGATGCCCGGGCAATGCTCCCGGATAATCGCAGCAGAGATGATAGACGACGGTGGTTATAAATACACTACCTTCGATGAATTAACTGCAGCCGACTTGGAAAAAGATAATTTTGAAGATGTGTCTATTCCATTCAAAAAACTAATAAATCTTATCCCGAATATCAATCAGCTAGAATTTGAGTATGGAGACGTTGATTTGGCGGAAACGGCTTTCTCGCAAATAGAGAAGTTAAGTGTTGGCACTCTATCAGATTCTTTGTGGGGCAAGACATTTAAACTAAGGTTAACATCTAAAAAGACTGGAAAGAAGATAGATTTAAATGTTACGTACAACCTTAAAGAAGAACTATAAACTAATTAAAGAAAGAGTGTTATAATGGCTTTTCAAGATACCGCAGGAACAATTGTTCTGGATGCTACATTGACAGAAATTGGCAGAAAGCGAATGGCCGAAGGGAAATTTCGTGTAACGAAATTTGCTGTTGGTGATGACGAGATAGACTATACGCTTCTTAAAATGGATGAGCCGTCTTCGGACGAAAGGGATACTAATCTGGCCGCTTCACCGCTTTTTGAGGCATATACACAAAAAAGTTCTGTGATCAATCATGGTCTGTTGAATTATCCTCGAATGGACATCCTTTATATTCCGAATCTAAAAGTGAACAACTGTGTTTATATTGAAGAGTTTGCACAGCCTTATGGAGGCGTATACTACCTATCTGCCAATGATGAGACGACTGTAAAGCTAAAATCATATTTTGGTATAAACGAATATATCCTAGAAAGCAATGCGGATACGAAGACTAAATTAGTTATTGAGAGCGGCCTCTCACAAAACCTTCCTAAGACCGAATTGGCTCGCGAAAGATACATTTTAAATCTGAATATGTTAGATAGATATTATTTATTGTATTGTGATAACCGATTGTTTCACTATGTGATGAGTAATCCCGCGGCCAGCCGATTCAGAAATGACTCAGAAAACAATCTTGATGTCAATTTTGAACCACTCCAGAGAAATATTAAGATATCATTAGCTTCAAATGTGAATAACTATGATACTTATCGACTCCGCGCTACTGATGATTTGATTTTGGAAGCAGAAAGCGATCGTTTTGAAGAGGGAAGCTCAACGGACGATAGATGGTCTGCTCATGAGGGTCCAAGAGGCTCCGTGATTGCAATCAATTTTAAGCTTTATGATACTCTTTGTGGTCCTTCCAACGGAGAAACAGATATAAATTATTCTAGATTCGGCACCACCGGCTCGGCACTTTTTGGTAATTCAGATTACTATGATTATATTGACACCAATATTCATATTGAGGGACTTACCACTAATTCACAAATAAACGTTCCATTGAGAATTATTCGATATAGCGGAAGCGCTTAAAAGAAGTATATTTTTGATGACGACAAATAAAATAGCTACTATTTATGTAAGAGAGGAAATATTAAATGGCATCATTTTTAGATAACTCGGGAGATATTATTCTAGACGCAGTGTTGACTGACACTGGTCGTAAGAGATTAGCAGAGGGAAATTTTAAGATTTCAAGATTCGCATTGGGCGACGATGAGATCAACTACGCTTTATATGATAAGAACCATGCGTCAGGATCGGCTTATTACGATCTTGAAATCCTGCAGACACCTGTTCTTGAATCTTTCACCCAAACAAACGCGAGCATCCAGCACGGCCTACTTACTATGCGTCCGGACTTGTTGTATATGCCCACTTTGGCGACCAACGATAAGTCCCGCTTGTCCAGCAAGGGTGCTGTCAGCGCAACAGGAAGCATTTATTATGTTGCAGCTAATGCTGAGACGTTTACAGAAATAGTTTCCTCCTCGGCTTTTGCTGACGTGAGATACGCACTTCAAGCAAACAGCGTAACGACTAATGTAATTTTTATTGAATCGGGAATGAACACCACTGAACTAGCAGATACATCCACTAATCGTTCGGCATATATTATCGGCAACTCTTTGGACGATCGTCGCTTCAAGACTTCTGTTGACAATCGTTTCATCAACGGTGTGTACGGGCCCGCTGCCGGCTCGACATTCAGCAATAACACCACGACAAATACTTTAGTAATGTCATGGGGAAGCGCCGTCGCCGGCGGCGGTGCGCGCGCGACGTATCTGAACAATTACACAACTTATAATATTAGAGGGGTATCTAATCTAATCTATAAGCCATCAGTGGGTAATTCTACTGACTTATCGGCCATTAGTGGCCCACGCGGCAGTATCACTTCTATGGGATTTAGAGTATTTAATGAACTTACCACTCTATCTACTGGTGTTCGTTCGGACTTATATACAAAATATGGCCTTACTGATCAGACTTTATTGGGCCATGGAAAGAAGTACGATTATATTGACACGATTGTGTATGTGGCAGGTAGTAGCACGTCCGCGTTGATTCAAGTCCCAATTAGAATTATAAGATATGCAGGTATGACATAAAACGGAGATATTAAATGCCAGTTATTAATTATGAAGAATTAAATGCGTCAAGTGACAGCACAACAACCAGAACCCTCCTTCATGAGGTAATTCCAGTAACAGGTACAATTGTTAGCGGAACATATGGGTCCTTTCCTAGTGATGATAATATTAAAAATTACACACATGGAATGTTTCAGTCAGTTTATGACTATCCCTACCTAAGCTCATCCGCGAATCATATTTTTGATATTTCGATTGGCTATGCTAACGCTTCCTCTATGAGTGGAGCGTCTTCTGTACAAAATGCCAAAAAGATTAATATGTATAATCAGATGGCTCAGGTGCTTTTGGGATACAGCGGAAGCACTAGCGAGATTGAAACCTTTGAGAGTGATTTTACTTTTGATAACACGAATCAGATGTCTGAATTGTTCTTTTTGAGTTTGTCTCGTCCCTTAGTTAAAGATCAGATCAAGAAAGGATCTTTTGAGATTCAAATCGGAACTTCATCGTGGGACACCGGCAACGCCGCCGGCGGCTGGGGCCCCTTCGGAACTGGTAGTCGCGACAGCGGTCTTTTGGTCCTCGGAGATGTTTCGGCTTCGGCGACAGATAATTATAAGAATACTCAAGGCGGTGATTTTGGATTGCTGTACAGCAAGAACAATGACGGCTCTAACGGAACAGTATACGGGGTCATATATTATCAGGCCGGAATCGTTGCTTTGAGCAGCTCTATGTTTAAGAACAAAGGTACTGCAGCTGGAGCTACTGCCGACTTCTTGTCTGGTACCACTCTCTGTGGCGATGTTGCAAAGAAATCAGTAGACGAGGCGCTAACCGGTTCCGCCATTTCTGGTGCTTGTGATGCGCTACGGCATAGAATTAAGAACTTGTCTTTTAACAATACTACTGAAATTAATTCTAGAATTTACTTCTGTCGTGTTCCACATAATAAGTATAATTACAGCTCTAATCCGACATATGTGTCTGCTAGCAAGATCAGAGTAAAGAATGTGGCCTCTGACCAGCCTGTTTCTTACATTACCACTATCGGTTTATATAACTCAAGCAATGAGCTTCTCGCAACCGCCAAGTTGTCAGAGCCACTTAGAAAGGATCCAAACAACGAGTTAACTCTGCGTGTCAGACTGGATTACTAGTCATGTTCTTTCGGGAATTTGGTGGAAAAGATGTTTTCATAAATACAATGAAAGCTCACGCGTCGTGTGAGTTTTTCATTTATGACGGAGTGGCTTACTATAATGACACCCCCAATCAAGAGGGCACCTTCGGTTCAATTAATAGTGGATATGCACAATCGACTACGGCTTCGGGCGGCGATTATCCCGTTTATACGGCTCCTGTAAATAATATTAGAAATGTTCCTCCTGGCTATATAAGCTTGTACGAGTACAATATTGATAGGCCCGAGATCAAGAGTACTAGTTCGGTTGACGGTGGCATTAATGTTGTTGGCACTTCGTCATTGGTCAATAATAACAGAATTTATCCATGGATTTCAAAAGATGGCGCTCGAACTAGCTTCAGGACTGTTATTGGTAATGTTGATAATGAAGCATACCAAAATGAGTTCATTTTTGGCGATATACTAACCGCGGAATATCCTCTTAAGGCTAGCATAACTAGAGAGTTCATTGTTAATCCATCTTCTTCCGCGGCCACGACGCCGGCAGAGGAGGCGGGGGCTTATAATAAACACTTTGCAAGTCTAAAGAATAGACTCAACTATTATGGAATGAAGAGCGAACACTATAAAGTTTCTTCATCGTTTGGGGATAAAAACAGTCAAACAATTAATATGATCTCCATTCCTTCGATATTTTATGGCTCTGCGATTAAGGCAGGCAGCCTTTCATTGAGGTGGTATGTTAGCGGCACCCTCAAAGGAGAGCTAAAGGATGAGAGGTTAAATGGTGAACTGATCCAGATCGGGCCGTCCGGTAGCGTTGGCAGCGGCTCAGTGGCCGGCGTAGCCCTATATGAAGAAGGCTTTATCTTATTGACAGGTTCGTGGGATCTTGAAGGCCAGCCATATTATTTAGGAAAAAATGATGCCGGTAGTGTTTCTGCATCAGCACCAAGCTGGATTTATTTTGCTGCTGGATGTAATGATGGATCTGGTTCCGCTCTTTCTGAGGCAGACTCAGACGCGGATAGTTTATATGCCAGCGCATCTTTTGGGCTTTCGTTCCAGGCAACGACCACTACGCAGGTAGTAACCATGTTTGCTCACGCCAAAAGAGGAGAAGTAAACTATTCCAATAATCCGACATTCTTAGAATATGGCCAAGAGAAAACACTGTTCACTTCATCGCATGTATACGAAGAATCACCCGATATTATCATAAAGAATACAGTTAGTTCTAGTTGGGTGAATCACAGCGCATCATTTCGTCGACAAGTATACGTCTCCAGGATTGGCGTATATGACAAAAATAGAAATCTAATTGGTATCGCGACATTGGCCGATCCGGTTCTTAAAAAAGAAAACGAAGCAATTACATTTAAATTGAAGCTCGACATATAGTATAATAAGAACATGATACTTGGTATAGATATATCTACCAGCATAACTGGCTTTGCTGTTGTTGCAGAGGGCGAAATTGTTTTTTATGATTCTGTTGATTTGCGAAAATATAAAAACTTATTTGAGAAAGCAGAAAGAATAAAAGAAGCACTATTCAATCTGATGGACAACTATCAATATGAAAGAGAAGAACATTGGCTAGCTGAAGATCAGGACAAAGAGAATAAGATTAACCACATCTATATCGAGCAGTCTCTTCATATGTTTATGGGCGGAAAGTCTTCAGCAAAAACCCTCTCAACTCTCACTCGTTTTAACGGCATTGTTTCATGGCTTACTTACGAGATGTTTGAGATGGAGCCAAAATATATCGCCGCAACATCCGCACGCAAGCACGCTGGCATTAAAGTTCCGAGAGGACAAAAAGCAAAACAAGTTGTTTTGCAACATTTACTTGACAACGAGCCTGCTTTCAAGATACAATATACAAAGCACGGAAATCCGAAACCTGAGTCGTATGATCGTGCGGACGCAATTGTTATAGCAAAAGCAGGGTGGGCGATTGAACAAGCAAGCAGCGAAGAAGATACTGAATGAGGCATTTGGTTCTTCATACTCAAAGGGAACCGAGTTACTTTTCACGTGTCCGTCGTGTAATCATCACAAGCATAAATTCTCAATTAATGTGGATAAAAATGCTTTTAAATGTTGGGTGTGCGATTATCGTGGCCGTAATATTAGGCGCCTTATTAGGCGTTTTGGTACGTATATACAATTACAAAAATGGGACCAAGCTTTCGGCCGTACAGATCTGGAGAGATTTGATGATCTCTTTGTGGGAAGAGTCGAAGAGAGAAGTCATCAGAAACTGGAACTCCCGCCAGAGTTTATAAGCCTGTGTCATCATAGTGCACCGAAGACTGGCCTCTATGCACTCAAATATCTGAACTCGCGCGGAATTACAACGGAAGATATCCTCAAGTGGAAGATTGGGTATTGCTTCAGCGGAGAATATAGAAATAGAATAATAGTTCCTTCTTTCGATGACGAAGGGGATGTTAGTTATTTTATAGCACGCTCTTATAGCGGAGATTCATATAAGTATAAAAACCCTCGCGTCTCTAAAAATATTGTGTTTAACGAGCTATACGTTGATTGGAACAAAGACCTGACAATTGTTGAGGGAGTGTTCGATGCGCTTGTGGCTGGAAATGCTGTACCCATTCTAGGCTCAACGTTGAGATCAGATTCAAGACTTATACAGAAAATTGTCGCGAATGATACTCCGGTATATATCGCTCTGGATCCCGACGCGCGGTCAAAAGAAAACAAAATTATTCAAACACTTCTTCGGTATGATATCGAATTACATAAGATAGACGTGAGCGGCTATGAAGATGTGGGCTCGATGCCCAAAAATGTGTTTGAGGAAAGAAAGCAAAACGCTGTCTTTATTGACAGAGATAACTATTTATTGTTAGATTTACTATCGTCTATATGAGGGCTTATAATGAAAATCACAAAAACACAACTTAAACAGATCATCAAGGAAGAACTTGAAGAGGCCTCTTATCCTCTTAAGAATGTTCCTCAAGATACTGTGACTGCAGGCGCGCCTGGAGAACAGGCAGTCACGCAAACAATGAGAGCACCCAACCAACAAGAAGAGGCATCGCAACTTTTTGGAGGTCGCATGAATATCGATATATCTAAGCATGCCTATCGTATAGGTCAGCATTTGGGTCCAGATCACGCAAAGCGTGTAGCCATGGCTTTGAGCACCGCTGCACCCCACGCCGGCGAACAAATGCTCTTAGGTGCCCAGCATGGCTTCGGAGACAACGATTAAATGAAAATCACAAAATCACAACTTAAGCAACTTATCAAAGAAGTCATTAGCGAGGCTTGGGATGATAATGATGATGAGTGGCTGACTGCCGATGAAATGCGCAAGAGCCCTCGCAGTAAGATGATGGGCCCTTCCCCGATTGCTGGACAAGAAGATCCTTCCGATACAGAGGGGGGCTATACGATGGCCCAAGAAGAAGAGAACTTTCGCACTGTAGACTACATGATTGATTTTTATCGTGAAAAACCACGTATGTGGCAATGGGCCGAGAATCAGTATCACGATATGGCCCACGGCAATGATCCCGAAGGAATACGTTCTGAGATGTATTCCGACTGGTCTGATGAAGACTTTGCAGAGGTGATTGCAGCTATGGGTGAATCTCCTATGTATTACGAAGAAAAGGACAAATCTTTTTCAGAAGCCGGCGAAGAGATTGAAAAGAAAGGCACCGAAGGCGTTTTTACGGCTAAAGCCAAGAAAGCAGGAATGGGCGTACAGGCCTACGCCAAGAAAGTTTTGGCCAAAGACAGCAAAGCTAGCACAAAAACCAAGAGGCAGGCAGCCTTTGCGAAGGGTGCCGCAACTGTAGCTCGGAAAAGAAAAAAGAAATGAAGATCACCAAGAGCGAACTTAAACAATTCATTATTGATGAATTTAAGGTCGTTGGAGGTGTTGGAGATCCTAATTTGATCAATCAGATTGGACAGACTCCCACATCTCCGCAGTTAGGCTCTGTGGCTACTCAGGGTTCCGCAGCTGCGACAGCGGGTTCGCCAGATGACCTTAAACAAATCTTCTCTAATTTAAATAAGATAAGGCCAGCTTTGCTTAAAATGGTAGCAAAAGGGCTTAAAAATCCCATTGATGTTACAAAGATGCTAAAGTTCTATGCAGATCAAAAGAACTTAAATTCACTGTTGGCCTATTTCGCTAAAGAATTGACAGCAGAAGTCCCGGCTAATTCTACCGATGAACAAGTTATAGAATACCTCAATAAGAACACTGAGGCACTCATACAGCTTGGAATAAAACACTATAATAGTGCCACCGCACAAGGAGTTAAGATGGAGCGAAGAAATAAAATAACAAAAACACAACTTAAGCAGATTATCAAAGAAGAGCTTGACGAAAGTCTCGGTGGCATGCGACCCACAAAACCCGAGTATTCTCACGTAAGTGGTAAAGGATACGTAGATGCCCCAGCTGGCATGCAGCCACAGCCAAAAACATATGCTATAAATAATGATGTTATAGCTGCCGTTGATGATGACGGAAGAGTGGAAGTTTATACCGGTGCGGATCCCAAAGGTGTTCTGGATTTATTAAAAAGACTTGGCTATACATATGCTAATTTCCCTGTTGGGGGTCCAGCTTAATAATGCTTAAAAAGCTCTCACGATATCTTTTTAAAAAAGGCATAAGTGATATAGAGTTTTTAAAAATTATCGTGGTTGTTATAATGTCAGCTACATTTATGGGCGTTATGCTTTATGGGGCGATAGGGGCCCTCCTACTATAAAAAAGTCTTGACAGCAGCTCCTACATGGGTTATGATATATTAACGGCATAACTACGTCTGGAGGGAACTTGAAGTTTGCACATATAAGCGATACTCATATCAAAAATCTGAAGTATCATTACGAGTATAGAATTGTTTTTGAGCAATTATACGAAACATTACGAGAACAAGAAGTCGATTACATTGTTCACTGCGGAGATATCGCGCACACAAAAACACAAATCTCACCAGAGTTTGTGGAAATGTGTTCTGATTTCTTCCGCAACTTAGCGGCGATTGCGCCCACATATATTATCCTGGGCAACCACGACGGCAACTTAAAGAACAGCAGCCGCCAAGATGCGCTCACGCCGATTGTAGATGCGTTAAACTTACCCGGACTCAACTTGCTCAAAGATTCTGGCGAAACACATTTGGACGATAAGTTCTGCTTGAATGTGCTTTCCGTGTTCGATCGAGAGCAATGGATTAAACCAAGCAATCCAGACAAGATCAACATCGCACTTTACCATGGCTCAATTAGCAACTGCAAAACAGATGTCGGTTGGACGATGGTTAACGGCGAAGATACAATCACGATCTTTGATGACCACGATTTCTCAATGCTGGGCGACATTCACAGGCGCCAGTTCTTGGATGAAGAAGGCCGCGTATGGTATGCTGGCTCAACAATCCAGCAGAATCACGGCGAGACTAACGACAAAGGCATTCTCATTTGGGATATTAGATCAAAGAATGATTGGGACATTGAGCCGATTGTTTTAAAGAATCCAAAACCATTCTTCACGATCCCTCTTACACTAAAGGGGCGAATGCCTCGCAAGATTGACGTGCCCATGGGTGCCAGACTTCGCCTTGTTAGTACCAACAACTTACCGCTCGATGTTATGCGCAGAGCAATGGATATTGCGAAACACAGATTCAAGCCAGAAAGCATTTCGTTTCTGAACCGCGCCAGCGGACAACGTGGAAATGTGGAGGATATTACTAACGGATTACAAACAGAAAACCTGCGAGATCCAAAGATCCAAGAGGAGCTTATGGATGAGTACCTTAAGGACTATCAGGTGCCCGCTGATACGATGGAAAAAGTTTACGAGCTTAATCGTACTTACAACAAAATTATCGAGGAGAAAGAGGAGATAGCGCGTAATGTAAATTGGAGACTAAAGTCGTTTGAATTCGATAACCTTTTTAATTATGGAGAAAATAATGCTGTCAATTTTGATAGGCTTAATGGTATTGTTGGCATTTTCGGAAAGAACTTTAGCGGTAAGAGTTCTATTATTGACGCTGCTCTTTATACTCTTTTTAATACAACTTCAAAGAATGAGCGAAAGAACCTCAATGTCATCAACCAGAATAGAGATAGCGGCCGCGGCAGACTTACGATTGAGGCCAACAATGCCACGTATACTATTGAGCGAGAATCGGTAAAATATACAAAGCGATTAAAGGGCGTTGAAACGCTTGAAGCTAAAACCGATCTAAACTTTGAGATGCGGGATCACATCACTGATGAAGTAATTTCACTTAACGGCACAACTCGTAACGAGACAGACGCAAACATTCGCAAGCATTTTGGAACGATCGATGACTTTATGGTTTCGTCATTGGCCTCCCAGCACGGAGCGCTATCGTTCATTGACGAAGGTTCAACGGGTCGAAAGGAAATCATCGCAAAATTTCTAGATCTTGAAATCTTTGAGAAGAAATTTAGAATGGCCAAAGACGATTCCGTTGAGGCGAAAGTTATGCTCAAGAAGCACGAAGACAAGAACTATGACGAAGAGATTGACGTCGTGAGTGAGATCTTGGAAGATCATCGCGATAGCGTGGTAGCCAATAAATATTTCTGTACCGAATTAAGAGAAGAACTGGCTCTCTTGCAAGATAGTCTCGGCACTATAGAAACGCAGATCTCCACAATCCCCACTAAACTTATTGATATCGCTAAGCTCCGCGAAGAACAAAAAGGTAAAACTGAAAAAGTCATAGCTCTCACAGAGAAAATCAAAGAACAATCGCAAGAAATTACGAGAAAGAAGAGAGTAATCGAGACTTCTAAAAGCAAGACTAACAAAGTTGATATCGCCAAATTCATGAAGCTTCAGATGCAGATTGATCAGCTGCGTGCAAAAGAAAAGGAACTCAGAGAAGAGCTATCCGAGATTAAGAAAAAGGAAAAGTTATTAGAAGAGCACGAATATGATCCGGATTGTAAATTTTGCTGTGAAAATAAATTTGTTAGGGAAGCCCATGTTGCTGTTGCCAGCAAAGACCTCGCAGAACACGAACTTCGGAATACGACAGTCGACTTGGATGCTCTTAATCCGAGCGATGTGTTTACTAAACTTATGGAACACAGCCGCCTCACTGAGTTAATTAAAAAAATTGAAGCAGAAACAACGCAAGCCGATCTTGAGCGAGAGCGAAACAAAACCGTTAAGTCAAAGATAGAACTCGCCCTTAAAGACATCTCTTCGAAGATTGCCGAGTATGAGGACAATAAGGAAGCAATTGAGAACCTTGAGAAATTGCTCGGCAAAAAGCGCTCTTTAGAGAAGAGCATTGAGGGCGATAACAAGAAGATTGCATCTTGCGAAGAAGAGACGCTTGACCTCGTTAAACTTGTGGGATCCTACGAACAACGAGTAGAAACTCTCCGAGAGCAAAAGCAAGAATATCACGACCTAAGATCATCTTTTGCCGCATACGATTTGTTTATGCGATGCATGCACCCTAACGGAATCGCCTACGATGTTATCAAGAAAAAGATACCGGTAATTAATCAAGAGATCGCAAAGGTTCTCGCTAATATTGTGGAATTTGAGATTTTCTTTGAGAGTTCTGGCAATAAATTTGACATCTTCATTAAGCATCCACAATACGATGAGCGCCCAATTGAAATGGCCTCTGGCGCCGAAAAGACAATGGCGGCGATGGCCATTAGATTGGCGCTTCTGTCCGTCTCATCGCTACCCAAAAGTGATCTGTTTATTCTTGACGAGCCAGGGACAGCACTGGATGAAGAAAATATGGAGGGTTTTATTCGAATTTTGGAACTAATTAAAGTGTATTTTAAGAATGTTTTGCTTATCTCGCACCTTGATTCTCTCAAAGACTGTGTTGACATGCAAATCGTTATAGACAAAAAACGCGGATACGCCAGGGTTAATCAATAATGAAAATGAAATTATTAATGGAAAACTGGAGACAGTTTGTCAATGAAGAAGATCGTCAAGCAAAAGCATATTTAGACAAAGTGCTCGACATTGATAATTATGAGCAGTATGTTGCTCACTTGGGAAAAGCCGCCGGCGATCCCAGAGTAAAGGCTGTCATTGCAGGGGGCAGAGGAGACGGCAACCCCGAAGATGAGGCTGTCGGTGTTTCTCCTGGCGGCGGTCCTTGCACACAGTTCTTACCGGTTCAAAATGAAATCGATTTATCTAAATCGCTCGGCTTCCCTGCAACAAAGGATCCCTCTAATGTTGCCAAGGTATTGGCCGGTGGCCCCATGACTGCGGCAGATCTTGGGGGAAGTCCGATTGTTAGCGCTGTCGAACGATACATTGTTGATGGCCATCACCGCTGGTCGCAGGTGTATATGCTGAATCCTGATGCCGTCATTGAGACAATGGATATAAAAATACCGGATCCGGAAGCAGCGCTTAGGGCAATGCAGGCTTCGATTGCTGTGGTACAGGGAAAAGTGCCGTCACAGCATGCTGATCCTGGTCTAAACATTTTTAACATGTCAGATAAAGCAATGGTGGCGTGGATGAATCAAAACTTTAGCGATCAATTTGTAGAAATTTATGTCGCCAATTCAGATGCCACAGATAAGGCAGGAGTTATAGAGCAGATTCTATTTAATATCCAACTTATGCGAGAGCAGAACCCTCCTCAAACAGATACGAGTCGCGGCTATATGCCTCAGACAGGTAAAGCCGGCGACATTGATCGCGAGCTAGATGCTTTAGAGGCCGGCCATGTTAACTGGAAAGAGCCGGCAGAATAAATAACAAGGAAAATAATGAGCACAAACAACGACAATAAGGATAATGAATTTGATTTTCTGCCACCGGCAGAACCTCCCCCTTCTTTTAACCAAGAGAAGGACAGTTACCACGAACAAGTAGACGCCGAAGATTTTGGCATGGTAGAGGACTTTGGACTTCAGATGGAATACTCCGACGAAGATCTTTTACCCGAGAATACTGCCCCTTCCTCTATCAATGTTGGGTTTGTAGGCGTTGGAGGCGGTGGCAATAAAATGGCCAACGCATTTTTAGAGCTTGGTTTTAACAAGACATTGCTTGTAAACTCGACAGGCAAGGATATCCCAAAGAACGTGGAAGAAGATCACGTTGTTCTTATTCCCGATAGCGATGGCATCGGAAAGAATGTAGATTATGGTAAAGAGATCTTATCACAGAACGGCGCCGTCGTTGAAGACGCACTACGCATTAAGCTTGGAAAAGTAGATTGGTTGTTTGTTTTAGCCGGCGGCGGTGGCGGTACCGGAAGTTCTGTAACTGCGCTACACGCGGTATTTGAACGTTATATGAAATCTATTCAAGCTTCCGGAAAGGTTGTATATATCGTCTCTTGGCCCACCGCGCAAGAAAACCTTAACCCTACAATTGCTCGTAATGCGTTAACACTAGCAAACGATGTTGCTAGATATCCGCATATCATTCTCGACAACGAACGAGCCACTCGTCTACTTCGCGGCAGAATCGGCATGCTCGGCATGTATCCTGTCGCCAACACACAATTTGCTAAGTCGTTCGCCCAGGTGCTAAAACTCTCCACCGAGGATTCACCGATCCAATCTTTTGATAGTAAAGATCTGGAAACATGCTTGGGCAACGACGGGAGAGCTTTTCTCGGCTCAACCATGATAAAAGATCCAAATACTGGAAAGCTTGGATCGGTGATCCTCCACAACTGTATGAATAGGTCTGCCTGTCCTCCACCTAAAGGCAAAGCCGCCGCAGGTTCGTTAATCTTAGTGGCGTCTGAGGAAATGGTGGCAGATCCAAAAGTTAGCAAAAACATTGAGTCAGCAATCGCTTATGTCGGCGGTCGATGCGAGACACTATTCTCTGGCGTTTACGTGCGGAAGAATGTGCCTGGATTGATTGCGATACTAAGCATGAATGGATTGGCGACATGAAGAAACTATTTGAAAATTGGAACAGGTTTTTGAGCGAAGCCGACTACGGCAAATGGAAGAGACAGCCGCGCGGAGGAGGCAGAGGCTACGGCGATCGCTATGCGTCCGATAAACTGACAAAATTTGAAGATAGACTTCGGTCGCTCGGCATCGACGATGCACGACACCTCGTGCAATTTCTTATAGGTCTCGTTGGTATGGGTGATGATCCTGCGGAATGGGCAGAGGGCGAAAGACAGCAAACGCTTGATGATATAACAGCAGTGCTTGCAAGAGAAAGCGATCCACAGCAGACACCAGTTTCGGACGAGGAGCTATTACAGATGCAGCTTTCTCGCGAACTCGTTCTTTTGAGAATAGATAATAAAAAAGCTCGATCAATAATGAAATCCATACGCGATTTGCTTACATTATCTGATGAAGAACAAGAAGAAATTATTAATGAATTAATGATGTTTACAAAACCAAAAGAAGAAGAACACTGGGTGGAAGATGAAGAAAAAACATCAGACCATATGGACGCTTCTTCGATCAATTCGGTAATCGACCAAGTAAGAGAAGTAACTACACTGTTCGCAGATTTGTACAATGGTCTTCCCGATGACGAATCAAAAGAACTTTTTGAAGAGTATCTTAACGCAAATGTTCAGTTATATACTGAAAGGTGGCAAGAAGAAAGAAGTGCAGGGACCGAAGATTGGAGATCAAACCCAGATCTTCCGGAGGAGCAGCCATGAAAATCACTAGACGACAGCTTAAACAGATTATTAAAGAAGAGTATGATGCCTACAGCATTGAAAGCATCCGCGAACGTGGCGATGCTATGGAAATGGCGCAGGAAGTCAGCGAGATCATGAATTCAATGGGCCCCGGTGCGCTCTCAGGCAAAGAAGCTTATGACATGATAGTGGACGCTATTAACACCAAGGGAGACCGCGGTGATGTGGCTCAATTCTGGGATATGATGCTTAGTCCGCAGGGGCCCCTTCTGTATCGAGAAGAACCAGAAGAAGAATACTAAGTATGAATGGATTAGCGACATGAAAATCACAAAAACACAACTTAAAGAGATTATCAAGGAAGAGCTTCTTAAAGAATATGGTGGCTCTATCGCTAACTTCGGCGGTATGGCTTCTTCCCTCGGCGCCGTCGCAGGCCGCAACGAGCCCGCCTCGATGGAAAATGACCCAGATTCAATCGTTCAAGAAAAGGCAGTTCAGTTTTTTACAAACTTAGAGATAACTGAAAAAGTAGTTGGCATTTTGGTGAACAATATTGCTATCCCCGATCTAATAACAATTATGGAGAAAGTTCCGAAGATTGATACCGCCGAAGAAGAATTACACGAAGCGGAGAAAAATAATCCTTGGGCAATTTGCACGGCATCGGTTGGTCGAGAAGATAAAGAGAAATATGAGAAATGCGTCAAGAGCATGAAAAAGAAGAAAGGTAAAAAATGATGGACGAAACAAAAGGAAAACTAGATAGATTGGTCGAGAAGATGATTTCTCGCAAGTTTCTGGTTTGGCTAACAGCCACAGGATTGATGGCATTTTATGGATTAGAATCTGGCGATTGGGTAATGCTATCTGCAATTTACATTGGCACGCAAGGCGTTATTGATGGTCTTGCGAAAATGAAAGGCGTCTGATGTTAAAGATTGACTGGCTTAAAGTTATCGGTCTCGCAAAGAAAAACTGGAAAGAAATAGCCATTATTATTCTTTTGCTTACAGTTATTGGAAAAATGCGTTATGATTATAAACAATTAGAAAGCACTTATGAAACCAGCCAACAATCTCTTCAAAACCAAATCGACGGTTTACAAGAAATCCATGCAGAAGAATTAGAAAAAAAAGAACACGCATTGCAACAATATCGTGATGCACTAGATTTGTTGGAGAGACAATATGAAGAAGAAAGAGAAAATGTTAAAGTGGTGGTGGAAGAACGAGTTGTTGAAATTGAAACAACGATCGACAACAGGAAGCAGTTCACCGAAAACAAAGAAGAACTCGCAGAACAAATAACAGATACATTCGGATTTCAGTATGTTCCTTAAAGTGCTATTGTTTTCATTGGCGGCTCATGCGAATCCGCCACAGTTTACTATTGTTGGTCAGGACGAACCCGCTCCCTTTGAAGGTGTTTTGTTTAATAAGCGCGCCCTATCAGAGTTATTGGTTCTCCCAGAACAATACAAAATGGAATGTGATTTAGAGATTGAGTATCACCTAGATGTTCAGGCCACCGAATTTCACCTAGAGCGCCAGAATTTTCAAATCCGCTTAGACGCGTTAACGAAGGAATATGATCTACGCATCGAACAAAAGAATATTGAAATCTCCGCACTGCAAGAGGCAATGCTAAAGCAGGCGCCTTCTAATAAGTGGTGGTGGTTTGTGGGTGGCATAGCCGCCGGCGCAGTGACTACCTACGCCGCATATCGGGCTTTCGATGAGCGATAAGCTGAATAAGCTAGCTGCCTTTGAGAAAGCTATTGCTGCAAAATATGGCAAAGAAGCTATTCAAAACCCAAAGGGAAATTGGGACGAAGATAAAGAAAAAGAATATATCCAACAATCCCGAGAGTTCTATAGAAAGCAGACCAAGAATGACGAGGGCCAAGAAAAAGTAGATGTTAATGGGATTAAGATCTCAAAAAAACTACTTAATAGAGAATCTGTAAAATATTGTTCAATCTGCGGAGCTTTTCCAAAGAAATCTATGGATGATGTTTGTTTGGTTAAGTTTGATTGTTGCAATAAATGCTACATTCAATACATTGAGGGAAGAGAAGAGAGATGGCTAAAAGGATGGAGACCTGATGAAATTAGATCCAAGCGCACTTAAACAAATTATTAGAGAAGTATTGGTAGAATCGAACGGAGTTCCCAAAGATCCAACAAGTTTGGCTGGTGGCTCCGGTGTGCAGCAGACCACCCTTAAGAGAGGAATGCGCCAAACTGGAGAAGAGATCGCCGGCATAGAGGATTTTACCCCACAAGAAGGCAAGATAATAAAAAGATACATTGGATTGTTGCAGAAAGCAGCCGAAGAGCTAAGTCTTGAAAAGGGCGCCCTCTTTACGCTGCTTAATGTGCACTTTAAGAAATTGGCCTCTGTAGTTGGCAACGAGCTAGAGAAAAAGAAAGATACGCCGTCTTCCTCTGAGGATCCCATGGCCGCAGAAAAAGGCTCTCAGACGGTAGCCGAGCAGTGCGGCCCACCCCCCGTTGTAAGTGCACCAATTAATGTAGATTCAGAAAACGGAGAAGGGCGAATGGCTAAATCTCAGCTCTACAAGGCAGCTACTTATGCGGCCGAATTAGAAGAGATGATTCAGGATGGAGAAGAATTAGATGCTTGGGTACAATCTAAGATTACCAAAGCATCAGACTATTTATCTTCAGTAAAACATTACTTAGAATACAAGAAAATAAGAGGAAATTAAGAATGGCAACAATATACGATATTATCCAAGGCTTATCACAAGCAGCTGCGAATGCTTATGATGGGGCCCTGGGCGAGGACTACGAACCAGCGAATGATGGTATTTTACGCAGAGAAGAGGGGAACGCTCTTATCGACCAGCGTGTTATGGACGGCTTCAACGTAAAGTTTTATGGCAACATGATGTGCCTTTCATACCACTCAGAGATCCAATTGAAAGAGGTGTATGCTTCCGGTTTCGAGGGAGATATGGATCAGCGCATAGCGGATATTGCAGGCTGGCTCAAGAAAGAATATAAGAAGATTACTGGAAATTCCGTAACCCTCACCGAAGAAGGGGAGATTGATGTATTCGTGGAGAATTCCTCTAGAGTGCGTTCGTGGGTTATCGCTAAAAAGCACTACAAAGTAGGAGGTCTTGCAGAGGAGATGGGAATAGAGCAACCATCTAAGCGCGGCTTAGAGCCCGGCTGGAAGAAGTTCTTAGATCAGGGCGGCTGGGGTAAAAGACCAAAGAATGATACTAGGAAAAAGTAAAAATGAAAATATCCCTACAGAGATTAAGAGAGATCATAACTGAAGAATTGATTAAAGAAGAGCTTGCTCCAGAGATAGCTGCGCCCGCCATTGCTGCAATGCTCCAGGGAATGGAAGCAGAAGCTACTTCTGATATTTTCGGAGATGTGTTTACTCATATGTATGGAGAAGCGGCACTCCAAGCGCAGGCGGATGCAGCTCAGCCCGGCGATTTCGAAGAAGAAGGCTTCCCCACAGAGTACCAACCAGGAGGCGGTGAAGGCGATCGCCCCGTGATGGGATTCAAAGAGGGCATTAGCGACATCATCCAAGAAGAATATTACTTGTATAAAATTAAAGATCATATGAGCGCAGAACTTTTAACTGAGGTTCGCGGGATGAACATTGAGGATGCCAGAGAAATTATGGGAAAACTAGATGCTGATCCCGATGACCCCACTGTGTCCCGCGAGGATGCTTGGGATGCGAAGATGACCGTGCGCGAATATGAACAAGGCGACTATGCCGACCCCGCAGAGCTACGCCAGCAAGCAATGACAATGGCCGACGATGTTATCACCAATCCAATGCGCCGCACTACTCGGCAGATCAAACAGTTGGAAGATATGTGGCGAAAATACAAAGGAGATCTTCGCAACGCGATAGAGACAATTCGGGCAGATAACAACGAAGAGGAAACGACCGTGGATGCATTGGCTAGTTTTTATGATTACTTAACTTCTGCAGGCAATATACAGCAACATGATGTTTCATGAGTTTTCAACTATCAAAGCAGCAAAAAGTAAAAGAGATACTTAAGTGTGGAAAAGATCCCTCCTACTTCCTCAACAACTACGCCCGAATATCGCACCCATTACATGGACTTATTCTTTTTAACACTTTCGACTTCCAAGATGAGCTTCTCAAAGATTTTAATGATTACCGTTTTAACGTTATTCTAAAAGCTCGTCAGCTGGGTATCTCAACGATTACCGCTGGCTATATCGTGTGGATGATGTTGTTCCATCGCGATAAGGCTATTCTTGTTATGGCGACGAAATTCGCAACTGCAGGAAACTTGGTTAAAAAAGTGAAGAATATCATGCGGAATGTTCCAGAGTGGCTAAAAATTTCAAAGATTAGTGTTGATAATCGCACCTCTTTTGAACTTTCGAACGGCTCTTCAATTAAAGCCGCCTCTACGTCTGGGGATGCTGGTCGTTCGGAAGCCCTGTCGCTCTTGGTGCTTGATGAGGCCGCACATATTGAGAGTCTCGGCGAATTGTGGACTGGCCTGTATCCTACGCTATCAACAGGCGGCCGCTGCATTGCGCTTTCTACGCCTAATGGTGTAGGTAATTGGTTTCACAAAACATGTACCGAGTCGGAATCTGGAGCAAACAACTTTAACTTAACAACATTGATGTGGGATGTCCATCCAGATAGAAACGAAGAGTGGTACAAGAAAGAAACTAAGAATATGTCCAAGCGGCAAATTGCACAAGAACTAGAATGCAATTTCAACACATCCGGCGAGACTGTTATCGATTCAGATTGTATGGAGTGGATGCTCTCAATAGTTAGAAGCCCCAAATATAGAACTGGCTTTGATCGCAACTTTTGGATCTTCGAAGAATTCGATCCGACTTGTAATTATCTACTGGTGGCCGATGTTTCTCGCGGCGACGGCGCCGACTTTTCTACTTTTCATATCATCAAGCTTGAAACGCTTGAAGCTGTGGGTGAGTATCAAGGCAAGCCTACACTAGATATGTTTGCTAATATGCTCAATAGTGTAGGGAGAGAATTCGGCGCGTGTATGCTTGTGGTCGAGAACAATAATATCGGATATTCTGTTCTAACCAAGCTTATCGAAGATCATCAATATCCCAATGTATATCATTCTATAAAGTCTACGCATGAGTATATCGAACAACATCAGGCTGAAGCACGCAGCTCCGCTGTCCCCGGGTTCACAACATCTATGAAGACGCGCCCCCTCATCGTCGCCAAATTAGAGGAGTTTATCAGAAACAAACTAATTACCATATATTCCTCTCGGACCATTAACGAGATGAAGACATTTATTTGGAGGAACGGCAAGCCGCAAGCAATGAAAGGTTACAATGATGATTTAATTATGGCATTAGCGATCGCTTGCTGGGTGAGAGATACAGCGCTTCAAGTGAATGCCCGAGAGTTAAACTATCAAAAAGCTTTTGTGAGTGCGATTATAACCAGCAAGACTACCATGAATACCCGGATTAAAGGACAGATAGGCTATAAAAAGAATGAATTGTTTGATAAAATGACAGAAGCAGAAAAGATGTATCAACAATACAAATGGATTATAAAGTGAGACAATAAATGGCACCCAGAAATCGCAATAGAAATAAAAACCCAGCAAACGAGCAAACAACTCTCTATAAGGCTCTTACGAGACTCTTCTCGGGCCCTATTGTAAGTTATCGATCCCAGACCGGCCGGCGCATCCGCCGCCAGCATTTAGACAAATACTCCTCCAGGTTCAAGAGTGCATCCGGCCAGCAGTTTAAAAAATCATTATATAGCCCGTTGGATGAGATATCTACGAATGCAATCGCAAATCAGAGACGTTCTGAGAGATATGTTGACTTTGATCAAATGGAGTACACCCCGGAGATTGCATCTACCATGGATATCTACGCCGATGAGATGACAACGTATTCAAATCTTAGCCCTATGTTAAACATTAAATGTCCCAATGAGGAGATTAAAGCTGTTTTGCATATATTATATTCAAATATTTTGAATCTTGAATATAATTTGTTTGGATGGTCGCGCACAATGTGTAAATATGGCGACTTTTTTCTGTATTTAGATATTGATGACGTGTATGGCGTAAAGTCGGTCATTGCACTCCCGCCAGCAGAGATCGAAAGACTGGAAGGGCAAGACTCCACAAACCCTAACTATGTACAATATCAATGGAATTCTGCCGGAATGACCTTTGAGAATTGGCAAATAGCTCATTTTCGTATCTTGGGTAATGATAAGTATGCTCCTTATGGTACGTCTATTCTAGAGCCAGCGCGCCGGATTTGGCGACAGTTAACGTTAATGGAAGATGCAATGATGGCATATCGCGTTATTCGCTCTTCCGAGAGAAGAGTATTTAAAATTGATGTGGGTGCAATCCCTCCACAAGATGTAGAGCAATACATGGAAAAAATCGTAACCCAGCTTAAGCGACATTCTGTTGTGGATCCGTCGACCGGACGCGTCGATCTTCGCTACAATCCAATGAGTATTGAGGAAGATTATTACATTCCAGTCCGCGCGGGATCTGCCACGGATATTGTTTCGCTAGCCGGCGCGCAGAATATTACAGCAATTGATGATATCAAATATCTTCGAGATAAACTATTCTCGGCTCTCAAGATACCCCAGGCCTATTTGGCAATGGGAGAGGGCGCCGCAGAAGATAAGACCACCCTGGCACAAAAAGATATTCGCTTTGCAAGAACAATTCAGCGCCTTCAAAGAGTTATTATAGCAGAGCTGACCAAGGTTGGCATCATTCACCTTTATACTTTGGGTTTTCGGGGAGATGATCTCTTAGCCTTTAGCTTGTCGCTCAACAATCCATCTAAAATTGCAGAACTCCAGGAAATTGAACACTGGAAGCAAAAATTTGATATCGCTGCAGCAGCCACAGAAGGATATTTTTCACGTAGATGGGTAACAGAACATATCTTTGGAATGTCGAGTGAAGAATTTATCCGATGTCAGAGAGAAATGTATTATGATCGGAAGCATGACGCCGCACTTCAACAAGTGGCCGAGGGCGCCGCCGCCGCCGAGTCAGGTCTTGGTGGCGGGACGGCTGATCTTGAAGGTGACCTGGGAGGCTTAGACCTTGGCGATGAGCAGGAGATGCCGGCCAGCGAAGCTGGAGGAGGAGAGCTTGATCTTGGCGCCACGGACGCTGAAGGCGGCGCTGAAGGCGGCGCCGAAGGTGGAGAGGAAGACAGCACCCTATTGGCGGTTCCTCCGGGTTCAAGAAACGCACCGCGCCTTACTCCCCGCTCTAAAGGGAAGGTGTATCATCCCGTTAAGAATGATCGTAGATCTTCCGGCGCCGCAAGACGACATCGCCAGAGCCAATGGGCCAAGGAAAAAGCATCAAGTGCAATTAGGAATATAGTCCCAGGAATGGCCGATATCCAATCTCTAGCAAGTCCCCCCGGGTCGAGAGGGATTTACGAGCATGATGAATCTATTTATAGTTTGAGTGATAAGACTGAAGAAGAAAAGCTTTTTAAGATTAACAATAGTCTTCGAGTTTTGTTGGAAGGCTTAAAAAGCAAAGAAGAAAATTTATTAGAGCAAAAGGAAAAGGATAATGAAAATAAAGCACAATAAGAAGCGTAATACTGCTTTCGTATATGAGGCATTAATAAAAGAGACGACTGTTTCAATTCTTAAAAATGATCTTGCAAGGCGAAAAGCTGCCATTTCTGTCATTAAAAAGCATTTTTCTGATGGCTCCATATTGAAATCGGAGCTAGAATGTTATCGTTCTTTAAACGAGAAGCAAAATTTAGATAGATTGACTTGTGAGAAGATCTTGAAAGAGGCAAAGCTGCAAAAAAGGCTGCTCGACCCCGCTGAGCTATTTGAGAAGCAGACTGAACTCATCCATGATGTTAATAAGGAGGTATCGCCTTCGGTCTTTAATAATTTTGTTCCTAACTATAAGTCTCTGGCAACTATTGCTCAGATCTTTTCGGACAAAACCTCTCCGAAGAATCAGATAATCTTAGAGAATCAGATCATAAAGGACATGCTCGCCTCAACGAGTGAAGATATCGTGTCTGAAGATATAGACGAGCTAGTATATCGCTCTTTTGTGGTAAAATTTAATGATAAATATGACAACAACTTATTGCAAGAGCAGAAAGACTTACTGGGTTTTTATATATCCTCTTTCGCCGACAACTCCCTACAGTTAAAAATATTCCTCAATGAGGAGATCAGCAGACTAAAAGAGGCACTATCGAGCACCACTGCTGAGGACGTAATGGGCGCCGATGAAGACATGCAACAAAAAGCCTCACAAGTCGTAGAGAAGCTTGACTCTTTTGCGTCCGAAACAATTAACGACACTGTTCTCTTAACAGTCATGAAAACACAACAGCTAGTAAAGGAAATCTACTCTGATGGCAGTAACGATTAAAATTGGAAAGGGCGAAACAAAGACCACAGTCACTTTAGAACTAGACATTCGAAAGAGCCTTAACGGAGATCTAATGATTTTTGATCATGGAGATATCGATATTGTGTTATCAACAACCAAGAATAAGGTGCTGGCGTTTCCTAAAGAGACTATGACTGATTTGGTTTATGGTGCTCAAAATAGACTGTTTTCGCACCTGCAGAAGAGAGGCATCGTTATGCCCGAATCGATCCAGGCTGGTTCTTTTTTTGGCGCCTTCGAAGCAACCATGGAGACTCCTTTTAAAGAAGATGTTAATGCTGCCAAGCTAGCGCTTGTTAACATATCTCAATTTATCGAAGAAGAGCGTCCATATTTTGAGTCACTTGAGGCAATTGTCGCAATGGACGATGATGAGCTGACGCATCCCGATAAGACAGACTCTACTGAATTGGGAGAAGTGCCCCAAAAGACGAAGCAGGGCTCAATCCGCCCGGGCTTTGTGCGCGATCCTTATTCACTAAACTACCTCTATACTATTTAGGAGCCCATCTATGTCAGAAATGAAATTGATAATGGAGAGCTGGAATGGCTTCCTTGAGGAAGAGTTTGGTGCATGCCCAGTGCAGCCGATTGACATAGATTCTTTTTTAGATGGTGTCGAAATTGCAATGATGGACCCCGCTGTTCAGAAAGAAAAGATTGAAGAACTTAAAAAACAAGGTGAAAGTGTGGAAAAGCTTAATAAAATTATGGAGGTCGTTGGTCTTACTGCCGACGTTCTCGGGCCCAGTGCTGGCTCTCTTGGTGCTGCAGTTGTCGGCATCTTCGCAAATGTGATAAACAATGTCCAGCAGAAGAAGACAGATGAAAAAACAGAAACATTGCTTCGAGTGCTTTGTATTGACAAGGCTCTTCTGGATACAATATCCAACGATATTGAGAAAACTTATTGGGCGAGCAGCGGAATTCAGCAAAAGGTAGAGGCGTATATACGAGCTGCCCGCGGAACGGCAGCGCCCGACCCTATGCCAGACTTCACAGAGCACTTAGTTAAGTGGTTAAATACGGCCGGCGACTCTCCTTATGCTAAGCAAGGCACTCCTGGTTTGGATACTGATATAGTTATAAGAGGTGGCTAATGGAACTATTAACATTTATATTATGTGCTTATGGGCTTACACAGGTTCTTGTCTATGGGCATGTATTTGAGAAAATAAGACCCAAGAAAACATGGCTTAAAGGCTTTGGACAGCTATTTCATTGTCCAATGTGCATGGGCTTTCATGTTGGTTGGTTTTTAATGCTACTTTCTCCATTTACAGAACTATTTAGTTTTGATGTATCTGTATTTAATTTCTTCCTTCTAGGGTGGTTATCGTCAGGCACGTCTTATGTACTTAATATGATATTCGGAGATGAAGGAGTAAAACATGAACACAAGTTGGACTAACAAATGGATGTTACAGCCGGTTCGCCGTTGCTGTAAAGGATCGTGACTATGGGACAGAAACTTTTACGAGAATACTATGAGCTTTGTGAAGGTGGCGTTTGTCAAGATCTTTTGACTGAAGAAGAAAAAAGATTTGTGGCAAGTGGCGGCATGATTTTGTCTGGCAAATTGCAAGAAGCAGATATCCAAAATGGTAACGGAAGGGTATACCCCCACCGAGTGCTTATGCGTGAGATGAAAAATTATCAAAAGCTCGTCAAAGAACGTCGCGCCCTTGGAGAATTAGATCACCCAGAGGATTCTGTCATTAATCTTAAGAATGCGTCTCACATGATTACTGAAGTGTGGTGGGATAACAAATCGGTTATGGGCAAAGTGAAAGTGCTTAACACTCCCTCTGGAAAAATACTAAAAGAGCTAGTAAGCGACGGCGTTAAACTTGGCATTTCTTCTCGCGGAATGGGATCTGTTACCGAGAGCGCGGGCCAGACGATAGTAGAAGATGATTTTCAATTGATATGTTTTGATTTTGTGTCCGAGCCTTCTACTCCCAATGCATTCATGATGCAAGAAGCAAAGCAGTTTAAAAATAAAGTATTCACCAAAGCCGATCGTATCAATAGATTATTGAACGAGGTTTTGGACAATGAGTGACTGGTCAAGTTTTCAAAAAGACAAGAGAACGGCTGACGCATGGCGCCAGTTTTTAAAAGAATCTCAAGAGCTTGATGAGCGCGCCGGCTTTCTTGCTGGCTTAGAGCACGGCGCCCGCGCTGCCGCAGGCCTAGGCCAACGCCCCGATGACAAAGCTCCGGGTATTGCAAAATTGGCCAGAACCTCTGACGCGACGAAGTTAAAAAAGAAAATTGATGAAGCAGTTAGTGCTATTTTGCGTTCTACCACTCTTGAACAGTTTGAGGAGCGCTATGTTGAACTAGCCACCATCTTAAGAGCGGCCTCATCGGTAAGATTATCAGAAGCGACCGATGAAGAAATAAAAGCCCAGCAAGCTAGTCGAAACCTTAGCGATCGCCTGCGCAATATGGTGGACAATTATGAATCTGACGAGCCCCTGGACCGCGAAGACGCGCAAGCGGTTGTTGATTCTGCACAGCAGGCAAAGACTAATGAGCCCAAAGTCAATAAAGTTCTTGCACGAGTCCTGAAGACTTTCGGAATAGACCCCGAAGAGTTAGAAGATGTTCAAGGCGCCGAAGCCGCAGTTAAGAAAATGTCGTCTGAAGCCCCGGCCGAAATTGCAGCCGAACAGCCAGGACTTAAAGGAGACCCAGAAGAATGGATCGAGCAATCTAAGAAAGAATTAGCTGCTGCCAAAAAAGCGTGGCATGCCGCGTCCCAGATAGTCGGGCGCGCAACCGAAGAAGCTGATATCACAGCTGGTAAAACTGCAAGACTTAAATCAGCAATGCAGCTCTCAGATTTCGGACTTCCCGAAGAACAGGTTCGCCAGATTCGTATGAAGTGGCTTGAATTAATGGCCTCTAAGGCCGGCCAATACACTACCTGGGGCGGCCAGCCCGAACCTGAGCCCACTGAAGAGCCCGAAGAGCCTGAACTAGAGTTGGCAGATGATGATGAAAAAGCTCCCCCCGAGCCCCGTGCTATTGGTGGGTGGACTGACGCTCCTCAAGACTATGGGGATCAGCCCGACACCTCGTTCTACGATGACTTCCGCATCGACGACTATGGCCCTAAGCCTGAGCCGGGAATGGAAGATTATGATACCCCCACTTTTGCGGGCGCCACAGATAAAACTGCTGCACGGCGCGCAGCTGCCCGGCCACCCACTATTACTCCTACCGCAGATCAAGAATATGAAAAAATGTCTCCGGAAGAACTTAAAAAAGCACAAGAGCGTACTGCAAGGATGGTTGATAAAGGGCGAAAGCGTCCCGCAACGAAGAAAAAGAAAGTTGCAGAAAGCAAAAGACTCACAGAAAGTGAAATAAAAAGATTTAAACTATTAGCAGGTATAAAAAAATGAAAAAATCAGATTTAAAACAATTAATTAAGCCACTCGTAAAGGAGTGTATTCATGAGGTGCTCATAGAAGAAGGCCTCCTCTCTAATGTTGTGGCGGAAGTGGCTAAAGGCATGCAAGGAAACCTTGTTGTTGAAACGAAGCAAAAAAAGGTCGACCATCTATTTAGTGAAGAGTCTCGCAGAACACGTAAGTCTGCAGAAACAAGTGCTAAATTGAATGAACATCGTAAAAAGCTTATGAATTCCATTGGTTCCGATGCCTATAACGGCGTTGACCTTTTTGAGGGCACAGAAGCTTTAACTCGGAGCGAGAAGCGCACCGGCGCCGGCTCAGTAGATCTGGGATCCCCCGGAGATGCTGGTGTCGATATCTCCTCTCTGATGGGCGATGCATCTAAAATTTGGCGAGCAATGAAATAGGAACAAAATGAAAAAGAACTCTAATTTCTCTGTTACATCCAGAGAATGCCGCGGCAATCATGAGAAAATGATCCGCAAATTTATTAAAAAAACAAAAAAACATCGGATTATTGAACAAGTAAAAGACCGCCAAAGATACAAAAAACCTTCTGTGGCCAAGAAAGAAAAGCACCAACGCGCCGAACGCCAACGGACCCGAGATGAACAAAAACGCAGAAGAGCTAAAGAAAGACGCAATAGAAGGAATTAAGGACTATTTATAATGAAACTATATAATTTAGGAGGTTTATCATGCCAGCAGATTCTTGGAGACTAACACCGGGTGTTAATCACGTAGGCGCCTATCAGGTTAGCGGAAGGCCCTTTGTTAGTGGAAATATAGACACCAGCAGCAAATCTGTTGTATTTTTCCAAGGTGTCACGAGGTGGGTCTACGTACAGAATCAGGGGAAGCGCGACTTGAGAGTGGCTTTTTCAGAGGACGGCATGGATGGTAACAATTATTTTGTTGTGCATCCTGAATCAGGTAGCTTCGGGCCCGTAGAACTTAAGTGTTCAGAAGTGTGGCTACATACACCGTCCGGAGACGATGCAAAGGTTAATGTAGTGGCCGGCCTCACCCTTGTGGCACCCGAAAGAATTAGTGGCTCTGGTGGCCGCAGCTATGCAGGCATCTACGGAGTAGGCTAACCATGGCACGGTTTGGTTGGGCTTACATAAATTGTGAGGATTCGGGCTCTCAAGCTTTGGGGGTTCCGGAATCTGTACAATATATGACTCAGGCTGGAAACCGCACAAGCGGATCCGCCAATCTTTTGTTTCGTACCGGTGCAACTGAGCAAGCTCATCATACGTTAGTATTAACAGGCACTTTGATTGTTAGTGGTTCAATTACAGCGAGTCATTATCACATTAAAGATGTTTCAACTATTGATTCAACCGGCTCAACATACTTTGGAAATAGTGGTGATGATGTACATATCCGCACAGGCAGTTTGCGTATTTCGGGCGCGAGTGGCGTCCGACCTACCCTCTTTACCAAATACAGCAATGTATCCTATACAGACACCTTTGGATACATGGTCGGAATCGGCACTGATTCGCCGGGCCATACTCTAGAAATCAGTGGAACAGTTTCTGCTAGCTCTAATATTTCCGCTTCTCGATATTATGGATCGGGAGAATTTTTAGCTAGTATTCCTATTGATGGCGGCGTTAATAATCGCATCATAACAGCTAAGGGCCCCATTTCGATCAAGGGCGAAAGTGGCCTTCAGTATGAAAGTACGATGGGATCCGCTCTTTTAACTATTAGCGGAGCCATTAGGTATACAAGAGATCAGGTTGCCTCTGCCTGGACCATTACTAAAGATCAGTATTATATTGGAGTTGATTCAAGCGGCGGTACACGCGCATTAACATTGCCGGCCGCCTCCACCTTGTCAAGTGGACAGTCGTTTATAATAAAAGATGAAGGCGGCGCCGCCGCCACAAATAGTATAACGGTTGTTTGTGCCGGTAGCGATACGATCGATGGTGAAAATACGGTTGTTTTGGATTCAAGTTATGCATCAATTACCATTTTTACAAACGGTAGTAATAAATATTTTATCATTTAGAGTTAAACAGCCCTAGTAAACTAATTATTAATGAAAAAGGGCAGCTGTAATGCTGCTTTGTTTTATGGCATAACTTTGGAGGGTTTAACTAATGGCATACAAATTTTCTTACGGAACTTCTTTTTTTAGTGGAAGTCTAGATCTCGGTGGTTCACCCACCTCCCTATCAGCTTCACATGAAATTCAAGCTGGTTCG